>Ga0182024_10008697_pt1 | contig 21269 bp, 27 predicted proteins | sample P32metaG_FD_120480 | JGI IMG/M metagenome (GOLD analysis project Ga0182024, IMG submission 120480) | Permafrost microbial communities from Stordalen Mire, Sweden - P3-2 metaG (Illumina Assembly) | ecosystem: Environmental > Terrestrial > Soil > Wetlands > Permafrost | place: Sweden: Stordalen...
AAGCTCGCTGACGAGACATGGACACGCCGCCGTCATCTATTGCGGGCCCGGGTGAGGATTGTGCAGGTGCCTGGGCGTCGGTATTGGCCCATTGGAGTTGTACCGGTTCATCGTGAAAGGCGGGTCTGGCTGGACACATCCCACTCTCATCCCACTGAACCTTAATCAACAATGACTATGCTCGCCCCTTCAACCGACAACACTGAATCGCACTCATCACTAGCCATGATTCGCTGCGCCGAGCCGCCGTTCTCCCCTTGTACTTCCGAACCGGGATATATATTCTATCTCAAGTACGCCCTTGTTTATTTTGCTGTGTAATGCGTTTCATGATGGTTTGGGTCTTGATGGACGCTAATGATGTTAGAGGGGCGGTACGGTACGGTTTGTAAGTTGTCGCCGCCACCCGAGGAGACGCGAAGTAAGACGGCTAAGAGGACGACAAAGGGGCAACAAAATGCCTAAAGACTCAAAAAACTCTATCAATATGGATACGAGAATACCAGGCAATTAGCTCGAATCCTGCAAGTAATATATGGAGACAAACAAGGAAGGACCAAGTTATATACGCTGTCGCGCAGCTCGGCAAAGCGAATATCAATATTGTCGAGGTATTTCGATGATTTTGGCGGTACAGGATGATAAACCCTGCCGAAGAATAACAAGTGTGGGCCTGATGCCCCCGATGGGAATCATTGGAAGGAGCAGTTGAGATTGATGAGCGTGGATTTTCGAATGCAGAGACGGTTCGATTTGACTAAGGTGCTTCATGTGAAAGAGACAGATTGGAGTCCAGAGTTAAGAACACGTACTTTCCAAAACTAGCTACTAGTTGGCTGATTTCAGGCGCCCAAGAAGGGCAAAGACAACTTGGCGCAGTCAACATGAAGGACGTGTGCTGACTGAGAATCGAAATCGATAATGTGGCTATGACGATTGCTTCCCAGTTTGCAGGAGCTTCAATGCTTTATTGGAAGTAATGCCAGAGATATCGATGACACAAGAAGAAGAAAAGGCCGAAGCGAAAAGCCACGCGTCACCTTTCTCGCTAACAACAGCAACAACAACACGCACTGCTCCAGCCTTCATCGCCACCACTGGAATTCGACCGCCAATCCAGCCTTTGGCCAAAGTGGCAACACCCGAGCAAGTCCTGCCGGAGACCCGTCACCGCACACCCGCCCCGAGAATCTCCGAGTCCTCCCACATGATACCGGCCATTCCCTCGCCGCACTTACCGGCGGGTTGCTTCCAATTGCGAAACTATGCATGTCCATAATTCAATACCTACAACTTGCCGCTTAACACTCGCAAATGATGGTCCGTTACGACAAATTCTCGCCCCGTGCTTCGATCCCCAACTCGCTTCCGGGCTGTTTCTTGGGGAATAACTTCAGCCTGAGTCGATTCAATCCCCCTCGTACCTCTATCATGTTCGTCGAATGCACCAACTTGTCAACGAACCATGGCAAAGGCACTCAATGAGATATCCTCATCAGACACCACCGACAATGACGACCCCAACCGAAGTCACTTCACCAAATGACAACCAACTCAACCCAACGTCATATGGCTATCATCTCGCTGTCCAGAATTCCCTAGGCCTTGCGCTGCATCACAAACTACAATGATATCCCTGACCTTCTGAATATTCTACCGACCCTTCTATCAAAACGTCACCCAAATCCTGCTCACCGGGGAAGGCGAGAAAAGGATGCCAGTGTATATGCCCTCCTTTCTAATTCTAACAACCATAGTTTACGGTACGGGATGCTACAGCGACTCGGATAGACACCTCACGACACAACTAGTAACTTGCCCTCGCAATAATAAAGAAAGGATCAACCACTAGCGCCTCCGCCTCAACAGTCCGCGCGCATTACAATGAGACTGAAATAAGACCTCTAAAAAATGTCGTCAGATTATGGTGCTTGGAGGGACAGTTTAGCCAGGTGATAGTATGGTGACCGGTGATGATAATCAGTCCCCCTCCCGCGTCTCGAAAACGTTCATGATTACTTAGTAGAAGTATTTACCCCCATGTGCGCTCGAGCGGGGGCTCGGGGCGGGGGCCGGTAAGTATACATACGTATGTACACACGGGAGTGAGTGAGTGAGTGAGTGAGATGGTGGGCCGGATAGGAAGTCCGCTGTCCTCCGGAGACGGGGATATGGATTTTGAGGGCGGGGGTAGGTGCGATGGGTTGGGATGGGATGAGGGAGGTGGACGAGCGTTGTCGTGGTTGTGGTCTGGTGTGGGTCTGGTGGTTTTCTCGCGTCTGGGGTTAAGGGCGTTGGTATTGGACGATGATGCCAGGGTGTAGCCATAGTAATACACGAGACTCATAGGACAACACGAATCGGATTGGATACATATGTATATATATTTATTTCAACCCTCCCCTCCGCGAGGGGGAAGTTCTTGCCATCTCCCTCCCTCCATCCATCCATCCATATAACCCAATCCAACTCGAGTCGAGTAGACTAGTCGACGGCGAGGAGGGAGGACCATTGTCGGAAACGGGAAGGGAAATAACCTAGCTATAGGTTCTTCTGGGAAGGTAAGGCAATTCCCTCGTCTGTGTAAAGGAGTATCATCACGAAGTACCGGACATACATACATATCATTTTCAACCTTCCAGTCGTCGCTTCCGGATTCAGGTCTTCCCCGCCCCGTCTGCATCCGCCCGTCCTCCCGTCCATGAATTACTTATCTCAAACACAATACCTTCCCCACCCACGCCGTGACCCCACCACACCACAAATCTATCTCCTCCACCTCGCCCGTCCATTCTCTTCTTGTCGTCATCATCGCGTCCAATCCATCATAACCCTCCCTCTCTGCTCTGCGAGACGGGTGTGGCCTAATGGACTAATGGACCAACGCTATCCGCGCCTCTAACGGGCAAAAAACCAACGATTTGTGTCTTTGTATGTATGTATGTTTGATTGTGTCACTGCACGAGGGAGGGGGAGGGAGGGGGAGGGTAAACGTCCCACTGTCCACATCCCTGCGGTGTTAGTATACATAATACATATGGTCTTTTCTTCTTCCTGCCGCCCTGCGCACTCCGTCCTGTGTCATGAGTTACTCTTCCGCCGATGTATTAATATATACGTACATACTACATCCGTGATAGACCCCCGGACCGGGCAACAAACAATCAATCAATCATCAAGGATCCTCTCTCTCGTGCGCGCCGCCTCTCTCTCTTCTCAGCGCAATCACCGATCGAGCTGCAAATGCATCCAAGCCGAAAGCAGGTAAGCCGCCGGGTCTGAATCCCTGATGCCAACACACACGGAAGCGGAGATACATAATATGTAGGTAATTAAGGTTCGCGAAGCTTCACCCAAACCACTCCCTCGCACCCGCCCCAAACGCACCCGGCCCTCATGCAATCGCGCTCAAGACGTCCCACGCGCCACCAACAGCCCTATGTACTCGAAGAGCCTGAATCGCCGTAGAATCGAACAAACAACAGACATCTTCTTCGCACCGCAACTCAAGGCACGCGACGAGGTTTTGCTGCGCGAGAACAGCAACTTTGTTGGCGCAACCGCCACGTTCACCGACACATGGCAAATCGTTCCACGACTCGGCTCAAGGCTCCCGTCGGGGTACATCCTTGACGCCTGTCTGTTCGTTGATTGTAGAATAGACCCCTGCCTTGCCGAGCGTCAAGAGGCCCTGACCAAAGCTGCTCGCTGTGTCTGCTACATCGGCACAAAGCAAGACGACGAGTACGCATCCGGGACTGCCTTTTTCGTCAGCCCTACAATCTTGCTCACTGCCGGACATGTTGTCCCCGATACATCAGTCGGTGTGGTCGCGCAAGTGCCTGGGAGTCAACGCACAGAAACGTGTGTGAACTTTTCGACCGGGACCTGGAATCCCCAGAAGCTGAAACGTTCAGCTGTCGGGTCGTGCCGGACAAACAGAATTACTTTGCGGATATCACAATACTGGATTGCTCAGAGTCCGCCTTTCGGGCCACCGACTGGCTGCAGTTGGAGCAAGTGATGCTCTCACGCGATGTCAAGGTCGATGTCATCGGGTACCCAGGCGAATACACGTCGAGCTACCTGAAGGTTACACAGGGTGTCCGGATTGGTATGTCCGAACTTGCCGACGTCACGGAACTGCTCCCGAAGTGCGAACTCACTGTCTCTCATGGCCCGATCACCAGAGGCGGAAAGATGCCCACGTACCGCCTCAGCACAATTGGTGGCATGAGTGGCGCGCCCGTTATCTTAAATGGCAAGGCGGTCGGTACTCCCATCACATTTCTTTTGTAATCCTAGGCGTACATGTAGGATGCAATAAAGCGCAGAGCAATCGCTGCGTTGCGTTTACCAATGATTCTGCCTGGGCGTTTCTTAAGGATCATGGGGTGATCGGTACCAACGACTTCAACGTTAATCTGCTTTACTGACACAAAGCCCCAACGGACGTGGATTCGACTGTTGGCGAGAAGATTAAGAGCAGGTTTACGCAACTATCCGGCAACTACAGAAGAGGTGCCAATACGCCACCCCAACAGCCGTATTGATACTTCCATTTACTATATACAGTTAGTCAATACAACAGTCGTTTTCACCTAACTCCCCCCCCACCGATTGCCGACCACACAATCCACCTCCTGCTCGTTCAGTTTCTTGCTGAGAAAGCACAAAATCCGGTCAAAGCCTTGCCAATCTCCCTGAACCGTCTCGTAATTCTCCTTGTCCACCCCGGATCTTTCTGTAGGTACTTCGGTATCACAGTACCAGGCCCTCTGGGCGTACTAGGTCCTTCCGTTTGAGGTAGTATGTCCGTATGACGTCCTTCCCGCACGAGACCAGGTCCTCCGGATGAGGTCTTTAAAAATGAAGCCGCGCTGATTTGTCTGCTATGTCGTTCGCAGCGAAGGTACCGTGACGTTACTGTGTGGTGCCAAAATGGCGGAACCAGACGTTTCTGCCAAATTTAGAGGACCTCATCATATCTAAACAGAGAAGTGGATAGGCTTCTAGTGATGTTAATTAAGTATTTCTTTTGGAGAAACTACTCTGCAAAGATGCGATCTAAATTTGTATCCTTGATTGGCTCCATTACACTTTGAAACAGCTTCTAGAGACATAAAGTCTGTGCGTGCATGCATGAGATATCTAACCGTTGGGCGCAGTGGCGTTTCTGGCCCCAGTATAGATGGCCCAATTTTTGGCTCATGGGAGAAATATGTGGCTCAAGGACGGCTCCCAAGTGACGGAAATATACGTCAGATTGAGCTTTTATCGGTCATTCGCAGCCATCATCAAAACTTTTGCTGCAACTGTCGCTCATCTGCATCTCTTCGTGCTCTGCCCAACCAAGATCCTTCCAATGATCTCGTTTACCGAAGCAGTAATCCATCTGAAACGTATGCTGATGTTTTTGCTCTTCAGAGGATGACTGGCCTATCGTAACATCGACAGACAGCTACAAAGATATTTGGACACGAATCTCTTTAAAATTATCCACGGGCTCTTCTGCGTCCGAGTTCCACGATGAATGAGTTTCGGGCCTCAGAGTATACCGACTACCCCTCCTCACAGTCCGACGCCTCCTCGGTCCGTCGCATTCAACAGGAGTGGATGGAACTTCACAAGTATAGAGTCAGGCTCCTTTTCATGAACGATATGAACCAAGCCTTGTTGTTAAACCGATCGAAACCCAATTATACTGCACGGATGGTACTCTCTCGTGCATTGCGCGCTACCAAACCCAACGGATACATTCAAGTATCACTCATGAGGTGATTCCGTTACCCCCACGATTCATGGGTTTGATTTTCTAACCTCCAGAGTGCGCGTCAGATCTCCTCACGCTTTCATCAACTTTCTTTCTCCAACTTTCCAACTTTTTCGCGGGCGTTGCGCCAATCCACTGCACCGATATGTCTTCCACGTGGGACAATCATATTCCATGGAAGATTATCATCAGGAGACAGGGCGATTATCTAGAGATGGGAAGAAGGGAATTGCAATTTGCGTTACCTCGCCAGATTTCGTTGACAAGTACATGCAAAGGTGCTCCGACGTCTCTGCTCGCCAGCGACTGGATATTTCTCAAGACTGTAGGCGGGAACGTCTCACAACCACTTTCATCAACGGCCCACTACTTGCGCGGAAGTTGACACCGAGAGATCAGATGTTTATATATATCCATTGGGATACTACCGTTTCAATTCGGTTGTCTTTTTCCAATGGCTAAAGAAAGAGGTTGGCTGCCGGAAGCGGTACGGATCTTCACGGTTGAGGCTGACAAATGTGCAGGTTGCTATACGTATCGTCAACGGAAGGTCAAAGTACGGTTCGCTTGGGATCTGATTGTAGGTGTTACAAGACTGTGCAGTCTTCGCGGAACACGAAAGGAGAAAGACAGTTCTTGTCACAGATGTAATCTATGCCCTTCGAAGGAAAGGGAAACCTATTTACGGATTCGATTTCGTAAGTCAAAGTTTCTCGCGGAAGTAGTGATGACTCTAACTTGTAGCGAATACGAAGGGTTGGATGAATTCGAAGCCATGTATCCGCTTCTACATGAGTTGATGCCTCAACGGGCAGTCGGTCAATAAACTTGTTTGTCTCCAAGAAGTGGTTTTTAGGCAATTGACAATATTGATACCGTCGGCACATCGGTATCACGGGCGCAAGATGATGCAAAAGAACTTTATGCCTTATAAAGACGGCGGAGACAGAGGAATGGAGGTATACTGGCAGTGACACTGTGGTATTGCCTCATCTGGTTGGAAAAGCTAAGTTTTAGAAAGTCAAAAGAAGGCCCGACAAGGTTGATCTTATTCTTTACAGTGATTTTGGGGACCAATCTGTGGCTCAACAAGGTGGCAAGGGAGAGGAAACAAATGGAGGAAGGGAGAGAATTCGATGAAACGTTGGCGATACTAAAGGGCATTTTGGATGGAGATGTCGTCGTTGACGACGACGGCGAGGAGAGAAAGCTATAGGAAATATATATGTGGGAATAAATCCTGAGTCAGATCTGCAAAGCCTTTGTCGCTGTCCTCGCATGGCAGTGACCTTTACGCACATTTTCCATTTTCTAAAATCTTCTCATATGTATTCTGTCCTTCATAGCTTTAAGTATGTATTTCATTATTAACTCGTGGTATACAAGTCCGCAAAAGGATGGAAGTGGGGATCCCGATTCAGTATATACTCAGCCTGCTCAGCAGCCTTCCTTGCCATCTCCATGCCAAACTGTTTCTCCATCAAATACAACGCCGCATCCTAAAATCAGTCCCTCCATTGCATCACCATCAGATATATGTATGTACCATCCCCGCAGAAATACCGCTGCTAGAAATAATCTGACCATTCTCAACCCAGCGGGCGCGTCCTTTCCAATGAACGTTGGGATACAGTGGTGTTAACCCGTTATAAGCCTTTTTGTTTGTCGTCGCTTGTTTGCCATTTAATACACCTGTTGCAGCAAGTAATATACTTCCTGTGCAAACACAAAGAATTGTCCCCCCGTGCGTGACAACAGCTTCCACGTTCTTTCGCAATACTTCGAGGAATTGAGGATCTTTCAACAGCGGCCGATTTCCAAGACCCCCGGGAATAAGCAGGACATCATATTTCTCTTACGTCGGCGAATATGTTCGGTATAGGTAGGTAATCTGGACGACGTGTGGACGGTATGGGGAGTTTTCGGATTAGGCGGGCCGATTAGGACGGCCGTGTAGGGATCCCCATCTATTGTGGCAGAGACGAGGAGGCCCCTAGGGAGCCGTAGTATACGTCGAGCGTCTCGAATCCATCGAACATGACCACGCCAATGACTTTTGGCGGCATACGTACCTACGGCCTGGTACGCTACGAGTGTCTTGTCCGTGGAAGGGGTGACTGGGACGGTGTCAATCAGGGACAGCAGCTGCAGGGACCAAGTCCTTCCGTAGATTCCTTCAAATCAAATCTTTCGGGACCCGGTCGTCTCTTCCAATCACCACGAGTATTTGCGAAAAAATTTAAGGAAATGGGACTGTTCGTTTACCATATTTATTAGTATTCTCCGACTAACTTCCAAAATATAGGATTAATGCTCCCGGGGGATCTGGGACCAGGTCCTTTGTATCATAGGATCTCCATATGAGCCCCGTTGTTCCGTGGCAGGACCAAGTCCTTCCGTAGATCCTTCGGTCCTATATCTTTCCATACTAGGACCATGTCCTCAACATCCGGTCCCTCTCTTTCGCTCAACACCAAGTCCTCCATTCATCGTTCAACACATTTATTATTTTCCGGGAGCTACTAGTATTAACGGAATGTATGATCGTGTATCTCAAATCAGATTCAACTATATAGCTAAGAAAATGTAGACATTTGGCTATGACCTTCCTCCGGGCCATGGTCACGCTACGCTTTCTTCGAACGGTGTGCTCCTCAGCCTCTGTGATCAGTCTCGAAAAATGAGATTCGTACGTTGCCTTGCCTTGAGCGTCCTTTGCTTTTTTTTCCTTATCACTTGCACAAGAAGGGCAGTCGCCCTTTGCACGCTTCGATCCCGCCCAGTAATCGACTGTGGCACGCGTTGCACAGCTACCGTCCTTCAGGTAGTCAGCACAGTCTAGATACTCGTAGCCGTCTTCTCTGTGCCCGCAGGTATAAGTTCGGGGTGCAGACGTAGTCCGACACATTCTTTGTTTCGTGTGAGAGGTTTCGGAGGTGCTCTGGTAGATTGAACGAAGAGGACACTCGTTCCCTGAGACTTTGATCGGAGGGCGAGCGATAGTGGACTGTTAGGCTTCAGCGGTTTCGGTTTCGGGATTTCCGTAACGTGAGTCCTCGCTCCGGATGAAATTCAGTTTTCTTTGCAACGGCGGAAGGAATCACCAACGAAGTTTTGGATTGGAAACGCAGAGTCGGCATGCGACAGCCCGAGTCTGTCTCCGAAGTGATTGCTGGGGGTTCTGGTGGGTTTATCGGTATCTTACGCGACAGCCCGGCGTGCGTTCTCAAATTTTGCAGTCCCGAAAATCTCGACGCAGTTGAATGTCTCCAGCGGGAGACCGAAATTCTTGGAACCCTGGGTCATCACAAACACATTGCCAGGCTTGAAGCGGTGCGAGACGATGGCCTAAGCTTCGTCTACTACCCATTCGGATCGATACGGGACTACTATCAAAGCCTCGACAATAATTTACCCCCTCTCCAAGACCGATTTCGTTGGTGTCATCAATGCATCGCGGGCATCGCATACATTCATTCCAAAAACATCCTCCACAACGATATTTCTGCACGAAACGTTCTTCTGTCCCCAGATATGACGATCAAAATATGCGACTTCGGATTCTCGACTTTCGGTCGCATAGCGGGCGTGCTGGGCCGCACAGAGACACGATACGAACGGCCATCCACATCCCGGTATACCGACGCCTCTCCTCTCGATGACTTGTTCGCGGTTGGCTCTCTATTATTTGAAATTCTTTCCGGCAAGCGTCCATACGACGATGTTGATTCTGGAACAATTGAACAGCGATATAAATCTCACGAGTTTCCTTCCCTCGATTCAATCGATCGGAACTATGCAAAGATCATCAATAAGTGCTGGAATGAGCAGTATTCTTGTATTGAAGAAATCGAAGACGAGCTTCAGCTTCTCATTAAAGGCAGTAGCAGCACGACGATCCGATCGCGTTAGAGTATTAGTGGACTTGGGGAAAGGGGTCTTAATTTGAGACTCGGCGCATCCGAATAGACGGAAGGTTACAATGGAGTTTTTGTTGGATTACGCCGCGTGGCGCTAGCGCGTATGTATTAGGAGCTCAGGTATAAAGGCGAGGCCGCCATGCGATAGAAATACTAGCAGTTTGACCTAACCACTATGGGGGTCCGGGAATTCATTGTTGCGATCAGAACACCATGAAGTAACGCGCGGGGAGCGCAATGAGGTACTGTAACCGCAGGCGGCCGCCATATTGGAGGGGGTATGCCCCCCTCTGACCGCCCACCACGGCACCACCCACTGAGCAGCCATGATCTCCGTTCCCAGTAGCCACCACCTCATTTACAATTCACGTTACCACAGCCTCATTTGTCGACTTTGTAAATACGTTGTGGACTCAAGAGACACCTCCAGCGGCAGCACCTTGACCTGCCCAGGGAGACCCGTCTGAATTTGGTCAAGTATGCCGACACCCTCGATTTCGTTAACAGGGAGGAACTACCTGACACAGAAGTTATCCCCGGTCTGGGCGTGGTGCAAGGGTTGACGTGTATGTGGAATGTCCTTATGCCAAAGGCACTATGGTCAAACATGCTCGGGGGTGTCACCAGTGGGCGGTAGGTCAGCCCAACCTATTGAAGCGTTCAACAATTATTCAAGTCATCCACAAATATTATTTTCGGGATCCTCTGGACGCTCCGACTACTTCACTCACGGACAACTTAGTCAGCGCACTTATCCGTTGTAACGAACGAGAGGAACAGGCTGACAATGACCAATTGACGGCCGCGGTGAATCTAACGCAGGATAAGGTAGAGCTCAATCCGTGGCTACAGCGTACCCGTTGACTGACCACATTCGCTGGACTGTACTTCTCTCGCACTCTGCGCGACTGGACCTTGGGCTCGAGAAATGCGGGATAATTGAGCTGTCGGAGGCGAAAGAATAATCGCCAGACCTGTGCGCAACATACTGCCATACGCGCTCGAGGATTCCATCTGCGAGCGAGTCGACATGAGAAGCGGTCGGGTGCTCTGGCTCATGCGTGCTAGGAATTCATGGTGGACAACGCGAACTGGATAATACTAAGCTGGGGAACATGAGTCGGAGAATGCTGTGGCAGCTGGAACAAATGTCGCGATGGCGCACAGTCTCAAAAGAATAATAGCCACTCGGAGCCAACAACCACTGCACACGGAAACGCCAATTCAACAGTCGTGGCCCGAATTCCCAGACCCACAGTTGAATTGTCGTTTTCGTGGGCACAGGTTGCAGGGTCCTAGTGGCCACTCTCTCCTCATCAATTGGTCCGCCCGCGCGCCATTTACGACAAGTTGACAGGCCTGAAGGCCACCTATATCAGTTAGAGCAGAATCGGAGGGCGTTACTCTTCGTCGAGGTCCTTCAAAGCATAAATTACCCGGTCCATATCCCTGGCCCAGTGGACATGTCATGTTCATCCTCGCTACAGTACAAAAGCTGGTGCCATGATGGAGTCACCGCAATACAACTTGTCCGTGACTCGTTCACAAAAATCACAAGTGACATGTACACGCGCGCTGGAATCTATCCCTGCCGCTCGCACTGGATCATGATCGCGATATATTGTGCGCGGAGGAAAGTGATTTGTATGACGGGTCATGGACCGTTGTCGTGCGGCGACTCCACCGTGGAGAGCAACTTGAATTCCGAAACGTAGCTTCAGAAACACAAGGACGCGTGGAAGGAGAGTTTCGTCGCGCCCAGTTATGGATTACAAGCGAATACACTGGCCTGTGTCGTTGTTCGTCCGTGTGTTGCAGCTTCCCGATGAGGATAGCACGAGTGTGGACCGTCCGTCTTTTCTCCCGTCACGTAGACCGGCCGGGGTGACGTACTGCGACTCCGAGGGATACCGCGCGATTCATTCTAGATGTCAGAGCAGTCCTCATCGCGATGTCTTAGACCGTATGCCAGCTGCGGGTCCGTCTAGTATAGACATCCCATTGCGGTGGTGGTTATCGTAGATCCTAAACCGGAGCCCTTGGCAAGCGGACACAAACTCGCGCAGATATTTATTTATTTGTTGATTCATGTCAGCAAACCACCGTATCCAACCAATCTCCACTCACTCTCTTATCCACCACCGCCACCACCCATTGCCGTCCAATCCATCGCCGTCATCCACCACTGCCCCGTCAAATCCAACCGACGAGACGGCAGGATGGCCACAAAACGCAATGTGTTCGTCTACGACGGCAGGGTCATGCTTTTGGACGACCCAATCCTCGTCGCGGGGATGGAACAACTCGGTCACACCACGGCCGAAGATTTCTATTGCTACCTTGAAATGTGTTTCGAGGTACCACGGCCGGGCCAGTTTCTACTGAAGTTGGATGAGATGGTCGTCCTCCCGCGGGATGACGCTATTTTGCCTAAGGGAAGCTATACGGTGGCGTCGCGTGGTATTCTCCTCTCCCGCAAATCATTTCGCGCTATTTATTTCCCTCCTGTCCTCGGCGCAATTCTCTCTCGTGCAATTGTCCTCCCGCTATCGCCGCTATTCATCCACAGTCCCCACGTGGTCAGACGGTTGACGTGTGGTACTAGATAAACGGCCGGTTTTCCTTCAAGTCACCCTCAAAGACGAGATGGCGCGGCCACGAACCGAAGAAACAGCTCCCGCGACAACCAGAGTACGACCCCTTCTCCGTTCGATTCTGACCTGTAGAGGGCTGTCAAGTGGAAGGCCGGAGTGCGCCGGCGCGACAAAGCCTGTCGTATCACCCTCGCTACACGCCCGTCATTAAACGCCCTCGACGTGGTCCCCATCATCCCGCCATGCCATTATGACTACGTACTACCTCCCTCTCCTCTCTGATGCGTAGTGGATGAAAGCGAACCTTTCTCAATTCCTAAAGCCTGAGGAACATCGACATGGTATCGATAGCATCCAAAACGGCATTCTCCTACATGCCTCCCTCCGTAAATTCTGGGACAGCTGGTGGATGTCCATCAACCCCGTACCGCTCCCCCCTCCCCCCGTACTTTAACGCGTTAATGATAGGAAACTATGGAGTAACTTTCTTTGGCTCGGACGGCTTCCTACAGCCGATCCTTGATCGCCGCAAAGTAACCTTCGGGCCCTCGTCTCGCGAACCCCCCCTCGAATTCATCAGAGAACACTTCCGCCAGGCCGTCCTCGCGAACATCCGTGGCACAGGACAGCGAGCTCTGTGCGAAGACAAACATAGGCCCGATGCCCTGACCCTCGCGAGGCTTGAGAGGGGATGGTTGGATGTCAGGAGGGCGGAACCAACGGTTCCGCAATACGATGAGGATGAGAGCGAATTGTTCATTGGATGCAACTTACGAAGTGCGCAGGCGCAGAGGCCGGGAGAGTTAGGTCGATATAGTGTAGGTTTACCGATATAATTATTCTCGGTCGTGTCTCTATCCTCATCGCGCAAACTCAATTGACAGCAACGGCTACTAGTATCGACGCCTCTCGCAACCTCCCGCAACTTCCACGCACTAAGTCACCTTCACCAAGTCACCGTCATGCCCGCCCAAGTCACCGCGCACCAAGTCAACGCACTAGGTCACCTCACCAAGTCAGACTAAGTCACCTCACCAAGTCAGACTAAGTCACCTCACCTCATCATGTCCTCCCCGCGCCTTTCGAACTGCTGCACGATTTCGGCGGCATGCTCCAATCCAGACGCCAGAACCCATTCATCGTATTCGGGCCCGTAGCCTTTCCACCGGACCAGGTAGTGCTTCTCTCTGCGCGCTCTGCGTCCTCTCATAGCTGCCCTGATGATAGTCTCGATCTCATGTTCCTCCTGTCCATCAACAACGACTGGCGTCGGCGGGACAGTGACTCGTTCGAAAGGATCTGGCCTGTGTTGCTCGAGTTGGGCGACGGAGATAACTGGGTGAATTTTCCACGTGTCCGGTAACTCGAGGCGATAAGCCAGCTCCCCGACTTTCTCCAGGATTTTGAACGGCCCTGTTCTCTGGTCCCCGAGCTTCGCTTTCGGGATTCCTTGGAGCTTGTAACCTTGGCCGAGTCTGAGAGACACCTTGGAGCAGTGAGCGTGGTAGCGTCGGTGTTGTCGCCCAAGATTTGTTGCCCAAGGGCCGAGACGGTGTCGCGAAGTTTGAATCCGAAGAGGATTTCGTTGGGGGTCATTTTTGTGGAGGAATTGGCGGCGTTGTTGATGACGAACTCGGCTTCCTAGAGGTATTCGACCCAATCGTCTTGGCGCTCATTTACAAAGAACCGAAGCACTGTCTGGAGGTACTGATTTGTGGCTTCGGATTGCCCGTCCGTTTGCGGATGATAAGAGGTAGAGAAAAGCAAGGACACCCCCAGTTTGTCGAACAACGACTTCCACAGTTCGGACACAAAAACGCCCCCCCTATCCGAGATGATGCTCTGCGGAATCCCCCATCGACGCACGACAGACTTGAGGAAAACGTCGGCCCATTCTGCAGCGGTCCAGGTCTCCTTTCCCGGGGTGAAGATGACCGCTCTGGATTCGCAGATATCCTCACAAAAGCGCTCGGACCCCTACAGCATCACGAGAACGTAAACAGGCTCTTTGGACCTCAAAGAAGGGAGGGAATGTTGAATAAAAGCGCGAGCTAAAAGCGCACATTACCCTGAGACGCGCATTATAGTGAGACGCTCATTCTGAGACGTACATTGTGTATATAGAGCTGCAGACTAGTCTCGATTTTGAATTGAATAACAAGCTCTTGATCGCGCACATTTGCGACACCTTCGATGCCGGGGTGATCTGGATCATGGGCAGCTTTCACCACGTGCTTGGCCATGTCGTAAGGAATGCAAGCTCGCCGACCGTCGCCACCTTTCTGTACCAAGAGCAGGGGATGGCCCTGCACCACATCCATGGTCCAACCGTAAGATTCCACTCGATCTTGGTCGGCCAGCTTATCGCAAAGCTCGGCGTAGATGGTTCGTGTTACGGAGCGAGTTCGGGGGGACGAGGCGGAGCTCGGGGAACACGCCGGAGGTAACTAAGGGACAGGCCGAAGTGCGCCAGAGCTAGAACTGAGGATTTATAGGTAGCTAGATGAATTGTTGCAAGCTAAGGTACATGAAGAATCTTCGGGGTTTAAAAGCAGTCCCCGGGAAACCTAGCCTAACTACTAGGCGATCTCATACTTCACCGCTGCCGCCTGTTTTACTTTAACTCACGGAATAATGGGCTGTGGAGCGATACTAGTAGGTCCGTTCCGGTACCTTTGGGCTGATCTCCGATACTTGCGGAGGGGATCTCCAGGACCGATCTGCGGAGGGATTTGCGGAGGGATCTGGATGGAACAGTCTATGACGGAGACAGTGATGGATTATTAGAGAAACTAAGACGATGAGATTGGCTGAACGGGCCACATGATTTTTCCCTGGCTTCAACATTCCCAGGTGGAGCGACCATTAAGGGGAAGACTGCTGTTGTGGATCGAGCTGTTGTCGCAGGCGGGGGTGCTGTCATGACTCAGGGTCTGACTCGGCGATGCGCATGAAGCGTTTGTGGCGAGATGTCCTCCACCTTGGGTGGTCCATTGACGTCGGGTCGAGACAGTCGTTCCGGTGCTACACGGTTCGTATTCCGGGATGTCAAAAACACGTAAGAGGATATGCTGAGAAGTAGCTCGGCTATATTCCAGATAATTACCCTGCTTCCTTTTGATCCTCGACTATCTGATCGCCTCCTCTAGAATTTCGAGCGCGCCATCGAGATCTTCCCGCTCGATCAGCATCTCGCTCACACTAACTAGGATCTCAGTTTCCCTCTCCAAAAATCGTCCCACGCACCATAGAAGCAATTTTCCGACAGCCACCACATCGCCCTGATATTGCGGTGCCACATCCCCAAAGTCAACCAACTGAATTGAAGGGCCGGAAATACAGACATTTCTTTCGCAAATATCTCCGTGTACAACTTGAGCCAGCCGAAGACACTTTACTGTCTTGATAAGCGACACGAGATGATGTATCGTCAAGGCATCCGCAGGAACCTGATCCAACGCGACTCCGGCATGTGGCAACAAAATTCCACAGAGGAGAGGTTCTACGCCGTCAACCACAATAGCTATTATTGGGCAGATGCCGTGTTCAGAAAGTGAAATATCGTGACCGTAATATTCGAGCAATGCCTCTCGGGAAGAAATCTCGCGTTGCACTGCCTTTATGAATTCGTCAAATTCAAGCTGCTTGTATACACAGTGCAGTCCGTTCCAGTAGCATGTATCAACAGCCAGCCGCATATATGTTTTTTGACTGATGTCTGAATAGTGCGCGACAGGAAAGCTCGGTTCGGATACGATCGGCGGACGTAGGGGTCGGCTAATGTTCTCTTTCGTGGTATATGTGACGACATCTTTGTTCATATTGATCGTGTTGAAAGGTTGTCTTGCCATCTCGATATGCTCAAGGACCGTCTTCTCGAACCATTCTTCGTGATCCTCAAGTGGCATGGGCCTGTCGATGTTTAATTCGTACCAACGTCGTTGTGGGAGGTCATAAAGCGAGACTGAGGTCCTGGTAAACGGAGTAATTCCACAGCCGTGTACGCTGAGCTCATGCTCATCTGTGTAGACACGATTAGGGTCCACAAACGGGAATCTCTTCTGCGTGCTCTGCCGCTTAAAGGTGGTGACCATGGTCACCCCCGAGGGTGAAATCAAACGTGTCCTCATGTCGACTTCCCCTTACCCTGGGTCCCATCTCTGACGGTGTCCCAGTTCTCCGAAGAAACTATACAGTACCAAATATCCCTCTTTTATCGAAACAGGGAATTTTATCTAGAAGGGTTCTAACTAAACCTTTTCGGTGATTGGGGAAAACTACTCTCGCTTACAACTCGGTTGACCCTCGCTCGCAAAGTCTTTTGACAGATATGGATTCCGCGACGTGATTTGGAGCTCCCAAATGACCCCCACATCCCGCGGACTCATCGGGTTCGACCCATCCACAGCCCTTTGCCAAAGGTCGACGAGAACTCTCTGCTGTCTCTGAATAACATGGAGCAAGTCGATGTTGTCCCTGCCGCCGACATTCAGATCTTAGAGGTCGCGGAATTTTTACCTCACGCCTGCGTGGTCCCAGTCCTACGAGAAGACGGCGAGAGCTGTGTGTGTGGCAGCTGGCAATTCTACTCAGCAATGTGCGGACACGTGTATCAGTCATTTGATGAAAAATGCGGAGCAAACCGTAATAAGAAGAACACCCGTACGATTTTCTGTCCGAAAACCGCCAGTCGGATTCTCATCTCGAATGTTCAAGTCAATGCCCCTTGTCCCTATCCATTATGCCAGGCACAAGTTATGGAGGACAACTAGGAGTAGGGAATCAAACATGGTATTAAACTCGAGAACTACAAGCTTGGCTTATAATCAGTATATTTCTCAAATGACCGTACCATTTATTTTGATTCGAGGATGAGCAGTTTTGGTCTCTTGGCGGACTCAATTTCCCAGCAACGAGAAAGGTTATTAGCCATGAATGAATATTGTCGTTGACTCCGCAATCACTATCGCGCTTAATGTGTTCTCGTTGCTTGAGATGGAATACTGGTTAGGATATACCCCAGCATTCTCCCAACCCAAAAATACAATAATTATGCATCTCCTCTTTCCTCGCAACTATTCCCACCCTGCCACTATTATGATCCCCCTACATACAGACTTCTATCATTCTGTGCGGGTTTTTTTACCCGCTTCACCTGTGTCTCGTACTTCAGCCATTTGACTTTCTAGGATCAGCTCATGCACTGAACAGGGCATGCGCACCTTCCTCACGACCGCGTTTCCCACTTCCCGCTCCCGTTCCCACATTCGACTCCACTTGACTTCCCCAATTGTGCGCATTCTACAATCAGTTCTCCTTCTTCAGGGGCAAGGTAGTGCGAACCTTATGAATAGGATTCTCCCTCCTTGCATTATTCAAATACCCAACCTTACTTTCCCCACTCAATAAATACTGCACAAGCGCAACAAATACCTCAAACCATTCAGCCCGCTCCTCCGCATTCGCGAAATCGTATTCCTTACTTCTGGTTAGTGCTACTCCGCAGAGCCAGGGGTGGGTTCGCCGGTATGGTAGAGGGAGTGGAGGTAGGATTGGGGGAAATGGCAGTGGTAAAGGCGGAAGGAGGTGTGTTGGACGTATATGACATACGCCTACCGTAAGTGTGGTTCAAAACAAGAACACAGCCGCCGCCGGATAAGTCGAGAGGGCAAGGTGAGGGTCGAAGAGGGGATATACCTCAACGTCGGTATGATCAAAGAATTCCGGGTGACATGCGGCGCCTAATATTTCCGCGAAAATTTGACCGGAGTGGATTGAATGGTCAGGACCGAATTCGGAGATGTCTTCTCCACCTTCTTTGTTACTTTGCGTTATGAAGAAACGTTTTGCCTACCTGTAAGTTGAGTGACAGGGGAGTGAATCGCGGCGAGCGGTTGGAGGCGTTCGAAGAGGGTGTGTGGTAAGGGGAGATACCTCGAGAGTGATTTCGTAATACGATCGATCCCATTCCACTTTATTGCCACTCTGGGGAAGAAGGATTTGAAGTCCCCCATCCGTCTGCACTCCTATACGCTGCTTGTTTAACTTGAAATCCGCCACAAGAGCCCTACTTTTAGCTCAACGGGAAGGGGAAGGGAAGTTACTCATCGCGCCAATGGAGTATGGGAATTTCGCTTCGATCAGTCACCCAGCCAACTTGTGGTTCCGGATTATACAACATCATCAGAGCGCCAGTGCAGAAATTGTTTCCAAGGTTCTGGGTGGTTACTTCACGACATGAGTGATACAGTTTCAAACTCGCGCTGGGTATTTGGGGATCCGCGATACTGGGAATTCGAGCAGGGTTTTCTTCCTCCGGTTCGGGCGATATTCGCGATCGTGCATCAACTGAACGCGCCGGGAAATGGGAAACATGAGGCGGCATCGATTCAACTGGGAAGCTGTCCTCGTCATCCTCCCCTTTTTCAACTGATTTCGATGCCCGATATTCTCGACACTTGGCCGCTAGATAGGTTTTGCGTGCGTCGGTCGTTTTCAAGGTTTCCAAACTCCGTAGATTGAGGAACGCGAAGCTGAACCATCTCGCTTTCTGCAGAAGAATAATGTTGTCCATCACGTCAGAGGGTTGGATTGACAAAAGTGTCTCCCAAGCTACCATCAGTCAAAACACATGCCGTGATACCAGCTTGATATTCATTCTTGAGTTCCGTGAAGTCAAACCATTTCTCCGGAATTAACTCCTTAGCACTCATAGCATCCTGTTGCTTCGCGTTATACAACTCCAACTGCTGCTCCTTCCAAGTTGAACTACTGCCAATAACAGCCAGTAAAGGGCTGCGGCCGGTCCAGGCAAGCGTTTTACACGCTAATTGTCTTAAAAACAAGTCAGTTAACGTGTAAAACGCTTGCCTGGACCGGCCGCAGCCCTTTACTGATAACAGCCCTTTTGGCTTTCTGATTCTTCTTTTTGAGTGTGTCGTCCCATCCACGACAGCGGCTTTCTTCTTGTGCTGTTTCTCTCCCGCCATCGCTACAATCAGCCTACCAGCTCGTAGTGATGGAATTTCTCAAACCGAGTATATTCTAAGGTAATCATCCAAACTGAGGCAAATTGAATGTGGTAGAGTAAGGAGTGAACGGAGAGCGGGATTCGAAATCGGGAAGAAGGGGAAATTCCGGGAACAGGCACCTTCAACGTCAAACTGAACTCTCCTCCTGTTCGGTGACTTTTTCTGCTCTTTATAGTCGTAGGGACGACGCAGACAAGGGGCGATGACGGCGCTGTTGACCTGAGCTCTTCTTGTCGTTGTGATGTCGCGTAACATTTGTTGTAGTGAAATCATGCGGCGGATTTGGTGTAAACTAAGCTCGCGGGAGTGTGCGTGTGCGGGCACTGGAGTTTGGCTGGCGAGCGGTGGCGCACAAATTTTGACGCTGTCTGGAGTTAAATTGTGAGTTCATCTGAGACTCTGAAAATTTCCAGAAATAGCCCGGCCCCGCCTTACGAGTTAAGTATCACTCGTTGCACCAGTCTCTCGTGGGTCCAGATCCCGCTGGCAGCTCCAGGTTCGACCGCTCGAGCGAGTTCAGGCTCTCGTGCGAAACCGCGGCCGCCGTAAAGCGACGCGCGCAGCAACTCTGGAGTAACGACTGGAGTTTGTTTGAAGACTGGATTCGTCCAAAGTTGGACTGAGTTATAACTAATTAAAACCTCAGCTGATTACAATTCATTGCCTACGTATACATAAGCGTCCGCCTCGCTGCGCTGGCGGCATGGTCTCCTAGACCGACCGCGTCTTTTGTCCTCTCCCATCTGTCTCCTTTTTGTCATGCATATAGCACATGCACGCAGCACATGGTATCATAAAGAATGCAATTATCAAATCGTGTGAATTAAGGTCTGTAAGGTCGGCTTGAGCGAATGACTGACCATGACTCGCACCCTATCGAGATGGGAGTGTCAGACGTGAGATTTAGAAAGCCTAAAAAAGGAAATGCCAACAGCCAGTCTTGCCATGGCTCTGGCAGTTTCCCATCAAACCCTGTGTCTTACAGTCTATAAGGATGTGAGAATACTAGCAATTAATACTGACATCACTCAGTAGGGCATTTAAGACAGTTTTGAGCATCAAAATGTAATGTAAACGAGCTAAATTTCACTGAAATCGTTGGATGTCAAAGCAATCTAAACCTTATGACTTCATATTGATCTCAATCATACATTATCATTTGATGGATCAGATCATATAGCAAATCCCACATAAAATAAAGCCTTTGAACCTCTTTTCCATCCTGAACCACTTGTTGATATATAAAATTGGTTCAAGTTGAGAAAGACCCTCGTAATGAAGGTGCAGATTCTCACCACTCTCTTCTGTGACTGTGTTATGGTCCATAAGCCGGAACCTAGTAGAAAATTCCAACGAGAGCAGGAGCCACGAGCTGGAACCATGAACTGAGTTGAAGCTGGAGTGCTAGCCACGAGCTGGAGCTGGAGCATCGAGTTGGAGCTGAGGTTACGAGCGGGAGCCACAACTCACAAGCGGGAGCCACAAGCGGGAGCTAGAGCCATGGCCCATGAGCTTGAACCTGGAAAATTTCAACGCTGCTGAAGGCTCAGCCTGGAGCCACGAGCCACAGCCTGTAGCCATGGGCTGGAACTGGAGCCACGGGCGGACCTGGAACTGGAGCCACAAGCAGACCTGGAACTGGAGCCACGAGCCGGAGCTGGAGCATTGAGTTGGAGCTGGAGCAATGAGCCGAAGCAACAAGCGGGAGCTACGAGCGGGAGCTATGAATCTGGAGCCGGAAAGTCAAGCTGAAATCCTAACAACCACGGGATTGGTGGACAATAAGTGGGATGTGAAGGTTGCAGTGCCACGATTGGACGCCACTAAGTATCATCCCACCAATTAATCACTCTCAATCCTTTCCCTCCACTTCGTTACGGTCTAGGAGAAGTTATCGCTTCACGCTTCGCAAGAATGGTCCGAATTGGCTCGATAACAGTCGATCCGCCTC
>Ga0182024_10008698_pt1 | contig 21269 bp, 24 predicted proteins | sample P32metaG_FD_120480 | JGI IMG/M metagenome (GOLD analysis project Ga0182024, IMG submission 120480) | Permafrost microbial communities from Stordalen Mire, Sweden - P3-2 metaG (Illumina Assembly) | ecosystem: Environmental > Terrestrial > Soil > Wetlands > Permafrost | place: Sweden: Stordalen...
ACTCTACTCAGCTATTTATCGCTGTCAAGCCCTCATCGTCCCCGCCGACCACGCCCCGACGCCCGCACCTGACGGGTTCGAAGTCGATAATGGCTTCTTTGTGGTTGAGCGCGGTGCGTCCGGCACGGCCGTCTCGAGGACTTCCTGGCGTCGGAGGTAGATTTAGAAATGGAAAAACTCGATCATCGTGCAGCGCAGACTCGCCCGCTACTTCAGCTCCATAATCAGCGCGCTCTGACGATCAGTGGTCAGTTCCTCGTAATGGGAACGATTTGCCTTGTTGAACCGGATGTCGCCTGCCTTGTACGGGTTGACCACGCTGGCGCCATCGGGCGTCACGGACTTGAGCGTGCCATCGTAGCGGTACGCCACCACGACATCCTTATCGTGGAAATGCATCGGCGTCGGCACACCGCGCGTCCAGCTGTAATGCCAAACAGTGATACCGTCAGTATCCAGTGCTTTCACCGAACCAGGTCGGGGAAAGGCAGCCGGCGACCCGGTGGTGTTGACAATGGCGGGAACGCGGTAGTCCTTCAGCGCAACGACGATTTCATGCGCACGGGCATCAGAGAGCAGCGTCTGCGTGGCATCAGTACCCTTGGGCACGAACAAGGCATCGCCAAATTGACGCGTAGCGGTGCTGGCTTTGCCGCCGGCCGCGACGGTGCGAATCCGCCCGCCTTCCAGGAACATGATGACGGTATCCATGTCGTGCGGAGTCACTGGGCCTGCCGTGCCCTTGTCTAGGATGATGTCCCATACGAGCACCCGTTCGTTGTCGATCACTGGTGCGGGCTGCGCCGTCGCAGGCAGGCTCACACCTAAAAGCATCACCACAAGCCATCGAGCGGCTGGGCACTTCGCATTTTCAAGGTTGACATCCATGGGCATCTTCGAGTCGCGTCCAATCATGGTTCAGCCTGTCTTCGCTGAGAGCCACGCCGCCGCAGTCAAACACACGGTAATCACAATTGAGAAAACGATAGGGAGAATAAAGAGATATGTCCAGCTCACAAGCGTGATTACGGCAAAGCAAACAGCAAACGCCCACGCAGTTCCGCGCATGAGCGCTAGAGTCCCTGCCGGAAGGCCACCGAATTGCCACGCTAATATCGCCGCGAAAAGATAAAATACGCCGACAGACAGTCCAGCCGCAACAAAAAGGTCCCAATACGTCCGGCTAAACCCCTGCACGTCAAAGTGAATTGACCGCATCGAGCCAAGAAGGGAATCAACTCCCCAAGTCGGATCGGACTGGCGAAAACCAAGTGTATGGCCGACGGCAAACAACAGCAGAAGAACAGAAGCGATTCGGTAAATAATTTGCGCTTTCACGTACTGCCTCCTGACATCGGTGGACGGAGTTTACTACATCCGTCAACCCGGTCCGGCGCGTGCTGCCGTTCCGAGCGGCAATACCTGTAACTGTTATCGCTCTTAGTCCGCTTCTCCCTAAAGCAGACGGTCAGGCTCTCGACCCTGGTTTTCTTGCCAATTCGAGGGGCTTCCGCGAACATGCCTGACCTTCGGCCAGGGAGAGAGCGCCGTGGCTGAAGGCGACGGATAGGATCCGATCAATGGTGCACAGGTCCCGGTGTCAATGAACCGACGAATGCTCCTGAGGATGTGCGGCGGCGGCGCGCTGCTGGCACGCGTGGGTTCGGTGGCGAGCTCTGCGCGGCGACCCACCCTGCCCGCTGAGGTGGCCGGTATAACCGTGCCGCGCTCCGAGCTCGCGTTGGCCGCTGCCGACTTCGCCCGGCAGAACTGTCCGGACTTCCTATTCAATCATTGCATGCGAACGTTCACCTTTGGTGCACTGCTCCTGCAACGGCAGCAGCTTTCCTTTAACCGTAATACCGCCTTCGTGGCCTCAGCCCTTCACGATCTCGGCCTGTTACAGCCGTTTGAGTCCCCACTTGGCTCTTTCGAGATCGACGGCGCTGACGCGGCAGAAAGGTTCATGCTGACGCATCACGAATCTGCCGCCGAGAGCGACCAGGTGTGGCACGCTGTCGAAATGCACGATGGGAAGTGGGCGCTGACGGCCCGCCAGGGTCCTGAAGCCATGCTGGTTTCCCTGGGCGCCGGAGCAGACGTCTATGGAGCAGATCCGGGAGAACTTGAGGTCCGGCAAATCGCCGACGTGCTGGCGGCATTTCCACGCCTGCAATTCAAGCAGCGATTTACTTCGCTGCTAGTGGCGCACTGCGAGCGCAAACCGAATTCACAGCGTGGCAGCTGGCTCGAAGGGGTGTGCCGCAAACATGCGTCCACTGTAGAAGCGGACTCGGTCGAGGAGCGTATCGCGGCCGCCGATTTTCCCGAATAGCCTCGCGCGTCGTGACGCGGCCCAGTGGGATGAGGCGCGACGGCAATTGTCGGTGGCAGTGATTATTCCGACAGCGGGACGGATCGGCTTTCGGCCGCTCAGGCCGTCGGCGAGGGCGGAAAGCTTTTGGCGATATTTGTGAAATCGGGCGCGGCGATGAAGGTAATCGGTCGCAGTGTCGTGTCGATATTTTTTATAGGTATAGGCAGCAGCCTTGTGTTGGCCGCGCCGTCACTGGCCCAGTCCCCGCCGTGCCAGCGGATCAGAGCGGCCTGCAAGGATGCGGGTTTCATCCAAGGTGTCCCGATCGGCGGTCGGCTGATAAAGGATTGCTTTGATCCCATTGTCCACGGCGCGCGCCGGCCCGACAGGTCTTCCAGACCCCTGCCGGACATCGCACCACAACTGGTGGCGCTTTGGAGGTCAGACAATAGCGGGACGCAACGATCGGCGCATGACATCGAGCGCAAGATCAATCCACTTGGCCTGCGGACAACTGGGCCGCGTTTGTTCTGGCTATTTGGGGCGGCTGTTGGGGGTGCGCTTGATCTAATCGATGCTGTGCGCGTTTTTTACCGGCACGTTGCGCAACGCTCTAACTTTCAATAAGAATATATGACAGTCTGATGTACCGTGCCTCTGTCGTCGCGGCCTTTAGTACACGAACGGGATCAGCGCCCAGCTCGAACGCCGATAGCGTTCATACCGCTCGCCGAATTCCGTCGCCATCCAGCGCTCTTCGACCCGCAGCTTCCACGCCAGGGCGAGCGCAATAATAACGAAGGCCACCAAACCGTAAAGTCGCCCGGCCGCAAGTGCCGAGCCCAACACCGCGAGCAAGATACCGGTGTAGATCGGATGCCGGATTCGGCGATATGGCCCGGTTTGCACCAGCTCGTGGTCGATCTTGACGGTTACCGTGCCACTCCAGTTGCCGCCGAGCGTGCGTCGCGCCCAGACGCTGAACGACAATCCGGCGCCGACCAGCAGCACCGCGATCCAGTAGCGCGTCCAGCCTCCGCCGAGCCAGCGCTCCTGGAGCCATCCCGGCCAATGATGCCCTGTCAGCAGCAGCAGCGCACCCAGCAGCGCCGGTACAACAAATGCCAGTCGGGACGACAGCGCCTCGCGCCGGCGGACGGGTTTGACCGACCGCGCGGCCAGCAACCAGTACAGCACCCACAGCAGCCACAAAGCGCTGATGAGCCCGGCCGGCCAGCCGCGAGTCATGCCGTCATCCGCAACATCGAGACGACCAGTGGATACGATCGCAAAGCGCATCGGCCCATAGCCGCGATGTCATCGCGGACGCCGTGTCCGAAGGGGGTTGCCTGCGGCATTCCATCTCGCCGATACGCTTGCCTGACCAACGGCGTACTCTCAATGCAGCCCGATCGTTTCGCGCCCTTCGCGCGCACTGCGGCGAAAGATACGCTTCGTTCCGGCTGTGCGGCAAGTCCGAGGACTCAAGCGAGCCGTGACCTCCAGGATCGCCGCACCCTAACGTTTTTCCCGCTTGCGCCCATCGGCCTTGGCTGTAAACCGCTCGAGGATCGCGCATGATGTACGCGCCAGGATTGTAGTTTCCGCTGTCTTCAGCGCGGAGTAGATGATGTCAATGATCGAGATTTCGCCTTTGCGCCCGTCAGAACGAGGGCGTTGGAACGAACTGTGGAGCGCCTATCAGCGCTTCTACGACGTCGAGCTGCCCGGAGAGGTCAGCGACAGCACCTGGCAGCGCATCCAGGCCGGACGTATCCACGGTCTCGGGGCGCGTGATCCGGCCGGCAGGCTCATCGGCATTGCGCATTTCCTGTATCACGAGGACACCTGGTCGACGGCACGGGCCTGCTACCTGCAGGATCTGTACGTCGATGAGAGCGCTCGCGGCAGCGGTTGTGGACGTGCGCTGATCGAGGCCGTCAATACAGCGGCGCGTGCCGCCGCCGCCAACAGCCCGTATTGGTTGACACATGAAACCAACACGGTCGCGCGGCGACTCTACGATCATCTGGCGCGACATCAGGGCTTCCTTCAGTACATCTACGGACGCTAGGGCGTCGAACGGGCATTGCCAGCGCCGCCCAAGTTGGGTGATGAGGCCATGACCTTAACGAACGCACGCCACACTGCAGGCCCGACATCGAATACGTGGCGCGTGCTGATCGCCAGCATGATCGGCACGACGATCGAGTTCTTCGACTTCTATATTTATGCGACCGCCGCGGTGCTGGTATTTCCACGACTGTTCTTTGCAGCCGGTAATCCGGCACTGGCCACACTGCAGTCGCTGGCAACTTTTGCTCTGGCATTCTTCGCGCGACCGGTGGGCTCGGCGCTTTTTGGGCATTTCGGCGACCGCATCGGCCGCAAGGCGACGCTGGTGGCGGCACTGCTGACCATGGGGCTCTCGACCATACTGATCGGCCTGCTGCCAACCTACGCGTCGATCGGCGTCGCCGCGCCCGTGCTGCTGGCGCTGTGCCGTTTCGGACAGGGCCTGGGACTGGGTGGCGAGTGGGGTGGCGCAGTGCTGTTGGCCACCGAGAACGCGCCGCCTGGCAAGCGCGCCTGGTATGGCATGTTTCCACAGCTGGGCGCGCCGATCGGCTTTCTGTGCTCGACCGGCATCTTCCTGCTGTTGACCGATCGGTTGAGCGACTCGGAGTTCTTCGCCTACGGATGGCGCATTCCGTTTCTCGCCAGCGCCCCGCTGGTGTTCGTCGGCCTGTACGTGCGCCTGCGCCTCACGGAAACACCAGACTTTCAGCGCGCCATCGAGAACAACGAACGGGTGCGTATGCCGATGCTGACCCTCTGGACGCGGCACGCACGGGTCGTACTGCTCGGCACCTTCGCCGCCGTAGCTACCTTCGTCTTGTTCTATCTGATGACCGTGTTCACGCTCAGCTGGGCGACGTCGGCTCTAGGCTATACGCGCCGTAGCTTTCTTTTCCTGGAGATGATCGGCGTGCTGTTCTTTGCGTTAACGATTCCAATCTCGGCGGCGATCGCAGACCGGCGTGGAAGATACGCGATGCTGATCGCCGCCACCCTGGGGATCATCGTCTACGGGTTGGCCTTTGCACCGCTATTTGGATCGGGCAGCACCCCAGCGGTGCTGGCTTTTCTCGCCGTGGGTCTCGCATTGATGGGTCTTACCTATGGCCCGCTCGGAACTGCACTGACCGAGCTCTATCCGACCGCGGTGCGCTACACGGGCGCGTCTCTGAGCTTCAATCTGGCCGGGATCGTCGGCGCGTCACTCGCACCCTACATCGCCACCTGGCTGGCCGTTCACTATGGACTCGCCTACGTCGGCTATTACCTGTCTGCGGCGGGGCTGCTGACCTTGATCGCGCTGCTGCTGCTACGCAAATAGCGCCAGTCGTGGCATTCGTCGGAATCCAATGCCAGCAGCGCCGCCCAAAACGACGGCCCCAGGGCCAGCTCGAATCAGTTAGCCGGGCTCCAGCCGTCCGGCAACAGATCGAAGGTGACGGTATCGCGATAGGCGAATTCATTGCCTTCCAATGTCTCGATCGGCGACAGCATGTGCCAGACTCGGTCGTCGTCGAAGACATAGCACTCGCCGGCCTCACGCATCGTAAAGCGATCGCGCTCGCGCCTGTCATTGTCGGTGATGACCACTTCTCCGCCGCTGGCTCCGCAGCGCGCCAGCAGATGAGTGGCAAGATACTTTTCTCCGTCCTTGTGCAACCCCGGGGGACTGGTGTCACATGGTCGGGAAGGGCTCGCCGCGAATCGGATCACATGCATGTTGACCGAATAGCTGCTGCCGATCCGGGATAGCGGCAGGTATGTCAGGTGGTGAGAGATAAGTTTGCGAATGCCGGCAGAGGCGGCAGGTGCAATAGCCATTGGCGCATAGTGGCGCGGCTGGTCTCCCAGGGCCGTGTTGTATTTCTTTGACTGCACATACGGTGCGCTGTCATCGCACGACAGGAATTCAACTCCGCCGTCGACGATGCGCGCCCTGATCCGATTCAATGTCCGAAACCTGGCTCCGCCCTCATAGTACTGATCCCTCGGCAGCGACCAGGCGGCGTGCGCGAGCTCGCCGAGCGCGCGGGCGATATCGACATCGACCGGCATATGCCGGCGCGTGAACCCGTGTTCATGGATCTCCTCCCGGGCGCGGACGTCGACTAATGCCGGCACAAAACCATCGTCGAGAGCAGTGCGGTCGTTGGACATACCGGTCCCCCTTGCGGCAGCAGATGGGCTTTAGCGCCGGAGTTTATTATGCCTTGGCAGCCCGCCGGATCCAGCGTCTACAGTAGCGCAATCGACGCTATGGGGCCGGACCCGGGACGACCGCGCTTGGCGGCAAAGCCCTGGGCTTGGTGCGCCATGCGGCCTTGGTGATGCGTGTTCCAAGAATGGCGTTTTGTATTGCTGTCTGGGTCGCAATCATGGTGTTTTGCACCTGTCACCCTGGCGGCCCGCTGTGCGTTGTGTACTGCAGGAACAGACTTCCAAGGAGACAGGCTATGAAGCGGCTGATTATGTCAGTGATTCCACTAGGCATGCTTGTTCTGGCGGGTTGCGTTGTGGCGCCGGCTCGCGGCTATTACTACCACCCGCGCGCCGTCGTGGTGGCACCGGCACCTGTTGTCGTCGTACGCCCGTAGGGTCGCCGCCAGCAGGCCTCGATCCTCGACCTGCACTATGAATTCAGGGATTGGCAGATGCTGCCGCCGGCCCGACAGCCGGCGGTCGAGCAGGACGCACAATACGTTATGCGGAAAATGTGAAGCTGGTGCCCGTACCGCACAGCACCAGTTTCTCCGGTATCTCGCGCTTCGCCAGATCGATGAAATTCTGTCCGCTGCAGTGCATGGGCATGACATGTTCGAGCTCAATCTTCTTGAGCTGCGCCATCACCTGTGCCAGGTACTCATCCGGTGCCGGTGCCAGATGGAATCCGCCGACCAGTGCGTAGATCCTGTCGACACCCGTGATCTCCTGAGCTCGTCTGAGGGTGTTGATGATACCGGCGTGGCCACATGAGCTGATCACGACCAGACCGCGATCACCCAGCCTGAAGCAGGTGGCATGCTCATGCCAATGCTGGTCGGGAACCTGCTTGCCGGCGAGCTCCTCGGCGCTAAAATGGTGGTTGAGATATGCGCTGGTGTCGCAGCCCTGTCCATCCCGGACGCCGTATTCCACCCAGGTGTTCGGCAATACGTGCTCTATGCTGCTGCGAGGAACGGCGCCAGTTGTGAACGCGTGGCCCTCGATGATAATCGGCAGCTCGGATTGCACCGTCTGTATGCCCAGCATCTGCAACCTGTGTCGGTCAAGCGGGGTGCCGTAATTCGTGAAGCTGCCGTCGGCGGCCCGACTGAAGCGCTTGCAGAAATTGTCCTCGCCGCCCGAGTACAGCGATAGCGCTTTTCGCATGCGCGCGCGATTGCTCTCCAGGAATCCCATCAGGCCACCTACATGGTCGAAATGACCGTGGCTGATGATCAGCGCGTCCACCTGCGCGACATCGATCTTCAGGAGTTCCAGGTTGTTCGCGTAGACGTTCGGCGTAAATCCGAAGTCGAGCAGATAGCGGCGCGACTCCTTGTCCTTACGTGACTCCAGGTACAACGCCAGGCCCCATTCGCTCTCCAGCGTCCTGCCCTGGGCCGCTTCGGGAGTTCCCGTGCGCCGAACCAGCAATCCGGGCACGTCCAGGCCTCGTAGAAAGATGTCATGCGTGTTGTCGGTAATCTCCCGAACCGTCAGCTCGTCGATCACCGGTGCATCGATCCGTACGGCAGCGGCGTTGGCAGAGCCATCAAGCGGAATACTCCCGCTCAGTAGTGAACCGCCCACGAGCGCTGAACGTTGCAGGAAACGACGGCGATCAAGTTTGATTGGCATCAGCGGTCACCTTTTATTGCCAAACTGAGGCATGCGGGTATCTAGTTTGGATGAACGGCGTCATTCGCCTTTGAGTTGCACGACCGGAAAGTATACCCCCAGCAATCGCCGGTTCCACCATTGACCCTTGGCCTTTTCCTCTGCGCCGGCATACGTGTAATCGTAGAACAGTGCGCGCACATACAGCGGCGGTTTGTCGGGAAAGGGATTCTTTCCCATCAGCGCCGTCACTGCAGGTTCATTCTGCAGGATTCTTTCCAGGAAGCCAGCAAACCATCTCAGGCGCCGCGGATCCTCAAGCGCGGCGAACCACATCTGCCAGTCCAGGCGCGGCTGGTGCGGAATATTCCAGAGCGGTCGCTGCGCTACGTCGCCGGGCTTGTACCGAAACTGGTATTCGTGCCAATCAACGCTGTCGTACGAGCCCTCGATGACGATTTCGTCGCGCTCCGTCGTCATGACCGCGAATAGCCCGTAGCCGCTGACGATATGCAGCGGTTCAACAACGCGGTCGATAACCTGGGCCAACGCGGGCGGGGTACCGCCGAAGCGCGCGTCCATCTGCACCAGGCTGCAAAATACGATCAGCAACGGCAGCGCGCCGGCGATAAGCGAAACCGGCCGTAGTGGTGCATTATTTTGCGCAGCTCGTGGCAGCATCCCGATCAGCCGCCTTGGCACTATCTTTTGCACAGCCGCGTCATCGAACAGCAGCAGGCACAGCAGCATGGTCTGAAGATTGAACCAATTGTAATTGCCCGTCAGCGCTATGCAGCCTTGCAGCAGCAGAATGCCGAAGGCGGCGAAAAAGCGCAGTCGGCGCGGACAGAAAATCAGGAACGGCAACACCAGCTCGACAAAAAATGTGCCCCCGGTGAGGACCTTAAGGACGCCGTGTGGCAGATGCGCGGCGTACCAGCCAACCAGCGTCGGCAGCGGCTGGGTGAGAAAATGATAGGACAGGGCCGTCAGGTTCCACCAGTTGGGATCGCCGCTCAGCAGCTTGACCATGCCCGACATGAACAGGAAGCGAAACAGGAGCCAGCGCAGCAGCCAGATACCCGGCCTCGTATTCCAGCTCAGCAGCAGCGCGAGAAATCCGCCCTCCAGCAGGAACGTGTCCCACTGATAAGTCATGAAGTCCTGGCCGCCATAAAGCAGCGAGAGATAGAGCAGATAGAGCAGCAGCAGACTCAGGCGCGGCAGTAGATTGAAGACCAGTAGCACCGATAGCCCGGCTCCAACCCAGCATACTGCCTGAATGCTGATATCGCTGGCGTTCCACCAGAACACCATCGGCATCAGATAGAAGCGCTCGGGACCGACACGCGCGCCGATGTTATTAACCAGATCGGCAAGTGGCAGGATGCCATGGCTGCCGATCAACCCCAGCGCCTGCACGCCGAAGGAGGTGAAGGCCGACAGGTAGATCAGGCCGAATAGCCGCAGGAACAGGAATGACACCAGATCATATCGCGGCGGTGCGAGATCCCTGCCCCACAGAAACAAGCTGATGCGATAGAAGGCCGAACGATGCGCGGCCATGAATGCATAGGCCAGTTCCGAGGCCGACGCGAATCCCGGAAGCCTTCGATAGAGCGCGAGCCAGATTCCTTTGCCGCGCGCATGTTGGAGGGTCAGGAAACTGGCCTCGGCGGCGCTCGCTCGCTGCCCATCGGGGGCAATGAATTGCACCGCGCGCTGGAAGTCGGCCAGCGGAATCTCAGGATGTTGCGCTGCTACCTCCTGATACGGCCTGTAGGAGACGCACGCGCCCGTGAGCCTGTTCCAATAGCGCGCCCAGTAGCCACAGAATGCGCAATCGCCGTCATAGACCAGCAGCGGCCGTTGACCGGCATTGATGGAGTCCGAGCCGTCACTTTCCGGCATTTTCATCGGCGACTTTACGGGCCTCTGTGCGACGGGCCGCCCGAGTGACCGCTGAGCGGGATCAGTCCGGTATGTTGAGCTTGCGTTCAATCTCCAGAAATCGCGGCTGCTGGCGCAGCGGGGCAAGGAAATCATCGGCCTTCAGTTCAATGAGCCCAGGATCCCTGAGCCGGTACGCCGTCTCGAGCCAGTCCAGCGCCTTGGGAACGTCTCCCCATTGCGCGTAGATCTCGGCATATTGATACGCCGATGAATCGCCCAGGTCGGCCGTCATAGTGGCCACTTGTGCCTCGGCGTCTGACCGACGATGAAGCTTGTCATAGGCGATCGCCAGACACAGGTGACTCTCCCAGTCGAGCGGGGGAATATCGCAGGACGCTGGCGCCGCTTCGGCATCGCCCAGTTTCAGCAGCGCCAGGCCGCGCAGAGCGGCCTGGCGCACGTCGCTGGGACTCAGGCTCAACGCGCGATTCGCCGCCTCGATGGCCTCGCGATACTGGCGTGCGTCATCCAACACAACCGCGAGCGTCCTGTAGGCGCGTGGATTGAGTTGGTCCAGGGACACCCCCCGCCTGGCCATCGCCGCCCCGGCATCGGAGCGCCCGATATCGGCGAAGAACCAACCGGCCCGCAACAACACACCCGGGTCGTTCGGCGACAGCGCCAAGGCCCGCTCATGTTCGGTAAGAGCTTGCTTGAACTCAAAAAATCCGTGTGCCAATACCAGCGCGAACGCTGAGTGCGCCTCACCGAGTTCCGGTGCCAATACGAGTGCCCGCTCCGCTGCTGCGCGCGCCCGCTGGAAATGCTCCCGGATCTCACTCCCCTGCCCGTAGTATTCGGCAAAGCCGTTTTCCGCCATCGCCTTGCTCGCGTACGCCTTCGCAAAGCTGGGGTCCAGACGGATCGCCTCATCGTAGGCGGCAATGGAGCTGAGTAGGGTGTCCCGGTTGACGGAGTTTGTGCTTGAATTCTTTCCGCGCAGATAGGCATCAAAAGCCTTCGGATTCTGGGTTCCCCCGAGCTCGATCGTTGCAGCCGTGTCGGCCATCAGGGTGGCCTGCAAGGACGTGGTGACAGCGGCGGCAATCTCGGTCTGCAGTTTTAAAATGTCCTTGAGATCGCGGTCGTAGGTGTGTGACCAGATGTGATAGCCAGTCTCTGCGTTGATCAGCTGAGCCGTTATCCGTACGTGCTCACCGTCCTTACGCACGCTGCCCTCCAGTACCGCCCCTACATTGAGCTTGTGGGCAACATCGGCCAGATCCACCTCCTTGCCCTTGAAAAAGAATGAGGAAGTTCGCGCGGCTACCCGCAGGTCGCGCACACTGGAGAGCGAATTCAGCAATTCCTCGGATAACCCATCCGAAAAATAGTCTTGCTTGGGGTCGCCGCTCATATTCACAAACGGCAATACCGCGATCGAGTGCGGCGGCGGCGCAAACGCTGAAGTCCCACCGCCGGTACCGGCCGGGGCTGTGCCGGGCGCGTTCGGCGTTGCCGCCACGGGGGCTACCGTCGTGCCGTGTTTCGACTGCCCGAGCTTATCGACTATCAGGTAGCCGAGCGCCGCCACGACAATGACGCCGAGCACGATAAGTGAACGGGTCAGCCACGAACTGCCGATTGCGCGCGCCGCGGTTGGCGCGTTACCGGTCGAATGCGCAGCAGGCGGTACGACACCGATGTGGCCGGCGTCGCGGCCACGCACGGACTCGATCAGCGCCGGGAACACAGACTCGATGGTTCCGCTGGAGGCTTCCAACCAGTGATTCGCGCTGAGGAAATATTCCAACTCAGGCGGTAAATTGGCGGCGTCCAGACGGATCGAGAGGACTGAACGCTTCTTGGAACTCGCCCGCTCGACCTCACGAAGCACATGCGGGGAGTCGACCGCACTCTGGGTGAGCACCAGTACCAGCATTCGGCAGGAATTGATCGCCTCAACGATCGCCGCGGCATAGGGTTCACCCGCCCGCACGTCGCGCGGTGCGATCCAGCACCGCAGTCCCGCCGCTTCCAGAGCCGCGCATATCCTGTGTGCTACCACCACGTCCTGCGAGGCGTAACTGACAAACACCGGCCTCACCGCATCCGCTGCCTCGGTGTTACGCTCCGAACCTTCCTTGCCTAACGACGTGTCCCGTTGGTCCATGCTTGCTACTTTACCTATATCGCGGCTGATGTTCCCGGATGCCGTATTTGCCGGCGCCAACCCCTTTTGGCGCATCCTTCGGAGGTGGCGTCTGTGGGGGATCCCAGGGAGTCTGGCCGCAGGCGTGCACATTGGAATGAGTATTGCGCTCTGGCTGTCTTGGTCCTCCCTGGGCTGGGCAGAAATTCCGGAGATTCAGCCCCGAGTGCCCGCGTTCGGCTGTCCCGCGAACGATCAGTCAGGGCCGGCGAGACTCCAGAGCAGCGAAACGATGCCCGCCCCGGTGGAGCCGCGCGTGGCCGAGCAAATCGCCTACTACAGGGCCGAGAACAGTCCCGGCATCTTTGCCCCCAAAGGTTGGTCCTGCCGGGCGTGGAACGGTTCGAACGGCAGCGTGCTGGTTGTCACGCCAAAGCGTATTGAGCCACCCTACTTTCCACTGCCCACGATCACCGGGTCCGCCGTGATGATCGAATCCTCGGACGGAGGCTCATCCGGACGTTTTCATGTGGCGCTCGTCGCCGCCCGCCTCTTTCCGCTGCTTGGCGGCGAATTCATCACCCGTGTCAGGCAAGAGCACTTGATCTCGGATTCCTTGTTTGACGTCGAGCCCTATCCGGACGACCGGCTGGAATACCTGAGCGATCGGTTTGTGGAATACACCACGCCTGCGCATACCGCCGGCCTCGGGACCGACGGCATGTTTGAGGTATCCGATTTGCCGGTCATGGGGTTGACCATTGTGAATCTGGCAGCCGACGTGAACACCATGACTGAGGTTCGCGTCAGACTGCCAGCCGGTCTGAACCCTGTGGCGCAGGCAATCGTGCAACTGGAGACGGTCTGCGTACAGTTATCGCGAGGGTGTCTGGGCCTTCACTGATAGGCGCGACGTCATGCCTAACCATCGCGAATCAGTCTGATGGCACAGCCTACCGATCCACTTATTCCGTTCCGCTATCGGCTAGCGGGTGAACGAATCTACCTGGCGGCCGGCCGCCTTGCTGGTCAGCGCGGCGGTTGCGCTGGCGTGCTGGGCTGTGCCGAAATTGCCTATCAACCGCGACCCGCAGGCAAATCCCGCCGCACTCAGTGCTGAGGCGTGTACCGGGGCGATCTATCTGTGGTGGGTGCTAGCAATGTACTACCGCGTGAGATTCAGAAGCCGTAAATCGCCTCCCAGCGCAGCCCAACGACCCGCCTAATGGAGGGTCATCGCGGATACAGGCGCTCGAAGTAAAGGCACCAGGATCGCGTTCATCGTATCAAGTGTCAGGGCGCCGGACTGCGCGTAGCGCAGGACGCCATCGCGATCAATGATGTAATTGGTCGGCACCCCTTTCAGCGGTCCATACCCCCCCTTGAATTGGCGCACCATCGGAATGGTCAACACCGCAGCAGTGGCTTTAACTGGCTTAGCGGAAGGGAGTCTTCGGTCGTTACCGCAAGTATCCGCAGCCCCGCATGCTGCTGCAGTCGATAATAGGCATCCATCATGGGGAGCTCTTTCTTGCACGGCACACACCAGGTGGCCCAGAAATTAAGCACCAATACCTGACCCTTGAAATCGGCCAGCGAGAGTTTGTGGCCATAGATGGTCGTCACCTGGAAATCCGGCGCTGCTTGATTGACGATGGGTTCTTTGGCGACGGCAATGCCCGAGCAACGCAGGGCTCCTACCGCTGCAACGATCAAGAAAGCTCTCTGTCGGAATGTCATTGTGAATCAGATCTAGCCGGCGAAGCCGAAATTGCCCCGCTTGAATTGTTACTTCCTGCGGCTTGTCGGCGGCGGGCGCAACCGGTCGTCACGGCGATCAATCTGCCAGGTCGGCCGGAACTCCTGGAAAGTACCGCCATCCAACGGCAAGTTGGGATGATGTATCAACAGCAAGGAGAAATGTCCATGAAACACATTAAAGCAATCAGCGCTGCGCCGATGATCACTCTCGTTGCAATGGCGGCCTTCGCGGATGATGCACCGGCCCCGCCGACCGGCGGTCCCCTCGCCGCCTGCAGACAGGATGTGCAAACGCTCTGTCCCAACGTGCCGCGCGGCGGCGGCCGGATCGCGGCTTGCCTGAAGAGTCACGCCTCGGAGGTATCCCCGGACTGTAAGGCTGCCCTCAAAGCAGCGCACGGCCACCGCGGGCAGCCCTCCGGTGTTGAGCCGCCCGCCGGCACGCAACCGAGTAACTGAACGCGGCTCGCCCAGCCTGCTGATCCTGAACGATGTCCCCGGGCCAGCGGCACAGTTCTCCGCAACGGTTTCCTTCCTGTTTGTTTTTCTTATCGGAAGATGCGGGTAGCGGCTACCTGACGCTGTAACCTCGCCCTTCGAGACACGCCGTCTGGGCCCGCACGTAGTCCTCACGCATCGATGGCGATGCGGTCGTTACGGCTGCAGGGCCGGCGGCGGCCGGCGGCGTCGATGCCGCGGTGGCTACACCACCGGGCTGCGTCGGGTCGTACCCGGTCTGGTCCCTGGCCCAGCGATGGCACTCGAATCGATCCCGCGCCTGCTGCTCGCCACTCTGACCGCTCTTCGGATAAACGAATAGATTAGTGCCGCTGGGCTGTTGCGCGGGGGCCTGGCCTTCCAACCCAGGCGGCGGAGCTACGGTTTCATACTCGCCGATGGCGGCGTTCCACCGGTAGTAGTCACCCGCGGCGTAATAGTACGGAACGCCACCCCACCACAACGTCGAGTAGTAAAACGGCAACGTCGCAAAGAACAGGCCGTAGCCCAGGCCGCCCCAGCCCCATCCGCGATAGTAGCCATAGCCGCGCCAGCCGCCGCGAAAACCGTAGCCGCCGCGAAATCCGTAACCAGCGCCTCCACGAAATGCGCCGGCGTGGACGCCACCGCCCCCATAGCCGGGGCCAGCCGCGGTGGCAGGAAACGCAGCGAATGCTGCAACCAGCACGACTGCGAGCGCTCCAAGACTTCTGAGAGAACATCGTGTGTTCATGTAGGTGCCTCGCGACGGTGGCAGAACTTTCCTAAACTCGATATTACCTGCTGCGGATTAAGGCGAGCTCAAAGCAATATTAAATCACTACCAGGCTGCGTTAGTTTGAACGCCACGGCGCTTTTCGACATCGGTCACCGGTGTCATCGGCAGCTTTGTTATTTTAGTTGAAAATCAGATAATTACCAAAGATCGCAGCTACCGTTAAGACTCCGTGCTCGACGGGCGGTTCAACGGCCACCGGCGACGTCGAGGATCGCCCCCGTTGTATAGGACGCGGCATCGCTCAGTAGCCACACAATGGCCCCGGCCACCTCGTCTGCACGTCCCGCGCGTCCGATCGGGGTCGCAGCTCCCAGCCGCAAGGCACGATCAGGCTTTCCGCCACTCGCATGCATGTCAGTTTCGATCAGTCCCGGGCGCACGGCGTTGACCCGCACACCCAGCGGCCCGACCTCTTTGGCAATTCCAATCGTCAAAGTGTCCAGCGCCGCCTTCGATCCGGCATAGTCGACATACTCAAATGGCGAACCCAGCCGAGTCGCCGCAGAGGAGACCAGAACGATTGAACCGCCGTTGCCGCCGCGATCCCGCGACTTGCTCCCGTTATCAGAATGGTGTTCATGGATGCAGTGGGGCACCGATTTGTATTCGAAACGTCTTCGAAATCAGCTGCAACGATTCGGGTTGGTCCCAGGCGCGTGCGCCGTAGATCTTGTCGAGCACTCGGCCATTGGCGTCCACCAGGACGGTCAGAGGCAGTCGCGAGGCGCCGAGCATATGCTCCACCAACAGCTTGCTGTCGATGAATTGACTGATGGTTGCATTGGTCATTTTCAGCCAGGTCCTGGCTTGCTCTGGATAGTCATCTACCGAGATGCCGATTACCGCGAATCTTCCCGTTTCGTCCAACCAGGCTAGCCGTTCCAACGACGCCATTTCTTCCCGGCATGGACCGCACCAGCTCGCCCAAACATTGATGATCAGAGGTTTGCCGCGGAACTCGGAAAGCCGTCTGGGTGATCCATTCAGGCCCTGAATCGTTGCCTCGCGCAGCGTTTCGCCGATCGCGACCTCCCCGGGAGTGCCGGCATGGCTTGCCGTGATCGGCAAAGCGCCCATGAGGCCGCAGACCGTCATCAGCAGTGCCGGCGCCCGGTTTGCAGCTCGCATATTTGCGGTCATTTCACGGATCTTCAGCCCCTATATATAGAGCGAGTGCGTTGAACATAAGCGCCCCGGCAGCTCTTAACCCCGTTTCGCCGCAAGCAGCGTTTAACTGGTGACCATACCTCACATCATGGAGCTACCGTGAAACGCCTGTGCATTGCCGCCCTGCTCGCTGGAACCAGTCTGAACGCCCACGCCCTCGGTGGTCTGGCCGACGTCTCCATTATCGACCGGGAGACTGGCGCCGCGATCCTCACTCACTACTACAAAGGCGAATACTGGATCGTCGGAAGACCGGGCGCGCAGTATGGCATCGCGATTCACAATCGTTCCGGCGAGCGCGTGCTGGCAGTGACTGCCGTCGACGGCGTCAACGTCATCTCCGGAGACACGGCAAGTTGGGAGCAGACCGGCTACGTGTTCGAGCCTCGACAGGGCTACCAGATTGATGGCTGGCGCAAAAGCAATGCGGAAATAGCGGCGTTTGTTTTCACCGAGGCGTCGGGCTCCTATGCGGCGCGCACCGGTCGCGCCGCGAATGTCGGTGTAATCGGCATTGCATTATTCCGCGAGCGCCCGCCCCCGCCCACGGTAGCTCAGTCCCAGGCCGCAGAGCCTCCCCGGTCACGATGGAATGAATCCGATGCGGCCAATGCGCCCAGCGCAGCCAATGCGCCCGGTGCGGCCCCCGCACCGATGCTTCGGGCCGCGCGCCCATCAGTGACCGAGAAGCTGGGTACAGGCCACGGTCAACGCGAGTCGTCGTACGTCACGCAGACCGATTTTGATCGACTTCAGGCTACGCCGAACGAACTGATACGGCTTCGGTACGACAGTCTCGAGAACCTGCTCGCCATGGGCGTCATCCGTGCGCCGCCGGCGCCTTCGCTCACACCAGACCCGTTCCCCGCCTCGCCGCTGGCGCGCTACGTGCCGGATCCGCCCGAGCTCAGGTAAAGATCTGCGACAATGCTGCGCATGACCGAAGCGGTCGACTCGGACGAAGCACTGATGCTGCGTTACGCCGCCGGCGATGTGCGGGCATTTGAAGCGCTGTACCTGCGCCACGAAATGAAAGTGTGGCGCTACATCTATCGAAGCGTGTGCAACCAGGCAACCGCCGATGAGTTGATGCAGGACGTGTGGTTCGCGGTGGCCCAGGCGGCAAGCCGTTACCAGCCAACGGCACGCTTTACGACGTGGTTGTTCACTCTGGCGCGCCATCGCATGATCGATCGCCATCGCAGGGCCGAGCCCCATCACAGGCGCGAACTGATGCATGAGCACGGTGAGCGTTGCATCGACCAGTTGGCAGCCGAGGCGAGTGACGAACCGTCGCAGCAGGCGCAGTCGGTTCAACACGCCGACGCCCTGATCATGGCCGTCGAACAGCTACCGGCCGAGCAGCGCGAAGCATTCCTGATGCAGGCCGAAGGCGAGCTGAGTATCGAGGAAATCTCGGCTGCGACCGGAGTCAGCTTTGAGACGGTCAAGAGCCGGCTGCGTTATGCACGCAGCAAGCTGAAGCAGATCCTGCAGGAATACGTATGAGCCTACCGCCGCCCGAGGAGAATCTGTCCGACGAGCTGATCGCGTCCTATCGTCGCGCCAGCGCCGCTGACGGCCAGCGACCGGGCCAGCGCGTGCGCGAGAGCATCCTGGCGCAGGCAAGGCACCTGGCTCGCGCGCGCGGCCTCGCGACCGAACACGCTGTCGCCTCAGGGAGGCCGGCGGCCAATGATTCCCGATGGAAGTGGAAGGCGGCAGCGGGCGTTGCGGCGGTGGGTCTGACGGGACTGCTTGCGGTGCAGACTTTTCGCGCGGTTCCTCGCGGGCCGACTTCCGCCGGCGTCGCCTCCACCACGGAACAAGCACAACATATCGCCGAGCCCAGCTCCGGCACGTCTATGTCGGCAGAGGTCTCGGCACCTCGTTCGGCGCCCGTGCCGGCACCGGCCGCGAAGCGGCTGCCGCACGATCAATTCAGCCGCAGCTACAGCAATGCCACCGGCAACCACCCACGAGATGCCACGACAGCGCCAATGGATGCGGCTGCCGAGCCAGGCGACGTCGCGCCGCCGCCACCATCACCTGCGGCGCGCGTACAGTCGCCCGTCAGCGCGCTGGCGATGCGTGCCGCTTCAGCCACGCCCCATACATCGCGCGACCAGGCCATCGCGGCGGTGCGTGCCAACTTCCCGGAACTGTTCGCCGGATCGAGCATGCCGGGCACGGTGCGCATCGCGATGGTACTGAACAGCGACGGCACGGTTTATAGAACCGTCAGGGAAGAACCGCTGGTCAGCGGCCAGTTCGATGCCGCCGCGCAGCTCAGCCGCGCACTGGGCATCGGTCCTGAAGAGCTCGAAAGGCCGGCGGAAATGGTGACGCTGAATGGCACTGCGGACCAGCCGGCTACCATCGTCGTGGCGTTTGGAGTACGGCGGCACAACCTCGGTACGACGACTGGGGCGCCTTGAGAGCCATAACCTTGGGTCTGGTCACGTGCCTCGGGCTTGCGATCGCCAGCTGCTCGGGCGGATCGAGGCCGCCGCCAGATCAGAGCACCGATGCCAGCGCCGCAACGGGCATGCCGATCGGGGTGGAGAAGGTCCTCAACGTCTACAACTGGACGGACTACATCGACCCCTCGGTGATCTCCGCGTTCGAAAAGGAATACGGGATCAAGGTCAACTACGATGTCTACGACTCGAACGATGAACTCGAGACGAAGCTGCTCACCGGGCACGCGAACTACGACGTCGTCGTGCCAGGAGCCGCTTTCCTCGAGCGCGGTATCAAGCCGGGCGTTTACCGCAAACTCGACAAGGCTCTGCTGCCCAACCTGAAGAACCTCGACCCCGAGGCGATTCTCGGCATGGCGGTGTACGATCCGGGCAACCTGTACGCGGTGGACTACACCTGGCTCACCACCACCGGCATCGGCTACGACGTTGCGAAGATCAAGGCGCGCCTGGCGGATGCACCGGTGGACAGCTGGCGAATGTTTTACGATCCGGCCGTACTGGCCAGGTTCCAGGACTGCGGCGTGTCAGTAGTCGATGCACCGGACGATGTCATCAGCACGGTGCTTTTTTACCTGGGGAAGGATCCGAACAGCGAATCGCCCAAGGACCTGATGGCGGCCGAGCGCGTGCTGCTTGCGATACGGCCGTTCGTGCGTTACGTGGATTCCACGCGATATGTTGCGGATCTGGCCAATGGCGAGCTATGTGTGGCATTGGGCTGGTCCGGGGACATTACCCAGGCCCGCGACCGCGCCAAGGAAGCCGGCAAGCTCGTGCAACTCGCCTACTCGATTCCAAAGGAAGGCACCATCAGTCTGTTCGATGTGCTCGCGATTCCGGTCGACGCGCCCCACGTGGCTAATGCGCACCTGTTCATCAACTATCTGCTGCGCCCCGACGTCGCCGCCAGCAACTCGAATGCAACCAAATACGCAAACCCGGTGCCGGCTTCGATCGCACTGCTGAGCCCTCAGCTCAGCAGCGACGCCGGTGTCTATCCTCCGCCAGAGGTACGGGCAAGGCTTGCTCCGCAGCGCGCCAAGTCGCCGGAGTTCACCCGCCTGATGAACCGGACATGGACGCGCTTCAAGACCGGGCGCTGATCCGACCCTGGGCGTGGCCTTTGACTTCCGCTCACTCCGCCCTGCACACTCGTTACGTAACGATGAACACAAATCCCGGCATCGACGTCGTCATCGTGCCGCCGACGCACGACCTTGGCGACGGCTTCCACGTGCGTCGCGCGCTGCCCAGCAGGGAGCGGCGCATGGTGGGGCCATTTGTGTTCTTCGATCAGATGGGTCCTACCGTGCTGCGCGCCGGCAGCGGCCTCGATGTGCGCCCGCATCCGCATATCGGACTGGCGACGGTCACCTACCTGTTCGACGGCGAGATCATCCACCGCGACAGTCTCGGCACCACGCAGGCGATACGCCCAGGCGAGGTCAACTGGATGATTGCCGGTCGCGGTATCGTGCATTCCGAGCGCACCGCAGCCGATAAGCGTGCCGCCGGGTCGTCGCTGTCCGGTATCCAGACCTGGATCGCGCTGCCGAAGGCAGAGGAAGAGCGCGCTCCGAGTTTTCGTCACCACGCCGCCGGCGAGCTGCCGCTGATCGAGGGCGAAGGCAAATCGCTGCGACTGATCGCCGGCTCGCTATATGGGGCTCGGGCACCGGTTGCCACGCTGTCGGACATGTTCTACGCGGACGTCACGCTGGCCGCCGATGCGCGCCTGCCGGTGGCGACCGAGCACGAGCAGCGTGCGCTCTACATCATCCGCGGCCGGGTCGACGTCGACGGCAGCGCGTTCGATGCCAGCCAACTGGTGGTGCTGCGTCCGCAGCAAGCAGTGACCATACGCGCGCTGGCACCGTCGCAGTTGTTGCTGCTGGGTGGGGCGCCGATGGATGGTCCGCGGCACGTGTGGTGGAACTTTGTCTCCAGTTCCAGCGAGCGCATCGAGCAAGCCAAGGCAGACTGGCGCGAAGGCCGGCTCGGTAGCGTGCCGGGCGATCCGGAATTCATTCCGCTCCCCACTATCCCTGCAGTGCAGTCGCAGCCGGTGGACTACCCCTGAAGCGGCCGCTGACACCTCTAAATAGTGTTTTATATAATTAAGGCGCAGTCGTTCCTTGGCTGGCGTAGCGATAGTATTGTCTTTAGACATATCTTACGATATAGTTAACGATATTGATCACGATCGGTAAATACTAATGAGACGACATTGCCACCAAGCTCCACATTTCGGCGACTACAGCCGCCACGGCCATTTCGGCCGCAAGCGCAGCTTCCTCGGCGGCTTTTCAGAAGGCTTCG
>Ga0182024_10008699_pt1 | contig 21268 bp, 19 predicted proteins | sample P32metaG_FD_120480 | JGI IMG/M metagenome (GOLD analysis project Ga0182024, IMG submission 120480) | Permafrost microbial communities from Stordalen Mire, Sweden - P3-2 metaG (Illumina Assembly) | ecosystem: Environmental > Terrestrial > Soil > Wetlands > Permafrost | place: Sweden: Stordalen...
CTGGCGATTGGCCCGGCGATGCGGCTGGTCTGCTGGAGGCTAGCCGGTGCTGTCAGCACCGCGAGCGCCCCGCTCTCTGGTGGCTAGATCGTCCGTGACTGGGCGCGCGCCCTATGCGGCATGTGAGGATGTCTCGGGTCGGGCGTATTCGAGCATCCTGGTGGACGCGCATGCGTCTTGTCATTCATTGACGAGACGCAGGATGGCCGTTACCACCTCGTTCAGTGGGACCGTTGCCTGGATCTCGTGATCGGCCACTCGCCGCAACAAAGGCTCAGCGGTTTCGATGTCACCCCGCACTCGGTCGAGTTCTTCGGGCGCCTTGCCGTAGGTATTGCTGGTTCTGGCCGCCAGCCGCTCCAGCAAAGTGTCCAGCGGCGCGCTCAGCAGAACGATGTGGTCGAAGTGGGCATGGAACTGCGCCTGGTTCTCTTCGCAGCCGGCGACGAACAGCACGTCCGTGTCTTCGGTGGCCAACAGTGCCCTGATGGCGTCTTCCCGCCACATCTGGCGGCCGTCCAGCGCGGGCTCGGACCACCCGTCGTCGGTGTCGACAGCCTTGAACCCGCGAGCGGCAAGCTCACGGACAACGCTCGACTTCCCGGTCCCCGACATCCCGGTCAGGAGAACTCGCTTCACGTTCAGGAGCGTACGAGCCCGGCGCTGTCGGGCCGCCTCAATCGCTGAACCCGCGGGCCAGGCACTTCGCGGCTACTTATGTCTTCCAAGACAGCCCGGGCCGGCGCAGGCTCGGGTGAGGTGCCCGGCCGGAACGCTCTCTTTGCGGCTGCCCGCCGTTTGGCGAGGTGTGGCTCTTTCATGGCATGCGGTCCGGCTGGGCGCCGTGGCGAGGCGTGGCTCAAGAAGGGTCTGCTCAGCTCGAAGTAGCGTTGCCCGTCCTCGCTGACATGTGATGCAGCTCGGCGAGGAAGGGGTACGTGATGGACCAGGTGATCATCGGGGTTGACCCGCACAAGCTCTCGGTCACGATCGAGGCCAGGGACAGCCAGGAGATTCTGCGGGCCACGGGCCGGTTCGGCACGGATACCGCGGGCTACCGTCAGCTGCTGAGGGCAGCCCGTCAGTGGCCGGCGCGGGTCTGGGCAGTCGAGGGCGCGAACGGGATCGGCCGGCCGGTCGCGCAGCGGCTGCTGGCCGATGGGAAGCGGGTGCCCGGCGTGCCCGCCAAGCTGGCCGCCAGGGCGCGGGTGTTTGACACTGGCCAGGGACGCAAGACCGACGCCACCGACGCGCACGCGATTGTCATGGTCGCGCTGCGGGACAAGGGCTTGCGGGAGCTGAGATCCGATCCGGAGCTGATGGCGCTGAGGCTGCTGTGCGACCGCCGTGATGAGATCTCCCGGGCCAGGGCGCAGGCTCTCAACCGGATGCACCGCCTGTTCCTGGAGCTGCTGCCCGGCGGGGCGCCGGTGAAGAAGTCCACTAGCCAGTACAAGGCCCTGCTGGCCAGGGTGCGCCCCCGTGACCTGGCCGGTAAGACCCGCCGCCGGATGGCTGCCGAGGAACTAGCCGACCTGGACCGGCACGACGCCAAGCTCAAGGCCATGAAGGCTGAGCTGAAGGCCGCGGTCCTGGATAGCGGATCGAACCTGATGGACATCCACGGGATCGGACCTGCCGGCGCAGCCCGGATCCTGGCCGATGTGGGAGACGTGGCCCGGTTCCCCGACCGCAACCACTTCGCCTCCTGGACCGGCACCGCGCCGATCGACGCTTCCAGCGGCGAGCACACCCGCCACCGGCTCTCTCGCGCCGGGAACCGCAGGCTGAACCACGTGCTGTACATGGCCGGCATCGCCGGCTCCGCAATGACACCCCCGGCCGGGCCTACTACCGGCGCAAGCTCGCCGGCGGGAAGACCCCGATGGAAGCCATGCGCTGCCTGCGCCGGCGCCTGTCCGACGTCGTCTACCGCCAGCTCGTCGCCGACGCCGCCACCCGGGCACCAGTAACGGAGAAGGCAGGCCCGGGAGGGCACCCGGGGACGACTCTAAAATCCAGCGCGGCCGACCTGACCCCGGACATCGGCTCTTCGGACCAGCCACTTCCCGGACCCGCACCCTTGACGCTACCCACACCGGCTGGCACCTTGGGAACTTCCCCCAGGTCTTCTCGCACCTGGCGCTCATCAACGCGTGCGTGCACCTCATCCGCGAGGACGAGCCTATCGCCGCCGGGTAGGTCACCCGCACCGACGCGCCATCCCCCAGTCGGCCCGTTAGGACTGCCACCATTGACAAGCCGGATTATCAATATGATATCATCTTGATAGGTGATCGGGTGACCGGCACCACGGCTCACAGGAGGCATCCCGATGAACGCACCCAACGACAACACCGCTGCGAAAGGCCTGCGCGGGTGGTGGCTATCTCCGCCGCGACCCGGCATGCACCGCCTGATCGTGCCTTATGAGTACCGCCACCTCCGAGTCTTTGGGGTCACGCGTATCGCCGGTGGCAGTGTCGCGGCCGCCGCGGGCGTCGTGTGCCTCTCGTACGGCGTCTACGGATGGGCAGCATTCTTCCTGGCTCTTGCGGCGCTGAATCTCGCGGGTGGCTCCTGGTACATCACTATCGCTCGCTCCGCATCTGCCCGAACCTGAGCCTGGTCAGCACCCGCCGGGGCGACGATGCCCGTACTCGCGGATCTTCCGGTAGATTTCGCCGGGACATACCGAGCGCAGAAGCGCCCGCGGCAACAACACCGGAGCGGCAGCCCCCCGCACATGCCGCGGACGAAGCGCCCCTGTCGGGCTGGCCGCCGTGCCGTGGAAGCGGCCGTACCGGCTGCCGACCGCGACCGTGATCTGCACGTGGCGGGAGGCGGTCGGGCCGGAGCCGCTGGAACAGCTTCAGGACCTGGAACTGGCCGGCCTGGACGCCGAGCACCGCGAGCACGATTACCGGGCCGTGCGGGTGGGTGGGTGACCTGGACGTGTGCTCGATCGACGGGTCACTGACGCGGGTTCCCGACAGCGGCGCGAACCGGGAGGCGTACGGGTCGGCGGGGACCGCCGACGACTCCTCGCCTTATCCGCAGGTCCGGGAACTGCGGCTCAGCCACGCCTCCACCCGCGCCATGCTGGCCGTGGTGACCGGGCCGTCTGGCGCGGCGGCCGGCGGCAGCCGGGGCAAGGGCGAGGCGGAGCAGGCCCTGCTGGACCGGGCGCTGAAGGACTACCCGGCAGTGTTCACCCCGGAACGCATCTGGGTCATGGACAGGAACTTCCGTGCGTGGTCAGCTTCCCTCGCGGCCGACGGGACGCACGAACATGAGCGGCTGTCTCGGCCGACCGGCAGCGGCCAGCCATCGCGATCGCCCGGGGCCAGGTTGCGGTGGCCGCAGTCGCTGTGTTCAGCGGGAACCGCCCGCTGGCGCCGCGTATCGCCTGCGTGATCGACCTGGCCATGGGAAGCGCGGGGCCGATCTTCCTCGACCAGGACGGCAGCCGGAGTTTGGATCGCACGTCACCTGTATCGTCGTCGCCTTCATCGCCGGCGGCGCCTGGTAGACGCCCGCCAGGAGTGCCTCCGCCTGGCGGGCCGGAGCCTGCACAAACACCAGCCACCGACCAATCACCCCGATGAGGTGCAGTATGCAACCTGAGGTTTCGCCCGGGGCGTCCGCGGCGGTATCTTTACTATCTTCACATCCTCGATGCCGCCCGGGCTGAGGTGCCGAGCCTTACTACCCGACGATCAGCGAGGTCGGGTTCTGCCCAGGGCTGATGACCGCCACGGCCAACCGGTCGGCGCCGGGGTGCCAGGACGCTACCTGCACCTTGGTCGTGAAACTCAGCTCGGCGACCAGGCTGTCACCGTCGGCAGGCCAGCCGAAGCCATCAAGGGCGTCGCTGCTGGCCCAGGTTCCTGGCACGACCGTTAGGCGGCTGCTGGCGATTGACGCCACTTCTAGTTGCATTGCGAGGGCGCCGCCATCTCCGCCGGAGCCGAAGCTCATTTGGAGCGCGAGGAAGCTCCCGTCGGGACTGAACGCGCCGTTGGCCACCGAGCTCCCCCTGGGCAGCGCGACCACGGTGTCCCGGCCTGTCGCAAGGTCCAGCACATGCACTCGGCACGCCGGGGCGCACCCCGGCGTCCAGGCGATCTCGCTCGCACTGGCGGCGATCACTCCTTCGAATGTGCGGCTGACCTGCGCAGTGGCCAGGTCCCACAGCATGTAGGCCCTCGCTCCCCGACGCTGGATCACTGGTGCTAGCAGCAGGCCGCGGCCGGTCGCCTGGTCGATCACATACCCCGCCGGCAGCCTGACCTGCGGCCCGAGCGGCGCGCCCGCGACGCTGACTTCCTGCGCCGTCCCCGCTGCGGTGCTCAGATCGGCGCCGGGCGGGTAGCTGGTTAGCCACAACGCGCCAGCGGTAGCGGCCGGCGCGACCTTATCCGCTGTGCCGACCTCGGTCACCGACTGTGCGCGGTCCGCGAGAAAGTAGACAGGCAACCGCCGCCCAGCGCAACCTCCGCAGCCGAGCTGCATAGCAGAACCGGCCTGGACTGCCCAGCCGCCCCCGACGCGGATGAACAGGTAGCCGGACCTGTCACGGGGCAGGCCGCTGATCGGCTCCACGCGGCCCGTGGCCGGCCAGAACCAGGCAGGCTGCTCTCCGGTGACAGGCAGCCGAAGGCTGGCGGCCCACGGCAAGGCCGGCCCGATGATTCCGTCGGTGACCGCGATCGCGGGACCATGCGCCGGGGCAGCCGACCCCCGCGGGAGGTGCCAGACGATCACGACCGCCAGCACGACGAGGACCGCGATCGCTGCCAGGCGGCGGGGCCACCGGCTGGGTTCACGGTCCCCGCCCTGGCTGAGGACGTCATCCATGACTCGCACCGCCTAGAGCACGCCGATGTCTGCACAAGACGATACTTCGGCCAGTCCTTCACGGCTATTCCCTGGGCCTACCCCCGCCCGGCTGGCCGAACGCGCCGCGATCAGCCGGCCGTGCCGCGCCGGCGCGCCAGGGTGTCGATGGTCACCGCCACGAGCAGCACGAGCGCGGTGACGATGTAGGTGGCTCCTGCGCTCAGCCCGATGAGGCCGAGGCCGTTGTAGATCACGGCGATGACGAGCCCGCCGAGCAGGGCATGGATCATCTTGCCCCGGCCGCCGAACAGGTTGGTGCCGCCGATGACCGCCGAGGCGACCGCGAAGAGCACGTACTCCCCGCCGTTAAAGTCCGTGCCGATCGAGTTCAGCTGCGACGCCAGCATGATGCCGGCAATCCCCGCGGTGAGGCCGCAGAGAATGAAGCAGAGTGTCCGGATCCTGATCAGGTTGACGCCCGCTCTCCTGGCCGCCTCGGCGTTGCCGCCGATCGCGTAGATATAGCGGCCGAACCGGGTCCGGCCGGTCACGACCGTGTACAGCACGAGGACGCCGAGCACGATGAGGACGGCCCAGGGCACTCCGCGCAGCGTGGCAAAGCCGGCCCCGCGGTTGGTGTTGCCCACGATGACCACGAGGATGCCGGCGATGGCCATGACGGCGATCTTGAGCAGGGTGACGCCGAGCGGCGGGGCCACCAGGCCGCTGGCCCGCCTGCGGCGGTCGCGCGTGATCATGAACAGGCCGGCCAGCGCTACCAGGACCACCATGACGACCCAGCCGGCTACCGGGCTGAGGTTTCCGGCCGTCAGGTCATCGAGGACATTGCTGGGGACGCTGATAGAGCCGCCCGCACCGTGCCCGGTGTGGGGGAGAATAATGATCAGCAATCCTTCCAGGCCGAGGTAGCCGGCCAGGGTGACCACGAACGACGGCAGCCCCAGCCTCGTGATGATGGTGCCCTGCAGGGCACCGAAGAACGCGCACGTGGCGAGCCCCAGGATGATCGCGATCCACCAGGGCAGCGTATAGGCCGCCCAGAGGGTCACAACCGCGCCGACGGCCCCGTTATATCCGGTGGACAGGTCAATCTCGCCGAGCAGCAGTACCCAGACCTCCGCCATGCCCAGCAGGATGAACGGGACGGCCTGGATCATCAGGTTGACCAGGTTGCCCGCGGACAGGAACACCGAGTTCCGCAACTGGAAGTAGATAACGATGGCGACCAGGCCCAGGATGATGGGCAGCACGCCGCTCTCGCCGTTCCTGACCCGCTTGAGCCAGATGCCGGCGTAGTCGCCGACCGAGTTGGCAAGCAGCTCGGGGGCGCCCACCAGCGCAGTCTCGGTGGCTGCGGCCTCCTGCGGCTCCTGCCGGGCTCCGGTGGTCTCGATCACGTCGGCCGCTGCCGGATCCTGCTCGGCGCCGCGCTGTATCGGTGACATGCTTCAGCCTTCCGTGCCGCTGACGCGACCACCTGATGATACGGATTTCGTGCCGCTGCCGTGCCCGCCGCCGAGGCGGCCGGACTTGCCCGTGGTCATCAGCTCTACGGCGGACTGGGTATCGAAATCCGACGCCGGGCCAGACGCTGCGAGCTGGCCGAGGTAGAGCACCGCCATCCGGTCGGCGACCTGGAAGACCTCATTGAGGTTATGCGAGACGAGCAGGACAGCATGCCCGCGGGCGGAGAGCCGGCCGATGAGGCTCAGCACAAGTTCCGTCTGGGTGACGCCCAGCGCCGCGGTCGGCTCGTCCATGACGACGAGCCGGGCATCGAGCATCACGGCCTTGGCGACGGCGACGGACTGGCGCTGGCCGCCGGACAGCGAACCGACCAGCTGCCGGATCGAGCGCACCGTGGTCACTCGCAGGTCCGCCAGCGTCTGCTTCGCGGTCAGCTCCATGCTTACCTCGTCCAGCAGCCCGTGCCGCCGCACCTCGTGGCCGAGCAGCATGTTCTGCACGATGTCCAGGTTGTCGCACAGGGCCAGGTCCTGGTAGACAGTCGCGATGCCCAGGTCAGTCGCGTCCCTGGGGCCATGCAGCTCGACCGGGTTGCCGTTCCAGTGCATCTCGCCGCTGGTCGGCTGCCAGATTCCTGAGATCGTCTTGATCAGCGTCGACTTACCAGCGCCGTTGTCTCCGACCAGTGCCGTCACCTGGCCCGCGGGGATATCGAGGTCAATCCCGGCCAGCGCGCGCACGGGGCCGAAGCTCTTGCCGATCCCGCGCAGGCGCAGCAGCGGCGCATCTCCCCGGTCCGCCGAACGGGAACCGGCTGTCCCGGTCTCGGCGGATGGCGCCCGGCCCGCTGATGCGGGCCGGGCGCCATCACCGGCGCTTGCTGTCACCACTGCTGGAGTCCAGCTGTCACGCGCGCGCTCATGATTACCCCGAGATCCCTGCTGCCTTGCAGGCTGCCTTGTACTTGGCAGTGCAGAGCTGCTTAGCCGGCACGAAGTTGTCAGCGATGATAGTCGCGTTCATATTCGACGGCGTCACCCATTCCGCCTTCTCGAGCACAGACGGGACACTGACCTTGGTCGTCGGGTCGGTGGTGCTGCCGTTAAGCAAACCCGCTGGGGGGGCTACCCCGGCCCGCACGTACATCGCGAGAGCCGCGGCGGCCTGAGCCTCGAGGTAGATCGGCTTGTAGGCAGTCCCGCACTGGAAGCCCGACAGGATGTTCTGCAGGCCGACCAGGGTCGCGTCCTGCCCGGTCACCGGGAACGTCTTGGCCTTGATGCCCTTGGTCTGCAGGTAGTGGATGATCGGGGCCGCGTTCTCGTCGTTCGGCGAGAGCAGGGCATTGATGTTGGGATGCGCGGTGAACTGCTGCTGGAACTCAGTTTCCGCGGTGGGCGGGTCCCACGTGCCTGCCGCCTTGCCGACCGACTTCCAGCCACTTGAGAAGTGCGGCGCCAGCACGGCATCGTAGCCCTGCGCGAACAGTGTCGCGTTGTTGTCAGTCGGGTCGCCCCGCATCACCAGCACTTGCGGATTCTTCACGTGCCATGCGGCCACGCAGCTGACGAGGCCGTTGCCGATCAGGGTGCCAACGTGGACATTGTTGAAGCTGACGTAGTACTTGCGGGTACCGCCCAGGGTCAGCCGGTCGTAGTCGATCACGGCCACGCCGTGGGCCTTGGCGTACTTCTCGATCGAAGCGCCGACGCCGGAGTCGAGCGGGTCCATGATAAGGACGCTAGCGCCCTTGGTGATGTCCGCCTGGGCGTCGCTCAGCTCGGTAGCGTCACTGCCCTGTGCATTCTGGACAGTGAACTGCGACGACGACAGGCCTGCGGTTTGGAGTGCCTTTGTCAGGTACGGCGCATCGAATTCGACGTAGCGCGCGGAAGAGACCGTGTCCGGCAGGATGACGCCGACATTTCCCTTGCCTCTTGAGGCCAGCGGCTTCAGTGTGGCCATCGCCGAGAAATTCCGCGTGAATGAAGTCGTGGTGACCGACGGTACGGATGCGCTGCTTGAGCTGCTCGGGCTGGTTGCTGCGGGGGCGCCGCTGCTGCCGCATGCGGCAATGACGAGAGCCGCGCTGCCGGCCACCGCCGTCAGGCCGACTCTCTTCGTCGCTGAATTCACAAAACCACCTCGCTCATGGGCGGACGTGACTGGACATGCGCCAGCACAGCGTCCGCATGACGGTCACCGCGGGCCGGATCCCGTTGAGGTAAACAGTAAGCCGCTATCAGTTAACGACGTTGTTAACATTGGCGTTACGTTGTTAATAATCCATTAACAACGCCGGGGAAGGGTCCGGCCGGACCCCAGGGTCCGCGCGCCATCATTCCGACGCGATCCGGTAGCCAGCCCTGGGCTGAGTGAGGATGAGCGGCTGGCCGCCGTCGATCTCAAGCTTGGCACGGAGCCGCCGGACGTAGACCCTGATGTACTCGGTCTCCGTCTCGTAGCCGTGGCCCCATACCCGCCGCAGCAGGTAAGCGTGAGTCAGCAACTTGCCGCGGTTGGTAGCAAGCTCGCGCAGCAGGGCGAATTCCGTCGGCGTCAGGTGCACGGCCTGCCCGGCTCTGGTCACTTGCTGGCTAGCCAGATCAATCACCAGGTCACCGATGGTGATCACGGGCGGCGCGGGGTCAGGGGGGGACCCCCCCGGGCGGGTGCGCCGGAGCGTGGCGGTGATCCTGGCAAGCAGCTCCTCGATGCTGAACGGCTTCGTCATGTAGTCGTCCGCGCCCATGTTCAGCGCCGTCACCTTGTCCCGCTCGCCGCCGCGGGCCGAGACAACGATGATCGCCACCGCCGAGCGCTCGCGTATCTGGCGGCACAGCTCGAAGCCGTCCACCTCGGGCAGCATCAGGTCGAGCAGCACGATATCGGGTGATTCGGTGTCGAGGAGCTGGAGCGCCCGGCTGCCGTTGGCCGATACGACGGTGTCGAAGCCCCGGACGGACAGATTGGACCGGATGAGGTCGACGATGTTGGGATCATCCTCAACCACGAGGGCGCGGGTGCTCATCGCGTCATCAGGCACCGGAGGCGACCTCGGTGCGCGCTCCTGGCAGGCTGATGACACCGGCTGCCGGGAGCATCGGCCCGCCGGGTTCCGCGGGTCCCCGGTGGCTGCCATCGCGGGCGAAGGCCGCTTGCTCCGCCGTGCCACTCGCGGTCTTGGCTGACAGCTCGATGGGCAGCCACACCCGGAACTGGGTGCCTTTGGCCGGTCGCTCAAGCACCAGGCGACCGCCATGTGCTGCCACAATTCCCCGGGCAATCGACAGTCCGAGCCCTGCGCCGGCCGTGCGCGACTGGCGCCGTCGCATCGGCTCGAACGGGCCCATGGCGAAGTCGTCGGGCATTCCGGTGCCGTCATCGGCGACCGTGATCGCCACCCCGGCCGGGCCCTGGACCACCGCCCCGACGCTCACGCGGGTGCCGGGCGGATTGTGACCGAGCGCATTGTCGAGCAGGTTGACAAAGACCTGCTCCAGACGATCATGATCGGCCCAGACTACCGGCAGGGCAGGGTCGCAGGTGACCTCGACTGCCTCGGCTGCGGCCGGCGGCAGGCAAGCGATGGCGGCCTCAAGCACCAAGGGGATGTCGCACCAGTCCTGCTGGAGGCGGAGGATCCCGGATTCGATGGCGGAGAAGTCGAGCAGATCGTCGACCAGCCGGCCAAGACGAGCCGACTCCGCCGCGATGCGGGCCAGGAACCGCCGCTGCGAGTCGCCGTCCCACGTGACGTCCGGCTGCATCAGGCTGGAGGCGTAGCCCCTGATCGCGGTAAGCGGCGTGCGCAGCTCGTGGCTGAGCCTGGACAGGAAGCCGCGCTGCAGCTCCTGGGACCGGCGCAGGGCCGCCGCCTCCTGATGGGCGAGCCCGGCTTCCTCGCGCTCAAGGGCCAGCCGGAGTGAGTGGGCGGCGTCCTCGATCAGCGCGGTCGCGCCCTCGGTGAGCTGCCTGCCGTGCCAGCTGGCCAGCAGCGCTGCGGGCCCGGCCGGCCCGGGGAACGTCACTGCGAGAAACCGCATGCCGCCATTGCCCCGCAACTGCCTGGCCACGCCGTCGCGGCGGCTGCCGGCGATGACCTGGCCCGCGGCGCCAAGCAGGGCTGGCGAGGCTGCATTCGCCCCCCGCTGTGCCCCGGCTGGGCCGGCGTACGCACGGCATGGAGGCGGGCCTCCATCGCCCTGGCTCAGCAGCGTCACCTCATCGGCCTGCAAGCCTCGGCGTAGCGACTGCAGCGCCACGACAAGACCCTCCTCGACCGGAATCGGCCCCGCCAGGGTCTCCAGCATTTCCCTGATCGTCTCAAGCACCCGGTTGCGCGCGGTGACCTCGTCAAGCAGCCGGTCGCGCTCGATGGCGCTGGCCGCGTACCCGGCGTAGAGCGTGACCAGATCGAGCTGGTCGCGCGGCGGAGCCCCGGTGATCGCCCGGAACACGGTGATGACGGCGGCCAGGCCGCCCGGTCCCATCACGGGCACCGACCATGAACTCGCCACCTTGGCAGTCCTGGCCAGATCGCTGAAAGGCGCCCAGGCGCCGCCGGCCTGCGCTGTGTCCTGGACGACTGGTTTCTCCGTGACGGCGGCCAGCCCGACCGGGCCGCCGGCGCCGCCGGATGGCAGCCGGGACCACGCCGACAGCAGGGACGGCGGTACGCCCAGAGACGCCGCGCAGATCAGCGCGTTGTCCTGGAGCAGGTGAATGCAGAGGCGCTCGCTGCCCAGCGCGGCACCGAGCGCCGACAGGATCAGCGAAAGACTGGATGACGGGTCAGCGGACACCAGCCGGTCGACGAGCCCGTGCAGCCGAGAGAGCTGACGGCGGGCTGATGAATCGACCTGCTGGCCGGAAAGCAGCGCCACCACATCGTCCGGGTGCACTCCGCCGGGATCGAGGTCGGCCACCACCCGGCCGTGCCGCAGTACGACGATGCGGTCGGCCAGCCGGAACATCTGGTCGATGTCATGGCAGGCAAGCAGGATGCTGGCCCCCTGCCCGCGCAATTCGGTGATCAGCCTTTCGACATGCCGGGACGCCTTGACCCCGAGCGATGCGGTGGGCTCATCGAGCAGCAAGAGACTAGGCCTGCTGACCATCGCCCTGGCCACCGCCAGGAGCTGGCGCTGGCCACCGGACAGCGCCCGGGCGCCGCGGGTGGTGTCGTCAAGCGGGATCTGGAGCTCGTCGAGCAGCGCGGCGGCGGCGGCATGGAAGCGCGTATCGGACAGCAGATGGCGACGCCGCTCCCGGCCGAGCAGCAGATTCGATGCGACATCCAGGTTGTCGCAGAGCGCGAGGTCCTGCCAGACGACCGCGACCCCCTGCCGCGCGACGGACAGCGGCTCGGCCCGCACCGGGCGGCCGGATAGCAAGATGCGCCCGTTCGTCGGCGTGATGTCGCCGGCGATGCAGCGCACCAGCGTGGTCTTGCCCGCGCCGTTCTCGCCCGCCAGCGCGACCAGCTCGCCGGGCTGGACCGCCAGGTCGACTCCATCAAGCGCGCGCAGTGCGCCGAACTGGACGGCGAGCCCGGACACCGACAGCAACGGCTGCGGCTGCGGCAAGATCTCTGCTGCGGCGGTCATCTGCACATTGTGGTCTGAAGTGCCCGTTTGTCGCTACTGCGGCCTCCCGCCTGCTGCGAACAGGAACTACTTTGCCCCGCCCGGGGAACAGCTCCAGGAGCAGGCGATGCAGCCGGTTCACGACCTGGGTGCGGGCACGGCCCAGCTCGTCCCGCCTATCGGGGAGCATGCCCATCATCACCAGGTCATGACCGGCCAGGACCCGGACCAGGCCATGCGCGCGCAGGGCGACCATCGCGGGCCAGTGTGCGTCCACAGGGCCCGTCTTGCGGCCGTTGCCCAGTGGCGAACACGCGCACCTGGGCCGACAGCTTCGAGGGCACGTCAACCACTATCTCGCCGTCATGAACCAGGCGGTGCGCGATACGCCTTGCGGATTCGTGCCCGCGGGCGGCGTAGTTGTCCGGCGAGACCCGGCCGGCGCCGTCGATATTCGTCATGGCGCGAGGGCGCTGTTGCTGAGGACAGTTGGTTCGATGATCAGCGCCTGAGGCACGAGGCGGCCAGCCTCGCCAGCGGCGTCACGATGAACGACCAGCATGGTGCCGTGTTCCTGCTCCGCGGCACCGTCGGCGAGCGCCTAGATGGACCAGATGTCGGCAGCTTGGGCCTCCGGGAAGAGGCGGCTGACGAAGTCGGCGAAGTGCGCCGGACAGCAACGCCCGAGGCAGCGTCGGCCGGGTGTTGTCCACCCGGAGCAACGGCACCACAAGCTAAGCGGCCATGTTGTCGGTGCGGACGGCAGAGGGTAGCGACAAGCGATGGGAAAGGCATACAGTCCGGGGCATGAGCTCGCGCCACGCGCTTCTCGTGTTGGCCATCCTGGCCGTGGCCTCGTGCTCTTCCGGTCAGGAACCGGCTCCGATGAGGTCGTCGGCCAGTAGCGCCAGCGTACCTTCGAACACCGGCGCAGGGCCAGCGGCCGAAGAAGGTTGCTCCGCCGCGCTGGCCGTTGGCCCGCTGCCTGCCTGGGCCCGTTCCGGTTTTCATCCACCAGGCCAGCCAATACCGCATGTGATGGGTGCGCAGGGCAAAATCGTCGCTATCGTCTGGGCCCGCCACGACGCTTTGCACGTACCGCCGCTCCCTAACCAGGCAAACAAGATCCTTTGGGTGTCAAGGCTTGACGTACAGCCCGGCTCCCCGCTCATGATCCGGGCCACACTCAACGGCACCGGCCGCACCGCCACCCGAGAACTTCCGAATGGTCCGGGGCCGTCGTACGTCAATCTTCCCGTTGCCGGGTGCTGGACCCTGAACCTGAGCTGGTCCGGGCATGGGGACCGAGTTGAGCTGCGCTACGTGCCCAGCTGATCCCAGCCCGCCGCAATCGCGCTGCATTTCATGCCTGGCGGTCGTTGGGGTCTGAGTATAGAAGTTGGCGGCTCCGGGATTACGGAAGGTCGTCGTGCCATTACCGCCGGTCTCCGGGGGACGCCGCGGTCACCTGAGATGCCAGCACGCCCAGGCCTCCTATCGGCCCTCTGTGCCCCTTGCACATCGTCGAACACCCGCGTCATACTGTAATCAGGTGGTGCCGAGGCGACATGCCAGACAGGCTTCTTCTGCCAGATAACGGATCCAGCCACCTAGGGTGGGCCCGTGACCAGTGCGCAAGAGACGCGAGACCGGGTGATCGGCGTCTGGGGACCGCGTGCATATGCCTGGGGCGGCGAGGAGCGGCAGCGCGCCGCGGGTTTCCCCATTGATCCGTCCGGGCGCCAGCGCGTCCTGGGCTTCCCCGCCGATTCGTTCGCGCCCGTCAGCCGCGATTGGCGCCGTAAACTTGCCAGAGCGCTCCGCGCACGTACACGTCCACATCGTTCCGCGTAAACCGCCGCGACGGGCCGCGCGGGCAGCCGCGCTACGTTCGGGCGCCTGCATTGGCCGCCATTGCTTTAGCCCTGGCTTTTCATCGGGGTTCGCGCCTGACCGGCGTGCCAGCAATAGAAAGTGCTCCTGAACTGGGACGATAAGAGTGCTGAAGCCCTTATCTACCTCAGATCGAGGAGCACTTCGGAAGTGAAATGGCCTGGCGGTTGCTGGATCTGCGGCCGGGCATGAGCGTGCTGGATCTGGCCTGCGGGCATGGGGAACTGGCCAGCCGCCCTGGCTGCCCGCGGCTGCCGGGTCACTGGCCTTGACTCCTCGACGGTCCTCCTGGATCGGGCCCGCGCCGGCGCGGCCCGGCCGCCGCCGGGGTCGGCGTCGAATACGTGGCCGGGGACATACGCCAGCTACCATGGACAGGCCTTTTCGACCGGGTTATCAACTGATCCACCGCGTTCGGGTACTTCGACGACACCGCCAATCGCGCCGTCCTGGACGGTATCGTCCGTTTCTGACACGTCCTCCGGCGGGCCAGCCTGCCGGAAACGATTGCCGTGCCCTGGCGGGGCGGACGCATCCTCCGCTGCGAGTACGACTGTCCCCGGGCCGGGGCCGATTAGCTTTGCGGGATCCGCGTTCGCGGGTGAGCCGGCCGGTTACCGGCTTGAGCCGGTCACTGGCCGGTGACCTGGCGCCAGTTGGCGGCTGACGGCTCGGTACGCCCGGCCGGCCCCCGGCCGAAGACCCGGAGGATGTTGCCGGTGATCCGCTGGATGATGTCATCGGCGCAGTGGCCCCGCGCGCAGCCGCTGTGGTCATGCAGGAGGGCCGGGATCCAGTTGTTGGTTCCGGTGTCCAGGACCCCGGCTCCGCTCTTCGGGTCGGTGTAATAGCTCATGTCTGAGTAGAAGCGCCCCAGGTCGGTCTGGCCCAGGCTGGCCGCGATCGGGGAATGGCTGAATATCTGGACGTTACCGGGATCCATGGACACGTTGAAATGGTCTACGTCGGAGGCGATGACCCCGGGCACCACGGACCCGTTATGCAGGCCGGTGCCCCGGAAGACCCACCCGGACGCGTCGGCGACCACCAGGCCGGTGTGCAGGCCGGGCTCGAGGAAGCCGGCGTACGACTCGCCGACGAAATCATCTTCGGGCCAGCTGGCCGGCGGCGACCCCCAGGTGTTCCCGGTGACCTGCAGCGGATGTCCCTTGCCGTTCAGCGGATCGGCCTGCGAATCCCGGTAATCGACGACCTCCCGGCCGGGCCCCAGCGGCGAGGCCTGCACCCGGACGTGCCGCAGGACGGGGCTCGCGGCGAAGAACACGATGTTGACGCCGTCATGATGCGCGGCGACCGCGGCGCGCCGCTCGCTCAGCGACCAGCATTCGTCGTGGCCGAGCGAGAGCAGCGCCCGGTGCCGTAGCAGGTACCGCGGGTGCTGGTCCACGGTGAGATCCGTCGCGTAGGTGACGTCGAGGCCGTGCTTCTCGGCGAACCGGACCAGCGGGTATTCCAGCGTCAGGAAGTTCCCGGACCCGCCTTCGGCGGCGTAGGGCCGGTCAAAGGAGACCACCCGCGCCCGGGAGCACAACGGGTAGACCCCCGCTGGGCAGCTGCCCAGGCCGGCGTAGAAGTCGTATCCGCCGTAGGGATTCCACGCCTGCCAGGTGAAGACGTCGTTCTTGATCACGTAGGGGGCCGTGCTTGCCGGGTCCCAGACGGTCAGCGGCACGTAGCTCTGCTGCCGCCCGCTGCCCGCCAGCTTGATCAGGTAGTCACCCTGGACGAAAGCAGGCGTGAGGGTGAAGGCGACCGAGGGCGACCAGTTGTCGCAGGACACCATGCGAGTCCTCGCGGTGACCGGGCAGCGCGGCTGGACCTTGCCGGGCAGCCGGGCCGATTCCCAGACCAGGCGGGCGCCCTTGCCCTGGTAGTAGCCCATCCGGAATGCCTCGGCCCGGAACCTGGCAGCCCTGGTCGAGACATACAGGGTCACCCGCTGCCCGCGCCGGGCGTAGACCTGGCTGGCGAACCCCTCGATGCTGCCGCGCGCGCGGCGGATCCGCCACGCCGTGCTGCCCGGGCGCTTGTTCTCCCTGATAACCCACCGGGCCTCGACGCCGTCGGCGCCGGCGAAGGTCGCCGGGCCGCTCACCGCGGCGTCCGCGTGCCGGGTACCGCCGGCACCACGCGCGGCAGGGCTGGCCGCCTTCCCCGCACCCACCGCGGCGACGGCCAGGCCGACCCCGATCGCCAGCACGGCCAGGGCAGCCGCAGTGGCTACGCTGGCAATCGCTTCTCGGCGCACTATGCGGCCCTCCCGGCAAAACCCTCAAGTCAAAGAGGTTACCGACCACAGCGCGCGATCGGCCTTTCAGCGCGCCGCAGATCAGCCGGCGACACGCCCGCCGGGAACACGCCCGCCGACGACGGGCAAGTCTGCGACCCGCCCAGAATTGGCGGATCTGGCGGTTCGCCACAGCTAATCAATCGGCTGACCATTCGTTCCGATTCGGCGTTCCGGCTCTGGCAGCACGGCAAGGGTCACGTGGCCACCCCGTCACGCTCCGTGGTTAGTCCTGTCTGCCTTTTGACGATCCCGATCCGCCGTCAGGTATAGCGTCGGCAGGCCGCAGTTCGGCCGCGGCGGTGTTCCGGATTGGCTATTTTGTCGTCGCGCCGGTGAGCCGGTGAGCCGGTGCGGGCGCCATCGGCACGATGTCCTCATCGGAGATTGCCGCGCCGCGCGGGTCTCCGCCGGATCGCCCGCTTGATGCTTGGCACCGCGAGCGCTGGGGCCGCGTGCGGCTGGTCTGCGCGCCAGGATCTGAGCCTGCGCCCGGCAGCGGCTGCGGCAGTGGCCGCTGTCCAGGCCGCTGGGGCCGCCCTGGCTCGAGCGGGGGGACGGCGGGCACGGGCCTGCCAGCGGATTACCGGGCGGCTGGTTGTGTACCGCGGCTGCCGTGCGGGGGACAATGGCGCTATGAGTCCTGGCCCGCAGGTGGCGTGCCCGCGTTGCCGGCGAGTCGCCGGCGTGCTTACCCTGCCTGAGGTCGTGGCCGAACTCGACCGCCAGGCCGGTGAGGCACGGCGCCGCCGCGACGCCCGCCCGCCGCGGCAGCTCCCGGCCGGCCGCGGCAGCCAGGACGAGTACACGCTCGGAGACGACCCAGGCGACGGTGGCCTGCTCGGGCAGGGCCTTGCTGAAATCGGCATCGCTGTTGCCGCCGAAGTGCTCCGCAGGACCGTCGGCCGCGCCCTCAGGAGGCGCTACCAGGATCGTGTTGTCCCCCGGATCCAGCAACGGCACCAAGAACTCCGCCGCCGCCAGATGGAACTGGCCGAGCGCTACCCCCAGCTGAGGTACTGCCCCACTGACCGGGTCCTGTTCCTTCCCGGTTACACCAGGACGCTGCCGCTCGACCGGTTCCTGGCAGCGGACCAGCCAGACGCGGCAGTAGCTGTCCTGCGGGCACCCTGAGCGCAGGACAGCGCCGCCGGGCAGGCAGGTAAGCGGGCTCCCGCCAGGCTCATCCCGGGACCGAAATGAAACCCCGGTTTCGATGTCATCCTTGTATGTTTCGACACTTCGACAGCCATCGTCTTCCTGATCCCCACCTGACACATCAAGTGCGCCTTTCCCCACGTCGCTCACCACAACGGTCTTCAGCCAATGCAGCAGTGGGCGGTTGGAGCCTTCCCCCGCAGGACGACTCCGAAGGGCCTACCTCCATCTTCCACGCAGTACCGCCTCCAGAAACTCTGCCTACCGCCAGCCTCCTTCAGCGTTCGTGACACACCATCTCGCAGTACCTGGCCCGTGGCTCGCCGGCGAGCAGGGCTGCAGCAGCCAGCTCGCTGAGCAATCCGTTCCGGGCTATGCCGCGCCTGCGCTCGAACGCGCTCTGCGGCGGCGGCCAGCCGCGAGGTGATCTTGGCGGATCGGCGAGGAACACCGGCTGGTCTACCTGGTCGACGGCGATCACAACGTGCTCCAGCAAGCACGACCCACTACAGCAGACGCGCAGGGCAGAATCGGGCGGGCGTATCTGGGTCAGCGGCTCCCGGCAGCGGGAGGAACGGCACATGAGACGGCAGCTTCCGCATCGCCAGGAAGGCCTCGTCACGAGCACCCAGCCGGTGACGGGAGAGGCCGCGCCGACCGGAGAACCGGCAGAGGGCGGTGAGACTGCCTGCTGGGCTCACCTCGTATGCCCCGACTGCGGAGCCATGGTCAGCGAGGGCCATCGCCGGGGCTGCGGATGGGGCCCGGCCGAGCAGCTTCGTGTTTCCGTGGCCGTAGCGGCGCCCAGTGCGGGCGTCGGCGACCGGAGCCCTGTCTTGTTGCGTGCCGGATCATCAGCGCGTCCGGCCGCTGCGGCCCATCGAGGGGATGACGATTGCCGCGACCGCGACATGCATCACGATCAGGCCGGCGGTGGCCGCTGTGGTGGTCGCGGCGCTCAGGGGCAGGGCCAGTGATGCGACCAGGGCCACCAGCGCAGCGCTGGTCCATGCTGCGCGGGCGCGAGGGGTTCGCTTGTCGAGGACGGCGAGCAGTAGCCAGCCGAGCAGCGAGGCGGCGAGGCTGACGCCGATGACCTGGCCGACCCCGATCGTCTGGGGATGCCCGCTGCCGAAACGGATACTCAGGTCGATGCCCATTAGCGGAGCCTCGATCATCCAGGCAATGGCGGCGGCGAGCGCGCCGCCAGCGGCGCAGAGCGCCCGGGTCCGGCCCTGCTTCAGGTCCTGCACGGCGGGGGCTGCGAAGGTAAGCATTCCGTTCTCCTCATGTCGTCAGCCAGCGCCTGGTTGCGCCGCTGACGACGAGACTCTCCTGGCCTCCCGTAGTCGGGCATCGGCCGCCAGGTGTCCGCTGGGCTGCTCCGCGCGCAGCAGCGGGATACTCCCAGCGCAGTACCGCACCCGCCTCCGCAGCGACGATGGCGCGCGTTTCCCGCCGGTATTACGCTCCAAGCAATGGGCATCAGGAGCATGGCCAGCCTGCCGCGGCGCTGGTGGAGCGCCGCGGGCGTAGCGGTGGTGACGCTTCTCGCCGTGATCGGCTCGTACGTCGAGGCGAACCCCGTCCACACCTACGGCGGGCTGCACCTGACCAGTCATCCTCCCCTTGCCGCCTACCTGCTGGTCGGCGTGCCTGCGTTCGCCCTCGTCTGGCGCGACAGCCGCCCAGTCGGGGTCTTCCTCCTCGCCGTGGCCGGCGACGTCGGATGGGCAGCGCTCGGCCAGATCGACGGGGCCGCGCTCGTCCCGGTCATAGTCGCGCTGTACTGGGTGGCCCTCACCCGCTCGCGCCGCGTCGCGCTGGCGGCCGGCATCGCCGGAGCGGTGGTCATCTTTGTGGCCGCGGGCCTGCTCGGCCCGTTCGGCTGGCTCGGCGGTCCGAACGCGACGATGTGGCCCGAGTTGCTCGCCGCCGGCGCGCTCGGCGGCTACGTCGCGGCGCGCCGCCAGTGGCTAGCCGGCGAGCGCGACCGGAAGGAGCGCGCCGGGCAGATCCGGGAAGAGGAAGCCCGCAGGCGCGTGGACGCCGAGCGGATGCGGATCGCGCGCGAGCTCCATGATGTCGTAGCCCATTCGATGGCGATGATCAACGTGCAAGCCACCGCCGCGAGCCTGCTGCTGGCCGACGATCCCGCGCGCGTCTCCGACGCGCTCCAGGCGATCCGCCGCGCCAGCAAGGCCGGCCTGCGCGAGCTGCGGGCGATACTCGACGTCCTGCGGCAGGTCGACGGCGACAGCCCCGCGGTGCCCGTGCCGGATCTGCGCGCAATCCAGGCGCTCGTCGACGCGACCAGCGCGGCCGGCACGCCCACCACACTGCGGGCCGACGGGCACTCGATCCCCCTGCCGCCGCCAGTCGCGCTCGCCGCCTACCGGATCGTGCAGGAGTCACTCACCAACGTTGTCCGCCACGCCGGCCGGGCCTCCGCGACCGTGACCTTGCGCCACGAGCACGGCCACCTGCTCGTGGACGTCGTCAACGACGGCGCGGCCGCCTACGCCCCCTTCAGCGACGGGGCCGGCGCGGGGCTGACCGGGATGAGGGAGCGGGCGGCTGCCCTCGGCGGCACCCTCGAGGCGGGAGCGCGTCCCCGCGGCGGCTTCCGCGTGCACGCGAAGCTCCCGACGGCGGCTGCTGCTGCCGACCAAGAGCCAGAGGCCACCCCGGCGGGCTCTGACGTCGCGGGGCTGACCGGCGAGCCCCCCGCCCAGCAGCGCGTGAGCCGAGCGTGATCAGGGTCCTGCTCGCCGATGACCAGGCCCTCGTCCGGGCCGGCTTCAGAGTTCTGGTCGGCATAGCCCCCGACATCGAGGTTGTCGGCGAGGCCGCCGACGGCGCGGCAGCAGTCAGCCTGGCCCGCTCCATGCGCGCCGAGGTGGTGCTGATGGACATCCGCATGCCCGGCACCGACGGCCTCGAAGCGACCCGCCAGATCGTCGCCGACCCCGACCTCAGCGGCGTGCGCGTCATAATCCTCACCACCTTCGAGGCAGACGAGTACGTCTTCGAAGCGATACGCGCCGGAGCGAGCGGGTTCCTCGTCAAAGACATCGAGCCTGAGGACCTGGTCAACGCCATCCGCGTGGTCGCCCGCGGCGACGCCTTGCTCTCACCGAGTGTCACCCGCAAGCTGATCTCCAGTATCGCCGGGCGCGGACCGGCCCAGCGCATCGACGCTTCCGCGCTGTCGGTGCTCACTGATCGCGAACGAGAGGTGCTCGCCCTCGTTGCCGCCGGAATGAGCAACGACGAAATCGCCGGCGCCCTGTATATGAGCCCGCTGACAGCAAAAACTCACGTCAGCCGCGCGATGGTCAAACTCGGAGCGAGAGACAGGGCTCAGCTCGTCGTCACCGCCTACGAAACCGGCCTAGTCCGGCCCGGCCTGTCCTGAGAGCACGGCCAGCAGGCCGTTCCAGCCCGGCATCGGCTACCAAACGCCGGCGTCAGTTCAATACGGCGCCGAGGGCATGGTGTCGCTGGGCACGCTCAGCCTGGATGGCACCACGGCTTCACCGCATGCGAAAGCGAATGGCTGCTCAGCTGCACCGCGCACAATCTGACCAACCCGTGGGATCCCGCCGGCGCCGGCGTGCTGCGCGTGCCAGCCGGCCGGCTCGGCAGGGGCCGCAGCCTGCGACAGCCGCTCCCGCCCGGGCCAAGGCCCGCCTTCGCCGTCTACCTGCCCGGCACGACGCCACCAGCCGTCGCCCGGGACAGCCGGCTGCACTGGCCCGGCCTCCGGCCGCCCAGCGACCAGGCGCACGCACGCAAAATCCTGCGCGAAGCCCGGGAATGCGCCCTGACTCAACGCGTGGAGACCGCCTGCCGCGGCGGCCGCGGCAGGACCGGCACAGCCTAGGCCTGCCTCGCCATCATCGACGGACTACCGGCCGAACAGGCCGTCGCCTACGTCCGCCAGCATTACCACCAGCATGCCATCGAGACACCCTGGCAGAAACGCTAA
>Ga0182024_10008700_pt1 | contig 21267 bp, 18 predicted proteins | sample P32metaG_FD_120480 | JGI IMG/M metagenome (GOLD analysis project Ga0182024, IMG submission 120480) | Permafrost microbial communities from Stordalen Mire, Sweden - P3-2 metaG (Illumina Assembly) | ecosystem: Environmental > Terrestrial > Soil > Wetlands > Permafrost | place: Sweden: Stordalen...
AGCAGCGATTGGCCCACCCCATTCAAGTTCAGCCCCAGCATCCTGAATGTCATCTTCATGACCTTCGTGCTGATCACCAGCAGTTTGACCATGCTCGGCGCGGTGGACGCCGCCAAAGTGGGAGACAAAGCCAAGACCACACGCTTCATGTGGTCTACTATTTTTCTTGGGGCCTTATTTGCGTTGCTGCATATTCGCGAATGGTTTGGCTTGATTGGCGAGGGCGTCCGCATGTTCCACAATCCGTGGGGATCTTCTCTCTTCGGCGCCACATTTTTCAGCATCACCGGTCTGCACTTGCTGCACGTCATCAGCGGCGTGATCGCCCTGACGGTGGTTTGGCGCGGCTTCAATCGCGGCACGCTTACTGCCGGTCACGTGGAAACTACCGGGCTGTACTGGCACTTCGTCGATTTGGTCTGGATGTTTGTGGTGCCCATGGTTTATTTGCTGAACATTCAGCACTAAGGATCAACTATGACCGACAAAGCTCCTAGTCACGACAAAACGCACGCCACCGAGCCCTCCACTTCCGGAAATGTCATCGCTAAATACCTGCCGGTCTATTTTGTGTTGCTCGGAATCGCGGCGCTGGAAATATTCCTGGCCTACCGCAATTTGTCCAGCGGCATGTTGCTGGTAATTTTGCTACTGCTAGCGGTTTGTGGTGCGGCGCTGGCGCTGATGTATTTCATGCACTTGGCGCAAGAGCGTCCCAGCCTGTTCTTGTCGCTGATACCCGCAACGATCTTTGTGCTGATCATGATGAACATGATCTGGTCCGACAGCGCCCGGTTGCTGCACATGAAGCCATTTCCCAATTAGGGTGCGCGTCTGCCGGCTTGATGACCTGGAGTTGCGGAAAGATACGTGCCAAGATAGGGAACAAGGCGGTATGAGCATGACGTTGCAAACGAATCACGGTAGGGTTTCTAACTCCTCCGGGCTCTCCTGGCTGCGCGGCGGGGTTGTGCTGCTCGTCGCGCTGGCCATGCCGGCTCTGACCTTCGCGCAGAACTGCGCGCTGTGCTACACGCAGGCCGCCGGCTCCGGCTCGCGTATGATCCATGCATTGCGGAGCGGCATTTTAATTCTGATGATTCCGCCCATGGGTATTTGTATCGGGCTGACGGTGATGGCCTACAAGAAGCGCAACCAGTTCAATAACGACTTCGAAGGTCAGGACTAAGCCTCGCCGTTTCGCGTTCCCGCTTTTAATTCATTTAATCGTCTTCGTGTTCCAGAGATTCGCGAATCTTTGCGAGTTCTTTCCGTTTTGATTTTTCCACGTCTGGAAACGATAAATTCAGATCGTTGAGCGTCGTCACGATGGCCATGGCGGCAACCACTCTGCTAAACCATTTATTGTCAGCCGGTACTACGTACCAGGGGGCCTCCTTGGTAGCCGTATTTTGGATGGTTTCCTCGTACGCGTCCTGATACTGCTTCCAATAACCGCGTTCCTTGATGTCCGCCATGGAGAATTTCCAATTCTTCCTGGAATCTTCCAGTCGCTCCAGGAAGCGCTTCTTCTGTTCGTTTTTGGAGAGATGCAGGAAAAATTTTACGACCAGGATGCCGTTGCGCACCAAATAGCTTTCAAATGCGTTGATATCTTCGTAGCGTTGTTCCCAGATATCCTTGCTCGTCACCTTGGGCGGAAGCTTCTCCGCTTGCAGTAATTCCGGATGAACGCGCAACACCAGCACTTCCTCATAGTGGGAGCGGTTGAAAATTCCGATTTTGCCGCGTTGGGGAACTACCTTGTGGCTCCGCCACAAGTAATCATGATCCAGTTCCTCGGCGCTGGGAGTTTTGAAGGACCACACGTCGCAACCTTGAGGATTCACGCCGGACATCACGTGTTTGATCACGCCGTCTTTGCCGGCCGCATCCATACCCTGGAAGATCAACAAAAGTCCCCAGCGGTCTTGGGCGTAGAGTTTCTCCTGCAACTGGCTGAGCATCGTCACGCCGTGTTCCAGCAGGTCCTGCGCATCGTCTTTGTCTTTCAGGCCGCTAGTATCGTCCGGGTCGTAATCTTTCAGACTGAACTTTTTGCCGTTCGTAATCCGGAATGGCGCGGCGATGTGCTCGGCTTCTTTGGTTATTTTTTTGGTTTTCATGGCGATGCCCATAAGTGTAGTGCAGGCGGCAGGCATGGCAAAGCGCCGACACGCGATCTTACGGGAACGTTTATTTCGGTAAGAGTCCAGGACCAGTTAGTATCTTCGCCAGTTGAATCGGAGAAATACGCCGATAGGTGTGACCGGTTTCCATGAGAAAGCTCGCCCACAAACTGCGTTTCGCTGATTATTTCGCCCTGGCGTTTGGAAGTATGGTGGGCGTCGGCTGGCTCGTGGTGATGGACGATTGGCTGGGCCGTGGTGGGCCGCTTGGCGCGATTCTGGGATTCGCCATCGGCGGGATCATGTTGCTGCCGGTGGCCTACGTCTACGGTCAATGGGTCGAACGACTGCCGGATGCGGCCGGCGAAGCCGCGTACGCCGCGCAAGTGTTTCCTCCGTTCGTCAGCTATTTTACCGGCTGGATGATGCTGCTCGCGTATTTCATTGTTTGTCCGTGGGAAGCCGTGGCCGTAGGCAAACTTGCCGCGTATCTTTTTCCGTCGCTGAATTCTATGGAGCTTTATCGTGTGGCGGGACATCCGGTGTTTCTGCCACGTCTGTTACTGGGGCTCGGGCTGACATTTTTTATCGCCCGGATCAATTATCGCGGCGTGCGGGCCAGCGCTACATTTCAAAACTTTTCCGCAGCAGCGGTGTGGGTTCTTTTCCTGGTGATCCTGGGAGCCAGCGTTACGCACGGATCGGCCGTAAATTTTCATCCGGCATTCAGCGCCGCACCGCTGGTCTCCATTTTTCTTACGCTGCAAATCGTGCCTTATTTCATGACCGGTTTTGAGTCGGTTCCCAAAGTGGCGGAGGAGGCCCATCCGGATTTCAGGACTCGTGGATTTTCTCGCGTGATCTTTTTGGCGGTGATCGGCGGTGCGGCGTTTTATGTCCTGGTTACGGCAGCGGTGGCGTACGTAGCCCCGTGGCAGACCTTGCTCGGTAAACCTTTCGCCACCGCGGTGGCCTTCGAGCGGGGCACCGGCGCGCCGTGGCTGGTGCGCCTGGTTATGGCTTCCGCGATGCTGGCGCTGTTTGAGGTTTACAACGGAAACTTTGTGGCCTCCAGCCGGCTATTATTTGCTTTTGGCCGCAGCAGAACGATCTATTCCGGCTTCGGTAGTGTGCATGAAACATTTCTGACGCCTTCGGTAGCCATTCTAGGCGTAACGAGCGCCACGATCCTGGGACTGCTGTTGGGCGACGCCATCCTGGTGCCTGCAACGGAAGTTGGATCGATGGCCGCCGCCAGCGGATGGTTCATGGCCTGTTTGTCGTTCTGGATCGTGGAAAAGGCGCTCGGCAAACGGCTGCTGACCGCCGCGGGCCTCGGCGTTTCGTTATTGTTGCTGCTCATGAAGTTGGTGCCCGCTTTTCCCGGCCATTTCTCTTCGGCAGAATGGATCGCGCTGGCCATCTGGCTTGCGGTGGGATTAATTCTGCGGCGCGGTTGATGCGGGACTGAAAAGGCCCTCATGTATACTTTCTAAGCGCAGAAAACTCGCCTCCATTCATGATTCCATTTTTACATCTGGGTCCATTGACCATTCCGACGTTCGGGCTGATGGTCGCTACCGGGTTGCTCGTGGCCGCGTACGTGTTGCAGGCGGACTTCGATCGCCGCCGCGCCTCCTTCGAGCCTTCCAGAGTTCAGTTAGAGCGCAAGGATGAAGGATTTCTGATTATTGGGATCGCCGGTTTCGCCGGGTTGGTTGGAGCGCGTCTCTATCACGTGCTCGAAAGTCCCGGTGAATTTTTTGCCGATCCCTGGCCGCAACTGTTCAGTCGCTTCGGCTTCGCGTGGTTCGGCGGATTCCTTGGCGGATTACTGGCGCTGATCGTTCTCGCGCGCTATCTGAAAATTCCGCTGCTTGCGTTCCTGGATATCTGCTCGCCCGCGGCGGCTGTGGGGTATGCCGTCGGCAGGATTGGCTGTCTATTGTCCGGCGATGGCGATTACGGCCGGCCCACTTCGCTTCCCTGGGGCATGAGCTTTCCAAATGGCGTAGTTCCCACCACCGAGCGTGTGCATCCCACACCGCTTTATGAGTTTTTCATCTGGCTGGCCATTGCCGCGTTCTTGTGGCACATGGGCACAAAAGCGTTGCAGAAGCCCAAAGCCAAAGGCGAGATTTTCTGCAATTACCTGATTCTCACCGGCGTGGCCCGTTTCCTGATTGAATTTATACGCATCAACCCGCGATCGTTTTTCGGCCTCTCGAACGCGCAGGCGGCAAGTCTGGTTTCCATCCTGGCTGGCGCGGTGTTACTTTGGCGTCTTAAAAGCCAATTCCACGCGCTGAAAAAGGAGCATCGCATTGTTGAGCACATCGCTGCACACGGCGACGTCCTGCAGCCGGAATATTCACGGGCCACGCCTGAATGTCCTCATCCGCAACGCTGGCACATGTACGATTCGATGAGCGCGGAAGTGGAAGTGCTCGATTTTTTGCAGCAACTGGTAAAAACGCTTAAGCCTGAGTTGATCGTGGAGACCGGCACATTTTCCGGGCTGAGCACACTGCGTTTTGCGGAAGGTTTGAAAGCAAATGGTTTTGGGCGCGTGATCACCTGCGAATACGATCCCAAAGTTTTTGCGGCGGCGAAACAGCGGTTTGTCTCTTCAGGGTTGAAGCAGTGGATTGACGCGCGGAACGAATCAAGCATGGAAATAAAGGTGGAAGGCGCCATCGACATGCTCTTTTGCGACAGCGATGCGCCGCTGCGGGAACAGGAAGTGCGGCGCTTTTTGCCGCAAATCAATCAGTGGGGAATAATTTTGATGCACGATGCGAATTCGGCGATGAAAATCGTTCGCGAGTCCGCCTTACAGCTGGAAGCCGAGGGATTGATTACCGCTCTGCTGCTGCCGACGCCTCGTGGTTTGGTTATGGCGCAAAAGAAACGGCCTGCCGGCGCGTTCTAACTGCCTCTATTTTCTGGCTTACAGCATCTGCCGCAAGACGTATTGCAGAATTCCTCCGTTGCGGTAATAAACCACTTCCTCCGGGGTATCCACCCGCGCGATCGTAGTGAACGAGTTTTCCTTGCCATCCGCAAGTTTCGTCTTCACCGAGATGATTTTCTTCGGCGACAGCGAGGAAATGCCTTCGATATCAAATACCTCGTGGCCGGTGAGTCCCAGTGTTTCGCGATTTTCTCCCGGTTGATACTCCAGCGGCAGCACACCCATGCCCACCAGGTTGCTGCGGTGGATACGTTCGTAGCTCTCCGCGATTACCGCGCGCACACCCAGCAATCGCGTTCCTTTTGCGGCCCAGTCACGCGACGAGCCGGACCCATATTCCTTGCCGGCCAGAACGACCAAAGGCACGCCCGCTTCGCGATATCGCACGGCGGCATCGTAGATAAATATCTTTTCCGCATCCGCTTGCGCGCCGTTATGCGATCCGTCTAGATACGTCGTCCAGCCGCCTTCGGTGCCGGGGGCCAGTTGGTTGCGCAGGCGAATATTCGCGAAGGTGCCGCGCATCATCACTTCGTGATTGCCGCGACGCGCGCCATAGGAATTGAATTCGTGCGGCTTGACGCCATGGGCGATCAAATATTTTCCCGCGGGGCTGTCCACAGGAATGGAGCCTGCCGGCGAGATGTGATCGGTGGTGACGCTGTCGCCCAGCATGGCCAGCACGCGCGCGCCATGCACATCCACGAGAGCAGGCGCCTCCTTGGGCATGTTGTCGAAATAGGGCGCCAATTTGATGTAGGTCGACTTCGGATCCCACTTATAAATGTCGCCTTGCGGGACCGGCATGGATTTCCAGTGGGCGTCGCCTTCAAAAACCTGCGCGTACTGCCTGCTGTACATTTCCGAGGAGACCGCCTCGCGAACCGTCTTTTCGATTTCCTGCGGAGTCGGCCAGATGTCTCGCAGATATACGGGCTTGCCATGCGAGTCGTCGCCGAGCGATTCCGTGGTGAGATCCAGGTCCATGCGGCCGGCCAGCGCGTAGGCCACCACCAGCGGAGGGGAAGCCAGATAATTCGCACGCACCAGCGGATGAATGCGGCCTTCGAAATTGCGATTGCCGCTGAGCACCGCGACAGCCACCATGTTGTTATCTTTGATGGCCGCGCTGATGGCGTCCGCCAGTGGTCCACTGTTACCGATGCACGTGGTGCAGCCGTAACCCACCAGATTAAATTTCAATTTGTCGAGATACTGCGTGAGCCCGGCGGCCTGGAGATAATCGGTGACCACTTTGGAGCCCGGCGCAAGGCTGGTTTTCACCCACGGCTTTACATTTAATCCACGTTCTACTGCTTTTTTGGCGACCAGAGCGGCGCCCAGCATCAGCGAGGGATTGGAAGTATTTGTGCAACTGGTGATGGCGGCGATGACTACCGCACCGCTGGAAAGATCGAAGGAGTCGCCGTTGTTTTTCACTGCGGCGTGCGTTTGCGGCGCGCCTTCGATGACTTTGGCGAATGACTTTTTAGCGTTGCGAAGGGCCACACGATCCTGCGGGCGCTTTGGTCCTGCAACGGTAGGCTCGACAGTGTTTAGATCGAGCTCCAGAGTGCCGTTGAATTCGGGTGCCGGCGTGGCGTCGGTGCGGAAGAGCATTTGCTCTTTGCAATATGCTTCGACCAGCGCTATCTGTTCGGCAGGGCGTGCGGTGAAGCGCAAATATTCCAGTGTTTCCGCGTCGACTGGAAAGAAACCCATGGTGGCGCCGTATTCGGGAGCCATGTTGGCGATGGTGGCGCGATCGGGAACGCTCAGGGAAGAAAGTCCCGAGCCATAAAACTCGACAAATTTTCCCACCACGCCGTGCTTGCGAAGCATCTCCGTGACAGTCAGCACGAGGTCGGTGGCGGTGGCGCCTTCGGCGAGTTTCCCGTGAAGACGAAAGCCCACGACCTCGGGAACGAGCATTGACGAAGGCTGGCCGAGCATAGCCGCTTCCGCTTCAATACCGCCGACGCCCCAGCCAAAGACGCCCAGCGCGTTGATCATCGTGGTGTGGGAATCGGTGCCCACCACGGAATCGGGATACGCTTGCATTTTGTTTCCGGAAGGCATGGCGCAAACCACGCGCGCGAGATATTCCAGATTTACCTGGTGGCAGATGCCGGTGTCGGGAGGCACAACTTTGAAATTGCGGAAAGCCGTTTGTCCCCAGCGCAGAAATGCATAACGCTCCACGTTGCGCTGAAATTCCAGTTCGGCGTTCAGGCCAAACGCGCCCGCATTGCCAAAATTATCGACCTGCACGGAATGATCGATGACCAATTCCGCGGGAAAGAGCGGGTTGATACGCTTGGGATTCCCGCCCATGCGCTGCACGGCTTCGCGCATGGTGGCCAGATCGACTACCGCGGGCACTCCGGTGAAATCCTGCAGCAGAACGCGCGCGGGCATGAAGGCGATTTCTTTTTCAGGCGTGCCGGGACGCCAATTTGCCAGCGATTGAATGTCCGGGGCGTGAACGAAACGGCCATCTTCGAAGCGCAACAGATTTTCGAGCAGAATGCGGAGGGAAAAAGGCAACTTACTCAGATCAGCGGCGCTCTTTTTCTCAAGTAGTTCCAGCCGATGAATCTCGAAGCTTTGCGCGCCAACACGAAGCGTGTCGCGCGTTCCAAAACTATTTCCTGCGGCGATGGCCATCCTCGCAGTCCTTTCACCGGGCATCCAGCCCTCCATGATAACCGAAATCGAATTGCGGCGCGGGAAGCTATACTGGTGCGGCATGAACTCGCCACTCAAAATCGTTTTGATTTCCACGTATGAGTTGGGGCGACAGCCGTTTGGCCTAGCCTCGCCTGCGGCATGGCTGCGTAAGCGGGGGCATCATGTTGTTTGTGTGGACCTGGCCCGCCAGGCGCTGGATGAGCTAGCGGTACGCGAAGCGGACCTGATTGGCGTTTACTTGCCGATGCACACGGCAACGCGGCTGGCAGCGCAGTTGCTGCCGGCCTTGCGCGCACAAAATCCCAGCGCTCATCTGTGCTGTTACGGTTTGTACGCGCCGATGAACGAGGATTACTTGCGGAATCTGGGCGTGGCCACGATTCTTGGCGGGGAATTTGAAGGCGGCTTGTTGCACTTGGTAGAGCGCCTGGCCCGTCGCAACGGTGATGGTGATACGGCGGCGCTGCAGGAAGAGTCCGTAATATCGCTGGAGCGGCTCCTTTTTGAAGTGCCCGACCGCACCGGCCTGCCGGCATTGCCAAAATACGCGCACCTGATTATTCCCGGCGACGGATATCGCATCGTAGGTTCTACAGAAGCCAGCCGCGGCTGCAAACACTTATGCCGCCACTGCCCCATCGTGCCCGTGTACAACGGAGTTTTTCGCATCGTGCCGCGAGAAATCGTCCTGGAAGATGTTCGCCGGCAAGTCATGGGGGGAGCACAGCACATTTCGTTTGGCGACCCGGATTTTTTCAACGGCATTGGCCACGCGATTCCTTTGATCGAGGAATTTCATCGCGAGTTTCCCGGCGTTACGTACGATGTCACCATCAAGATTGAGCACCTCAGGAAGCGTGAGTACCTGCTACCAAAACTGAAAGAGACCGGCTGCCTGTTCGTGATTTCAGCGGTGGAGTCGGTGGACGATGCGGTGTTGGCGGCTCTGGATAAAGGCCACACGCGCGCGGATTTTCTGCATGTCGCCGGTGTTTTTCGCGTGCTGGGCCTGACCCTGCACCCTACCTTCGTTCCTTTTTCACCGTGGACCACGGTGGGGAGTTACCTGGATTTGTTGCGAGTTATTGCCGAGCGCGAGCTGATGGAAAACGTTGCGCCGATTCAACTAGGAATCCGGCTACTGATTCCTCAAGGCTCTCGCATGCTGGAGCTGCAGGAAATAAAGCACTCGATTGGAGCATTCGATCCTGAATCGCTCGTGTATCCGTGGAAACACGCCGATCCTCACGTCGATGAGCTCAGTGAGACCGCGCAATCCATCGCTGCCGCGGCAGATCGTGAGAAAGCCAGCCGGACGGTAGCGTTCGAGCGCATTTGGAAAGCTGCGCACCGTGCCGCTGATATTGACACGCCGGTTCTACCGGTCGGTATTGGCGGAACTCTTCCCGTTCCGTTCCTGAGCGAGCCGTGGTACTGCTGCGCAGAGCCGACCAAAGATCAACTCATTTCGATCGGGCGGCGGCAGCCGGTGGTAAGCAAGCCGGCGGTTACGGCGGACAGCTTTGTCTGACGGGTCGATGAATTATTCAGCGATGGACAATCCATCCAAACGGCTGCTGCTGTTCACAAGCAAGCTGGGCTATCAAACGCGCAGCTTTGAGGAAGCCGCTCGGAAACTTAGTGCTGAACTCATCTACGTTACAGATCGCTGTCACCAATTAGAAGACCCGTGGGACGACCGCGCTATCGCTGCGCATTTTGAAACGCCTCAGGCCGCGGCCGCGATGGTCATTGAAGCCAGCGGCGGAAAGAGAATAGATGGAATTATGGCGATGGGCGACCAGCCGGTAGTGGCGGCTGCGTACACCGCACGAGGGCTGGGCATTCCGTACAATCATCCCGCATCGGTGGAGGCTTGCCGCTCGAAACTAAGAATGAGAGAAATATTTCGGGATGCTGGGCTGAGAACGCCGTGGTTTCGCGTGATCAGTTTCGATCCTTTGCCCGAGCCGGCTTTTCTTGGCATTTCTTATCCGTGCGTGTTGAAGCCATTGTCGCTGTCGGCGAGCCGAGGAGTCATTCGCGCGAATAGTCGCGAAGAATTTGTTGCCGCTGCGGGGCGGATTCGCAGGCTTCTCCGATCTCCCGTGGTTCGCTCCACTCGTGAAGCGAACCTGGACCGGATTTTGGTGGAAGCCTACATTCCCGGCACGGAAGTAGCACTGGAAGGACTTTTGACGGATGGAGTGCTTCGCACACTGGCGATCTTCGATAAGCCCGATCCGCTGGAAGGGCCGTACTTTGAAGAGACCATCTATACTACCCCTTCGAGGCTGACCGAATCTTTGCAGCACGCGATTCGGAAGTGTGCCGAAGAATGCGCTCGTGCTGTCGGATTAACGCACGGACCGGTGCACGCGGAATTTCGCATCAATGCGGAAGCAGCGGAGGGCGCGGAAGCGGCGGAGGACGAAACAGTTTGGCCGCTGGAAATCGCGGCGCGCCCCATCGGGGGGCTGTGCTCCCGTGCGCTGCGATTTGTCCCACCGTCGGGTCAAAATGAAGGCGCGGACGAACGCGCCAGCATTGGTCTTGAAGAGCTTTTGCTTCGGCATGCCCTGAACTTGCCGGGCAGTGACTGGATGCGCGAACGGCAGGCCTCGGGGGTGATGATGATTCCCGTGCCAAGCAGCGGAATACTGGAGCGCGTTGAAGGGGAAGAAGCTGCGCGCGCAATTTCTGGAGTTGCCGAACTGACTATTACTGCACGGTTGCACGATTACATCGAAGCATGGCCGGAGGGTTCCAGTTATCTGGGATTTTTGTTTGCAAAATCTGAGACGCCTGAAGACGTTGAGAAGGCATTACGCCTCGCGCATGCAGAGCTGCGGTTTACGTTGACTCCAAGGCTGCCGGTACGACATCCCATCGATAACACGGCCGCACAATCGATAGAACCTAGCTGACAAACAAGTCATGTCTAACTAAAACGTTTGCAATCAGAGCGCCTTGAGGATTAACCCTTGGCTTTGGGAGGGACATAACCTTCCGGCAATTTCGAACCTTCTCCAAAGAAAAATTGCTCCATCTGTTCTTCCATGATTTTCTGGGAGTTGGCATCCAGTGGATTCAAACGGTATTCGTTCATCACCATCTTGGAATGCTCCAACCACAGCTTCCAGGCATCTTTCGAGACATTTTCATAGACGCGTTTTCCCAGTGCGCCTTTCCAAGGCACGCGATCGAGTCCGGGCAGATCTTTGTTGAATTTTACGCAATGCACTATGCGTGTTCCGGGTTGGGCCGCCTGGCCGGGCCCGGGCGCGGCATTGTCGGATTCATTGGCCATACGCGTCTCCTGAAAAGTCTCCTTTTGACCTTACTGCAAGTTCGACGAAATTCCTAGCCGGCCGAAGGGCCCAAAATCGCCAGCCCTGTTTACCGAACGAGGAGCCATATACTATACGGTAATATATAATAGTTATGTGATATATATTATATACTCATATCACTGAGATACTAAGACGGGGGTCTCGTTGTTTCTGGCCGTGGTTGGTCAAGTTACGCAGGCCGGGCTCGCGCAATCCATAGTGAGCATGAAAGATGCCTGTGGACCGGCGACGCGGGCCGGCGACAATCCGGCGCTGGGGCTGGCATCTTTCCTCGTAGCTGGCGCGCGACAGGGCTTCCATCGAGTGATTTTTCTGACTGACGATGAGCTGGTTTACTTTGCGTACTGTATTGCACAACTGATCGGCAATAGCACCAGCGGCTATGAGCACGGTTTGATGCCGTTTTTTGGGCAGGCTGACTGTCCACTCGAAATTCTACAGGGAAAAAGCCTGATCGTGATCCTATCTATGAAGGGCCATTCGGCAGTTCAGCGCGAACAATTGCGAAAATTGCGCGAGAAGGACTTGCCGGTGCTGGAAGTCGAGCTACAAACGCCCTGCGATCTTGCGGCCGAAATATTCAAGTGGGAAGTCGCGACGGCATTGGCGTGCGTGCCTCTCGGCATAAATTGTTTTCAAAATGGGGAGGGGACGCGGGAACCTGGGCACGGTCAGCGAACAACTGGAGGCTATCGCCGCGAATAGGAATGCCCACCAACTCGAGGCGCGTGTAACAGAAGATGGCGTCTCCTTATACGTAGAGGGACAGACGCGGAGGGCCATCTCTGGATTAAGTCTGAAAGGGGCACTACAAACGTTTTTGGAATTGCGGAATGCCGACAGCTATGTTGCAATTTATCCCTTCTTTGAGCTTCTGCCACAGTACCTTGATATCCTTCGGGGCCTGCGAGTTCGCATATGTAGTACCCTCGGTGTCCCTGTACAAATCTCCTCAGGTCCGCGCTATCTATATGCGCTCAGTAAGATTTACAAAGATGGCCCGGCGGACGGGATGTTTATCGTGATTACTTCCGAGCCAGCCGAGGACGTGGCCATCCCAGGCGCCTGTTATACGTTTGGAGAGCTGCAGCTTAGCTTCGCATTGCAGGAATTCGAAAGCCTGGAGAAATTTAAGAAACCGGCTATTCGGCTGCACCTCCTGGAAGGACCAGAAAAAGGTTTGAAGCAATTCTCTGATGTTGTTATACAAGCCCTGGCGCGGATTCGTGGCGATTCAGACTGAAGTTACCCTTGCCCGAGCGATTCCGCATCGCACCGTTGTAACCTCAATGTAATCGATCCGGGGGTACGTTCTTGGCCGCCATTACAACCATGTTCTGGGATATCGGCGGGGTAATCCTGACCAATGGCTGGGGAAGAACCTCGCGGGAAGAAGCAGCGAAAGTGTTTGATTTTGATTGGGAAGAATTTCAGGACCGGCATGATCTTTGTTTTCCGGCTCTGGACGCCGGGCTAATCACGTTGCACGAATATCTGGATCGAACGCTTTTTCATCGGCCTCAGCCATTCACGCGTGAGGAATTCATCGCCTTTATGTTCGAGCAGTCGAAAGAATTTCCGCAAACGCGTGCGGTTCTCGATGAAGCGACGCGGACCAGGAAATACTTCATTGGGGCGATCAACAATGAGCCTCTGGAGCTGAACCAATATCGCATTGAGAAATTCGATTTGCGGCGAAACTTCGAAGTGTTTTTCAGCTCCTGCTACGTGCGCTCGCGCAAGCCGGAGGCTACTATTTTTCGCGTGGCGCTGGAAGTCTCCCAACGGCCTCCGGAGAGTTGCATTTTTATCGACGACCGTCCGCTAAATCTGGAAGTTCCGCGGCGCCTGGGTATGCAGGTCATTCACTACAAGGATGCCGAAGGCTTGCGCGCAGAATTGAGAAAGTACCATGTTGAGGTATAGTTCTGAGTAATTAAATCGGTTGAATGCTTGCTTTTTGTCGGAAGGAAAGATTATGGCGGACAACAGTAAACCGGCAGGCGGCTACAACGGCAGCGCCGAACCTTGTGCGGTGGTGGTTTTTGGCGCCTCGGGTGATCTTGCCAGACGCAAGGTGATACCTGCCATGTACGACCTGGCCACGCACAAGTCCCTGGGACCTTCCTACGTCATCGTGGGCTTTGCACGTACCGCCATGAGCGACGAGGAATTTCGCACCACTCTTGGTGAGGCGGCCAAGACCATCTCAGACGTAGGTCCCATCGACCCAAAACAGTGGGACGAGTTTGCAGCGAATCTGCATTACAGCCATGGGGACTACAACGATCCGGAATCCTACGCGCGACTGGCGAAGTGCCTGGCCGATCTGGAAGCGGCGAAAAACTGCGGAGGCAACCGCCTGTTTTATTTGTCGACTCCTCCCGAAGTGTATCCCCACATCGTGGAACAACTGGGCAAAGCGGGGTTGGCGCGTCCCAAGTCTTCTGATGCGTGGGTGCAAATCATTATTGAAAAACCGTTCGGACGAGATCTGGAATCGGCCAAAGAACTGAACAAAAAGGTGCTCAACGTTTTCGAGGAAAAGCAGGTTTACCGCATCGATCATTACCTGGGCAAAGATACGGTCCAGAACCTGCTGGTGCTGCGATTCGGCAACGGAATTTTTGAGCCGCTGTGGAACCGCAATTACGTAGACCATGTGCAGATTACCGCGGCAGAAACTTTGGGCGTCGAACGGCGTGGCGGTTTTTACGAAACGACCGGCGCGCTGCGAGACATGATCCAGAGCCACGTGCTGCAGCTTACCTCACTGGTGTCCGTGGAACCGCCAGCATCGTTTGACGCCACCTCGGTGCGTAACGAAAAGCTCAAAGTGCTGCAATCGATCCGGCCATTCAATCTGGAAATGGTGGCGCAGGCGGTGGTGCGCGGACAATACGCGGCAGGACAATTGGATGGGAAGCCAGCCGCTGGATACCGGCAGGAGCAGGGCGTGAATCCGGCATCGCGAACAGAAACTTTCGTGGCTGCCAAACTGCTTATCGATAACTGGCGCTGGGCAGGCGTGCCGTTTTATTTGCGCACCGGAAAACGACTGGCGAAACGCATCACGCAGATTGTCATCGAATTCAAACGCGCTCCGCATATGGTATTTCGCGAAAGCCATATGGAACCAAACCGGTTGGTGCTGAATATTCAGCCGGACGAGGGTATTTCCGTGTCCTTCGTGGCGAAGCGCCCCGGAACGGAAATGAATATCGGCAACGTGAATATGAATTTCAAATACAAAGAAGGCTTTGGAGCAGCGCCTCGCAGCGCTTATTCCACGCTGCTGAGTGATTGCGTCCGTGGGGACGCAACGCTATTCGACCGCGGCGACAACGTGGAAGCGGCCTGGGCGCTCATCGATCCGATTCTCGATGTCTGGACCGCGGCCAAAAGCGCCGCGGTGCCGCAATACGCCTCCGGGAGTTGGGGGCCGCATGAGTCCGATGTGCTCATCGAACGCGACGGTCGGCGCTGGTACAACCCGTCTTAACGATTCATCCGTAAATTTTTGAAGAGATTCAGGGGGCAGTGGTGATTCTTGCTGGGGATGTCGGCGGTACGAAATGTAATCTCGCGATGTTTTCAGAACAGAACGGGAAGCTCACGCCTGTGTTTAAACAGCGCTTCGCCAGCAAGGAATTTGCGCAATTTGATCGCATCGTAAAAGAATTTCTGCGCCAGGCCAGACCCCATCTTGCGGACCAGCCCATTGAGGCCGCCGGCTTTGGGGTTGCGGGACCGGTGATTAAAAATCGCGTGCGCGCCACGAATCTTCCTTGGGTGGTGGACACGGAGAGCCTGGTTTCTGAACTCAAGGTAAAGCAAGTAGTGGTGCTGAACGATCTGGGAGCCACGGGCCACAGCATTGAACATCTTCCGCCGGAGGATTTCTGCGTTCTGAATCCGGGTAAATATGAACACGGCGGTACCAAGGCGCTGATCGCGGCGGGAACAGGGCTGGGGCAGGCGATTCTGGTGTGGAATGACACCCGCTATCAGGTGGTTCCGTCTGAGGGCGGGCATTCCGATTTTGCGCCGCACACGGAATTGCAGATCGAGCTTTTGCGTTTTATGCGCCGCCGCTACCCGCAGGTCAGTTGGGAGTTGGTGCTGTCGGGGCGCGGCTTTCGCACACTGCATGAATTTCTGGCGCCGAATGTGAAACATGCCACTTTTGAAGATCCTGACGCCGATCCCGCACCGGAAATTACGCGTCAGGGACTGGATAAATCGTGTCCCGTTTGTGTGGAGACGCTGGATTTGTGGGTGTCCATTTATGGCGCCGAAGCGGGAAATCTGGCGCTAAAAGTTTTGGCGCTTGGCGGCGTGTTCGTGGCGGGTGGGATCGCCGTTAAAATCCTGGACAAAATCAAGGATGGAACTTTTTTCAGGGCTTTTCAGGACAAATGGAAATTCGAATCGCTGCTGAACAACATTCCTGTCTCTGTAATTCTTAATGAATCCGCTCCGCTGATTGGCGCGGCTTACGAAGCCCTGGCAGCGCTCGAAGTTAGTCCTGGCGGACGATAGCCGTCTCAACGTTACACTTCTTTGGTAAACTACAGCGATTCGCTTCAGCGGAAAACCCGTGGTAGTACCCAACGGAATAAAGAGGAAAAAGTATGAGCAGCAGCGTGACAACACAAACGCCTGATCTGGAGAATTATGTTCAGGGCGCCTGGCGACGCTCGGCGGCGAAAGAATATTTCGACGTACGAAATCCGGCCACCGGCGAGTTGCTCGCCCGCACCCCTCTTTCGACTGGCGCGGACGTGGATGCCGCGGTGCAGGCCGCAGCGGATGCTTTCCCGGCGTGGCGACGAACACCGCCTGGCGAACGTATTCAATACCTTTTCAAACTGAAGAATTTGTTGGAAGAGCATCTGGGGGAGCTCGCTCAGCTCATCACCGTGGAAAACGGTAAGACCCTCGCGGAAGCCAAAGCAGAGCTGCGACGCGGGATAGAAAACGTGGAAGTAGCCTGCGGCATTCCGATGATGATGCAGGGTTATAACCTGGAAGACGTAACGCCGGGCGTGGACGAAACCCTGATTCGGCAGCCCCTGGGAGTGGTCGCCGCCATCGTGCCGTTTAATTTTCCGGCCATGATTTCGTTCTGGTTTCTGCCGTATGCAATTGCGTGCGGAAATACGTTTGTATTGAAGCCATCCGAACGCGTACCGCTGACCATGCGCCGCATTTTTGAACTGCTGGAGCAGACCGGATTGCCGCGCGGGGTCGTGAATCTGATCAATGGCGGTCGCGAAGTCGTGGATGCGCTGTGCGACCATCCGCAAGTTAGAGCAATCAGCTTCGTGGGATCGACACCGGTGGCGAGGCATGTGTACTCGCGCGCAGCGGCCAGCGGCAAGCGCATGCAGTGTCAGGGTGGCGCGAAGAATCATGTCATTGTGCTTCCTGACGCGGATATGGAGTTGGCTACGCAGATCATTGGCGACAGCGCGTTTGGTTGCGCCGGGCAGCGATGCTTAGCGGTGTCCGTAGCGGTGACCATTGGCGCTGCGCAGAAAACTTTTCGCGACTCGATCAGCCACGTGGCCTCGTCGATACGCGTCGGCAACGGACTTAGCGGCGAGTCACAAATGGGCCCGGTTATCAGCAAAGAAAGCAAACAGCGCGTGGAATCCTTGATCGCCGCAGGAGTGGCCGAAGGCGCCAAACCCATCGTCGATGGACGCAACGCGAAAATCCCGAATCACGAGTCGGGTAATTTCGTGAAGCCCACCATTCTGGACGGCGTGCCGATATCCAGCCAGCTTTCACACACGGAGATTTTTGGCCCGGTGCTGAGCCTGGTGCACGCCAACTCCATTGACGAAGCTATGGATTTTCTGCATCGCAGCCCCTACGGAAATCAGGCCTCGCTGTTTACCACCAGCGGTTCTGCCGCCAGAAAATTTCGCTACGAAGCGCCGGCCGGAAATGTGGGTATCAATATCGGCGTAGCCGCGCCGATGGCGTATTTTCCGTTCAGCGGATGGAAAGACAGCTTTTTTGGCGTCTTACACGGCCAGGGACGCGATGCGGTGGAGTTCTATACCGAGTCCAAAATCGTAATTGAACGGTGGTCGCGCCAGGAAACGAGGAAGTTTTAATGCGGGTTTCCGCTTGAATACCAAACCGCTGCAGCTCGATGTTAATGAACAGATCGAGTGCGCGCACACCCTGGCGTCAAAGTTTTACACCGATCCCGCCATTCTCGAAATTGAAAAGACGCGCATTTTTATGCGCACCTGGCAACTGGTCGGGACGCTCAGTCATGCCTGCGGCGAAGTGAATGGCGTGAAGCGCACGATCTCCGATCCGGAGAGTTTTTTTACCGCGGATATTGCCGGTGAGCCAATCATCGTTGTGCGCGACAAGCAGGGGGTTTTACGCGCATTCAGCAACGTCTGCCGCCACCGCGCGGGACCGATTGCGCTGGGCAGCGGATGCAAAAACGTGCTGCGCTGCCAATATCACGGATGGACCTACACGCTGGATGGGCGCTTGATTGGCACGCCCGACGTGGAAGGCGTGGAATTTTTTGATCGCAGCACGATGGGTATGGTGCCGTTACGCGTGGAGACCTGGGAACAATTCATTTTTGTGAATTTCGATGCGCAAGCCGAGCCACTGTCGGCGTATCTCGGGCAAATTCCGGAGCAGGCGAAAGGGTTTCAATTTGAGGGACTGCAGTTTGCAGAGCACCGCGATTACATTATCGACTGCAACTGGAAGGTCTACGTCGACAATTATCTCGAGGGCTACCACATCCCCATCGCGCACCCGGGGTTGATGCGCGAAATCGATTACGCGCAATATCGCACGGACACGTACCGTTATTACTCGCAGCAGTTCGCTCCGATTCGCGCCATGAAGAGCGAAGATGTCGCCGAGCGTGCTTACGCTCCGGGGAGCGGGTTGCAACAAGCGGCATATTTCTGGGTGTTCCCCAATTTAATGCTGAACCTTTATCCGGATAACATTTCAACGAACCTGATCCTGCCGATTTCGCATGACAAGACGCTGACGATTTTTGAATGGTTCTTCCACGACGTGAACAACAACAAGGTGCGGGACCGCATCCAGCGCGCCATCGCTTTCAGCGACGAAGTGCAGCAGGAAGACATCGGCCTTTGCGAAAATGTGCAACGCGGCTTGCGCTCCGCTACCTACAATCGCGGGCGGTACTCCGTGAAGCGCGAAAATGGCGTGCACCATTTCCACATGTTGCTCGGCGAATTCCTCGGCCGAACGTAACACCAATCATAAAAACAGACTGGACCAACAAAAAGCAGCTTCCGCGGCGCACGAATCCGCCTGTCCCGGAGAATTTGCGTCTACGGATGGGTTGGCGCCGGAGTTGGCGCTGGTGTCGGTGCCGGAGTTGGAGCGGGTGCCGTAACTCCAGGGTTCTTTGGATAGTCAAAATTCACTTTGGGGGCCTGGCGCGCGCCCGCGTCGGTCTTGAAGTACGCGTCGTTGCGCTGGAAGCCGGCCATGCTGGCCACCAGACTGTTGGGGAACAGCGAAATGTACGTGTTGTAGTCCTGCACGACCTCGTTATAACGGCGGCGTTCGATAGCGATGCGGTTTTCCGTGCCGGCCAGTTCATCCTGCAAACGCATGAAATTCTCGTTCGATTTTAGCTGCGGATAATTTTCGACGATTACCAACAAGCGGCCGAGAGCGGAGTCTAGTTGTCCGTTGGCCGCAATTTTGTCCGCTGGGGTGTTTGCGCCCAGCAAAGCGGAACGCGCCCGGGCGATCTCGCCATAAACGGCCTGTTCCTGCACGGCGTAGCCTTTCACGGTCTCCACCAGGTTGGGAATCAGATCAGCGCGGCGCTGCAAGACTACATCGACCTGAGACCACGCCGCATTCACGGCCTCGCGCTTGATGGCCATCTGATTTCGACGGCCAACGAAGGAACTGCCCAGCACCAACGCAAGAATCAAAACGATCACCAAAATTACGATTCCTATCTTCATGTGCTCCTCGTTTTTCTGAGATTCAAGAATGCGCGTGCCTGGTTCGTTGCCATTCTGCTTTCGGCAAATGTTTATCCAATGCGCGAACCGCCGACTCCAGGGCCGCAAGATATGCTCCGTAAACTTTCACAATTTCCATGTGAGCCTCGCCATGCTCTCGCAAACGCAGCGCTTGGCCGAAAGCGGCGGCATCGGAACCGGTGAGCGCGGCTGCTCGTTCAATGATATCGCGCGGCGCGGCAGGAGGATTTTCGCCAAAAGCGATGATCGTGTGGCGCAGCAGCGTGAGAACCGAGGAAAACGATTCGCGCAAAACCACGTTCAATTCCTGCGCATTTCCGTGCGAACGAAAATATGCATTGCGTATGTTCAACAGCACGGTTCGCAGTTCGTGTTCCACCTGGATGCGATGCAGATTCATGGGCAGATGCAAATCGGCAATGGGATCGGCGCCAAAGAGAATACGCCGGCTGTCCTGCATATCCTTCAGTTCGATGGAAAAAACATCCGCGGATTGCAGCAGCTCTTCGGGGGTAAAAAATAATGGAGAAGGTTGTTTTTGTTCCACCACCCACCAGCGCACTACCTGCGCCACACGGCCTAACTCTTCGATAGCCAGCGATTTCATTACGCAAAGTACGTTCAAATCGGAATGATCCGGATGAAAGTCGCCGCGCGCAGCGGAACCATACAAAATCACCGATACCAGGTTCGCTGCTTCCGCGTCTTTCAGGCGATGCACCAGTTCGTTGAGCTTCGCTTCCATCGAAGGTAGGCTTCTGCCTGTCTGTTCTGCCATCACCAGCTCCCTGAGGCGCCGCCGCCTCCGCTGCTGCCGCCGCCGAATCCGCCGAAGCCTCCGCCGCCACCGCCAAATCCCCCACCCCAACTGCCCCCGTCGTGGCGGCCTCCGCCACCCATATTGCTGAACAAAAGCGGCCATATCCACCAGCCGCTTCCGCCGCCGCCCGAGCCTCTGCCGAGAAGCGAGATAATCACGATTGCGGCAATAATGAAGCCAATGGGAATGCCGCCGCCCGAGCCGCCGGGCTGTCGCATTGGGCGCGCCGGTGGCTGACCACTTAGCGTGACGCCGCGATCGTCGGCAATGTATTTGGCCAGTTGCCAGACGGCGGTCTCGATGGCGCTACTGTAATTGCCCTGCCGCAGAAAAGGAACCATAGAGCGGCCCACATCACCGGCGCGGGCATCATTAATCACCGGCTCCAGGCCATAACCTACTTCAATGCGATATTTACGTTCATCCGGCGAAACCAGCAGCAATACCCCGCGGTCGTCCTTTTTGCTACCGATGCCCAACTGTTTATAGAGGTCGACGGCGTAATTCTCGACACTCTCTCCTTCAAGGGAGTGCACGGTGATGATAGCCAGCTGCGCGCCGGTCTTTTGCTCCAATTCGGTACACAACGCATCCAGTCTGCTTTTGGTGTCCGACTGAATCACGCTTGCGAGATCGCTTACATAGCCGGTCGGGTGAATCTTCTTGAGGTCTTCGGCAAGCGAGATGCACGCGAATTGCAGCAACAGGCAAATCAGCGCGAAGTGCTTCAGGTTAGAGGTGCGTTTCATGGCGGGATTGCGGGCAAAGGAACTATATGTTGAGGGCGCCCAGGGTGTAAAGCGCACACGTTGGTTTAGCGCGGACGGGTGCACACTGGCGAGCGTTGGCCGATTTGCTGAAGGTAGAAAACGGCCTTAAACAATGACTGCAAGTGTCGTAATTAAATAACAATAAAACTGCAAGACTCTTGGCATCAACGGTGCGACGGTACTTTTTCGGTGACAGGAGTGCGTTTGAAGTTTGATTGGAAGTGGTGTTAACTTTAGGCATGGCTAAGAAAAAAACTTCTCCAACAAACAACAACGTCAAGACCAAGGGCGGCGAAACCCATCAACAGTCGACTGAAGACGGCGTTTTTTTAACCACTAACCAGGGCTTGCCCATTTCCGATAACCAGAATTCCTTGAAGGGTGGTGCGCGCGGCGCCACGCTGCTTGAAGATTTTATTTTGCGCGAGAAGATCACGCACTTTGACCATGAACGCATTCCGGAACGCATCGTGCATGCCAGGGGCTCCGCGGCGCACGGTTAC
>Ga0182024_10008701_pt1 | contig 21266 bp, 21 predicted proteins | sample P32metaG_FD_120480 | JGI IMG/M metagenome (GOLD analysis project Ga0182024, IMG submission 120480) | Permafrost microbial communities from Stordalen Mire, Sweden - P3-2 metaG (Illumina Assembly) | ecosystem: Environmental > Terrestrial > Soil > Wetlands > Permafrost | place: Sweden: Stordalen...
GAGGTGCAGCGGATTTGCGACAGGCTTCCGCGCTGTGTTACAAGCGTGACATGCGCGAGTTGCGCGAATGGATAAGCGAAAAAATGAGACGACGCCCTAGACGTGGACCGAATGATTCGGAGTCCACGGGCAAGAGTGGGCAGGAATTGCCCTCGAATCAGCCCGCACCGCTGCGACCGACCTATCCGGAGGCTGTGCCGTCACGCGAAGCCGAACGACCGTCAAGCGCGGCGACGGTACATCATGCTGAGCCGGTGGCTGAGGCTGCTCCGGAACACAAGGCCCAACCCCAAACCCCGCCCCCAGCGGAACCTCAGATGGTGATGGAGACGCAGCCCGAGTCGCTGGGCACGCCGCCCGCGGAGCAGACTGTAGCGAAGTCGCCCAAAGGCTATGTGGTGCTGGCGATTGGTTTGCCGGGCTCGGGAAAAACGACCTGGTACAAGCGCCGCGGCGTCACTCCGCTGTCGAGCGATCTGCTGCGGACGCTGTTGTTCGACGACATTACGGAGCAGCGCTACCAGGGGCTGGTGTTTTCGACGCTGCGCAGTCTGCTGCGGGCGCGGCTGATCGCCAAGATGCCGTGGAACTATGTGGATGCCACGAACCTGTCGCCGCATGAACGCAAACAGTGGATCAAGATGGCGAAGAGCTTCGGCTACGAGGTGCAGGCCGTGTTCTTCGACGTGCCGCTGGCTGTCTGCCTGGAGCGGAACTCCAAGCGCGATCGCCAGGTGACCGACGAAGTGATGCAGAAGATGGCGGAACGGCTGAAGCCCCCGACCTTCAAGGAGGGCTTTGAGAAGATCACGGTCGTCCGGGTGAAGGGGCAGGCGGGAGCGGCAGGAGAACCTGCTGGTGCCGAGGCTTCGGAGACTGCGGAGTAAGTTCTGCGGCGGCTTCGCACGTTAGCAACAACAAGTTAGAGTAGGGACATGCCAACGGTTGGCGTCGAGTTCGCGAAGGTGAGCTATACGCTGCCCGTGGGTGCGGGTGGACAGGCAGGCCGTGTCCTGCTGCGCGATGTCTCGCTGCAGCTTGAGGCGGGGACGACAACGGCGCTGCTGGGTCGGAGCGGTAGCGGCAAAACGACGCTGCTGCGCATGGTGAATGGGCTGGTGGCGCCGACCTCGGGTGAGGTGCTGGTCGCGGGCAAACCTGCAAGGGACTACAACACGGTGACGCTGCGGCGGAGCATCGGGTACGTCATCCAGGAGACCGGACTATTTCCGCACATGACCGTGGAGCGGAACGCCGGAATGGCGCTGGAGCTGGCGGGTCGCACCAGGCAAGAGATTGCGGCTCGGGTGCGTGAGGTGCTGGGGCTGGCTGGGTTGGGCTACGAGGAGTTTCGCGCGCGGTATCCGTGGCAGCTTTCGGGAGGGCAGAGGCAGCGGGTTGGCCTGGCGCGGGCTCTGGCGACAGACCCCACCGTGCTCTTGATGGATGAGCCGTTTGGGGCGCTCGATCCGCTGACTCGCGCTGAAATGCAGACCATGCTGCGGGAGCTGCTGGAGCGCGTGGGCAAGACGGTGGTCCTCGTCACGCACGATCTGGATGAGGCAATTTATTTGGCGAAGCGAGTTGTGTTTCTGGCCGAGGGCGAGGTCGTTGGAGACCTGCTGGCGGAGGATGTCTTGGGGTCAGGAAACTCTCATGTAAAGGATTATGTTCAAGCCGTACATCGTGCGGTGTCAGCATGATGGAGTTCTTGCGTACGCATGGGTGGGAGATTGGCCGACTGACGTTCGAGCATCTTTGGCTCACGCTCTCGGCGATGCTGCTGGCGGCGGGGATTGGGCTGCCGCTGGGGATACTTTTGACGCGGAGACAGAAGCTCGCAAAGCCGGTGATCGGGTTTGCGAATGTGCTCCAGACGGTGCCGAGCCTCGCGCTATTCGGGTTGCTGCTGCCGGTGCCGTGGCTTGGGGAGAATGCGGCTCGACTGGCGATTCTCGCGCTCACAGGATATGCGCTGCTGCCGATTCTGCGGAACACCTATGCAGGAATTGGAAGCGTCGACCCGGCGTTGATTGATGTAGCCAATGCGCTAGGAATGAGCAATATGCAGAGGCTTATGAAGGTGGAACTTCCGCTTGCCGCAAGCGTGATTCTCGCCGGGCTGCGGACCGCGACCGTAACCTGCGTAGGCGTGGCGACGATTGCAGCGGCGATCGGTGCGGGCGGCCTGGGAGAGCTGATTTTTCGCGGCGTGGCAAGCGTGGATAACGGCTTGGTGCTGGCCGGGGCGATTCCGGCGGCGCTACTTGCGCTAATTGCCGATGCGGGGCTGGGACTGTTGGAAAAACGGCTCGCGGTGCGACAGGCCAAAGTCTAAGACCAAGGCCTGAAGAGAGGAACGCTGAAGCAGCATGACGGTGCTTGAATCAGACAGGATGATCTTTCGGCCACACGAGCTTGCGGATCTAGACGCTTACTGCGAGATGGAAGCGGACCCGGCGGTGCGGCGGTTTGTCGGTGGGAAGCCTCGAACGAGGGAGGCCGCTGAGCGCAAGTTTCGGAACGTGCATCTGAACGCCGCCGATACGAGGCTGGGGCTGATGGCGACGATCTTCAAACCGGAAGACAGGTACATCGGATATTGCGGGCTGTATCCCCATTTTGACCGCGCTGGAGAAGGGATCGAGGGAGAGGCGGCGCTTGGGTTCACTCTTGCGCGAGCTTACTGGGGACACGGTCTGGCTACGGAGGCGGGGCTTGCGTTTGTGCGATTTGGATTTGAGCAGTTGGCTTTGAACCGTGTTGTTACCAGCGTTGAGGTGGGCAATGCTGCGTCCATGCGTGTGCTGGAGAAGCTCGGATTTGTTATCGCGGAGACGGAGATAGGTGTTCGGTCTTTCTACAAGTTGGAGCTGAGAAGGCTGGACGGGAGCTGGAGATGACTCGCGTCAACCGGGTACTGGCGCTTGTGCTTTCGCTGGGTTGCGGGTTGTGCGGATGCGCGCCGCCGCGGTCGTCGCGGATCACGATTGGGGCGAAGAACTTTACCGAGCAGGTGGTGCTGGGGGAGTTGCTCGCGCAGGAGATCGAGGCCGTGACGGGCGAGAAGGTGTCGCGGCGGTTTTATCTGGCGGGGAGCTACCTTTGCCAGCAGGCTCTGGTGAGTGGCCGCATCGATGGCTACGTGGAGTACACCGGCACGGCGCTGACGGCGATTTTGAAGCAGCCGCTGCCGCCCATTGGCCAGCGCGATGCGGCGACGGTATTTCGTCGGGTGAGCGATCTGTACGACTCGAAGTATCACGTAAAGGTCGGGCCCGGGCTGGGCTTCGAAGACACCTTCGCGATGGTGGTGCGCGGGGACGATGCACGGCGGCTGGGGCTGAAGACGATCTCGGACGCGGTGAAGGTTGCTCCACAGTGGCGGCTCGGCGTGGGGTATGAGTTCGAGGAGAGGCCGGATGGATTGCGCGGGCTGGAGGCGGCGTATGGGCTGCGGTTTGCCGGGCCTCCGCGAACGATGGACCTGGGGCTGCTCTACCGGGCGCTGGCGGGTGGGCAGGTGGATATGGTGGCGGGCAACTCGACCGATGGGCCGATACGGGCGCTGGGATTCGTGGTGCTGGCCGATGACCGACACTATTTTCCGCCGTACGAGGCGGTGCCGCTGGTGCGTGAGGATTCGCTCAAAAAACATCCGGGCATTCAGGTGGCGATGGATCGCCTTGCGGGCAAGGTGAGCGCCGACGAGGTGCAGGGAATGAACGATGCGGTGGACGCGCAGCATAGGGATGTAGGGGACGTGGTGAGGGAGTTTCGCAAGCGCAAAGGACTGTGAGCGAAAGGAGATCGCGATGGTTGAGCCGTGGTTGCGGGGGACGTTGACCGAGGTGGATGCGGTGCGGCGGCAGGTGCTGCATGTGTTCGAGCTGGCGGCCGAGGACGCTGAACGGTGGTGCGCCGGGTTGAGCGATGCGGAGATGAATGCGCGGCCGTTCGGCGTGGCTTCGGAACGAGCCCCGCGACAGATGAGCGCGAGGCGGGTTTGCCTCTTTGAGGGTTCGCGATGAAACGGAGTTCGCTGCGGCTGCCCCTTGTGGTTCTCGCTTTGGCCGTTTGGGTGGGAGGAGCGGAGTTGCGCGCGCAGCAACCTCCGCCCGCGGCAGCGCCGAGCGTGGGGCCCGCGCCTCAAGCGTCGCAGCCGCAGGGGAGCAATGTGACGACCCTGAAAGCCACGGCGCGGCTGGTGCTGCTCGACGTGGTCGTGACCGATGGCAAGGGCAAGTCCGTCCGGGGGCTGAAGGAGTCCGACTTCACGCTGTTGGAGGATGGCGCGCCGCAGGTGCTGGCCAGTTTTCAGGAGCACAATCCGATCACGCGGGAAGAGGCGGCGAAGGCTGCCGCCGCGGCGAAGCTGCCACCGAACCACTTCACCAACGACGATTCTGCGTCGAACGAGACTGCGTTGACGGTCCTCCTGCTGGACGCGCTGGACACGCCGATAGAAGCGCAGATGTACCTGCGCGAACAGCTGATCGCCTACATGAAGACGGTACCCGCCGGTACGAAGATCGCGATCTTCCAACTGAATTTGCGGATGCGAATGATCCAGGGATTCACCTCTGACCCGGAGTTACTTTTGCGCGCCGTGGAGAGCAGTAAGCGGGACATGCCGGAGATTCCCGCGCTGCTGAGCAGGGGGTATGGTCCAAATCGGTACGGAGGATTGACAGGGGCGATGCAGCAGTTGGGGCAGTATCTTGCGGGATATCCCGGGCGGAAAAATCTGATCTGGTTTACGGCGCGGGTTCCGTATGCCATCTACGGTGGCGGGATCGGCGACCCGTTTCCGGATATGACGAGGTTCATCGATGACTTCGCGAAGACGACGGATGTGCTGACCTTGAGCCGCGTCGCGGTTTATCCGGTCGACGCGCGCGGGCTGCAGGCGGACCCTGCGTTTAGCGCGGCGAGGGGAGGGGCACAACGAGGCAAGGACGCTGCCAACTTTGCAACACATAATTTTCTGCAGCATGCCGACTTGGACGACGTTGCGGCGGCAACCGGCGGGAAGGCGTTCTATAACACAAACGGGTTGAAGCAGGCGATCGCAGAGGTCGTCGATACTGGCTCGAACTACTACACGCTCTCCTATGCTCCGACGAACAAAAACTGGGATGGGAGCTATCGCAAGCTGCAGGTAAAGCTCGCGGAGCAGGGTCTGCGTCTGGAGTATCGCCGCGGCTACTACGCCCGCAACGACGAAGCTGCGCAGACCAGGCACATGGCAATGCTTCAAGGGCATCGGAAGGTGCTGCCCATGCCCGCGGATAGCAAGTTTCCCGCGCTGAGGCTGAGTGCAGCGATGGGAATGGGAGCTCCGGCTCCAAAGGATCTCATCTTTCTCGCGGATGTGACGCCGGCCGCGGAGGTGTCGAAGGCCAAGGGGGACGAGAAGCTCCCGAACGATAATTATCTGGAGACGAAGTACAGGAAGTCGGCGTACCGCGACTATCGAATTCATTATTCGGTGAGCGCCAGAGCGATCCAGCTGACGCCAACACCGGATTCGAACTATCACGCGAAACTAGAGTTTGTGGCCGTGGTCTACGACGACGAGGGGCAGATGGTGAACTCAAAGAGGAAGCAGGCGCCGATCGAGTTGGACGACGCGACCTACCAGCGACTCATAAGAAACGGCCGCATCGGGATCGATCTGAGTATTGCGATCCCAGCGAAGGGAAATTACTTCCTGCGGATGGGGGTGCATGATGTCTCAGCCAACAAGGTGGGCGCGCTGGAGGTGCCAGTGGACCAGATCCAACTGGGCTTGCCCCAGAGCGCGGCGGTGGCGAAGCCGTAGTGCGCCTTTTTATGGTTGCGGCTTCGAGATCGGAACGCTGTCTGCGAGCGAACGCAGATCTCGCCGATATTGCCACGAGCGAATGGCGATATCAATGCCGCCGATGATCAGCATGACCAGACCGATTGCAAACAGAAGTCCGCTTCCCATGAGCGCGAACGCAAAGATATCTGCGAATCCGGGATTGTGATTCCCCTGCCTGGAGTGGTGTGGATGGAAGACGAAGATCAGCGCCCAACCAGCAACGATCATCGACCAACAACTCACAGCCGCAATCAGCGCGGAACGTCGGAACTGCGGTTTGCGCGAGGTGATCGTGATCAACGCATTCACTCCCGTTTGCGCGGTAGCTTAACTGACGAGGTGGCCCATCTTTTCGCGCTTGGTCTGGAGGTAGCGCTGGTTGGTGGGCTCGCTGGGGACCTCGGCCGAAATGCGCTCGACGACCTTGACGCCAGCCAGTTCGAGGGCCTCAACCTTTTCGGGGTTGTTGGTGATGAGGCGGACGGAGGCGACGCCCATCTGCTTGAGGATCTGTGCGGGCAGTTCGAAGTGGCGGCAGTCGGCCTCGTAGCCTAGCTCAAGATTGGCTTCGATGGTGTCGCGGCCCTGATCCTGCAACTCGTACGCGCGCAGTTTGGCCATCAGGCCGATGCCGCGACCCTCCTGCTGCTCATAAAGGAGGATCCCCGCGCCCGCGTCGGTGATCATGGTCATGGCAAGTTCGAACTGCTGGCGGCAGTCGCAGCGCAGCGAATGGAAGACATCGCCCGTCAGGCACTGCGAGTGAACGCGGACGATCGGAGGCGCACTGTGGATGTCGCCCATCACCAGGGCCACGGCGGATTCGACGCGCACTGCGGGAGGCGGAATGTTGTCGTTGCAGGCCGTGGGATTTTCAATCAGGCCCTCGAAGCCGAGGATGCGGAATTGTCCCCAGCGGGTGGGGAAGTCGGCTTCGGCTACTTTTGTCACGCTTGCGAACGGCATGCTCTGATTATACGGTTCGTGCTTCATGGCTATTTGATTGCGGTTGACATGGGTTTGATGCAAGGAAGCAGATTGATTGATCGTGAGACATTTGTGACGAATAACCGGCTGCCTGGATAGCGGGCAGTGGAAGGACTCGTCTAAGCCGTATGAAGAGACTGGCTATAGTGCTTCTGTTCCATTGCCTGTGCTATGCGCAGACCACGGCGCCTGCCTCGTCGCCGCAACAGGTCAGCGACGCGGATGAGATTCGCATTGGGCTGACCCTGGCCGACAAGTATGCGCAGGAGGAGGGGATCGCACCGACTCCGCAGAGCCGGAAGATCGACGCCTACCTGCAAAAGGTGGGTGACCGGGTCGCAGAGCATGCGCATCGCAAGCTGCCGTATCGCTTCCATTTCGATCCGAATCCGGGGTTCAGGAGCGCGGTGGGTCTTCCCGGCGGCCAGGTGTTTGTCGGCGGGGGCATCCTTGCCTACATGGATAGCGAAGACCAGCTCGCAATGGTCCTGGGGCATGAGATCGAACATATTGATTTGAACCAATGTCATGACCGGCTGGTGAAAGTCCTCGCCACGGAGCATCTTTCGGTGAAGGATGCTGACAAGCTGAAGGTCGATCCGTTTCTCGATGGCTATGGACATGACAACGAATTTGCCGCTGACCGCGAAGGAGCGACGCTTGCGATGGAAGCAGGTTACTCCGCCGATGCTGCCATTCGCCTACTACGGACTTTTGTCATTCTGGGCGAACAGATGCCCAATACTCCGAAGGAGGCCAAGGCCAATCTGGAGGCTCGCATCGCGCAGATTCAGCAGCTTCGCGACGCAAGTACGTTGCCCAGGCCCACTACCGAAAAGCCACTTGCTCTCCCTGAGTAGTTTTGGGTTCGGTGGATGGGCGTGCGGAGTATTAGAGTAGGGATGTGACGCAGACCGATCCAAAGCTGATTCTCATAACGCTGCTGGTCGAGCTTGGCGTAGCGGCCGCGGTGTCGACTTCGCTGGCCCGGTCGAACACGTTCAAGAATCTGCTGCTAACGCCGCACCGGACTGTGCGCCAGTCGGCGTGGCTGGTGGCGATAGTGTGCGCGCCGCTGACGCTTGGGGTCTGGGTTCGCGTGATGGTGCCGAACTTTCTCGCCGCCGACCTCTCGTTTGAGACAACAATCCTGCTGGGGATTCTCGTGGGCCCGCTGTCGGCGATGGCGGGCGGAGCCATTCTCGCGATTCCGGCGGTGCTCCATCACGAGTATTGGTCGCTGCCTGTGAACCTGGTAGTGGCCGCGATCGCGGGCGCATTCGGGCGGTTCGCCGACCCCGAAGATGTCTGGTCGTTCTCGCCGATGATCGATCTGAGCATCTATCGCTGGGTGACGCGCAACCTGCGCAGGCCCCATCTGGACCGGCAGATCCTGCTCCTGCTGCTGGTGGCGGGCATGCAGTTTGGCACCAGCATACTGGCGCAATTTTATCCTCGACAATTTTTTGAGCTCCACTCCGGCGTGTGGTGGGTGGAGCTGCTGATCTGCGCGACAGCACCGATTGTGGTGGGAATTCCGTTGAAGATTTGGAACGCGATTCGCGTGGAGAGGAAGCTGGAAGAGCAGGGAAGACTGCTGCTTGAAGCCAGGCTCGATGCCTTGCAGCGCCAGATCAACCCACATTTTCTGTTCAATACGCTGAACTCGATCACCTCGCTGGTGCGGTCGCGCCCGGAGCTGGCCCGCGAGATGATCGTCAAGCTGGCAAACATTCTGCGCGTGCTCTTGAAGGATCGCGAGGCTTTCGTGCCGTTCAGCGAAGAGCTTGCGTTTACCGATGACTACCTGGATATCGAGGTGGTGCGGTTCGGCGAAAAATTGAAAGTGGTGAAGGAGATCGCGGAGGAGACGCTACCCATTGTGGTACCGGGAATGCTGCTCCAGCCGCTGATCGAGAACAGCATCAAACATGGGCTGGAGCCGCGCATCAGCGGAGGCACCGTCACGCTGCGCAGCCGCATTACCGCGGAAGGCCGGCTGCTGGTGGAGGTTGAGGACGATGGCGTGGGGATGACGATCGAGCGTGACGACGGCGCGCGGGCGGGTGGTCTGCCTCAGCCCGGGAACGGGATTGGGATGCGCAATGTGCGGGAGCGGATGACGGTCCTCTATGGGACTTTGGCCTCGGTGGAGATCAACAGCAGGCCAGGCCGAGGAACCAAAGTCACCCTGTTGATGCCGATCCTCGACGCGGGAGCAGAGGCGTGGGGGCCGATCGGCGCGGCAAGTCAGGCGATCGGAGACATCGTGAGGGGCGCTGCACGGGCGATGACTCAGCCTTAGGCACCCTCTTCCCCTCGGCCAATGCTCTGTCGAGAGCGGATCGTCCTGTCCCGTCATGACCCTGCTTTACGGAAGTGAAACGTTATCAAAATTCTTCGAAAATGCAGCATCCCCAGGCGCCTACAATTTATCTTATGGAGAGCGCGAGAGGAGTACCATGAGGCTGTGTTGAAATACTCAATCGTCGTCCCCTTCCATAACGAAGAAGAGAACGTGACCACGCTCTACGACCGCCTGAAGGCCGTGATGGAGCATGTTGGCGATACGTTTGAGCTGGTCTTCGTCGACGATGGCTCGCTCGACCGCACCTACCGCTTCCTCGAAGAGATCGCCGCCGTGGACAGCCGCGTGCTGGTCATCAAACTGCGCCGCAACTTCGGCCAGACGTCAGCCCTTGCCGCCGGATTCGACCACGCGCAGGGCGACTACATCCTGGCCATGGACGGCGACCTGCAGCACAACCCCGACGAGATCCCCAGCTTCCTCGCCAAGCTCGAAGAGGGCTACGACGTCGTCAGCGGATGGCGCAGTCAGCGCGGCGACAGCTTCTTCTTCCGCCGTATCCCCTCCTTCATCGCCAACCGGCTGATGGCGACACTCAGCGGCGTTGCGATCCACGACTTCGGCACCACCTTCAAGGCCTACCGCCGCGAGGTCATCCAGAACATTCCGCTCTACGGCGAGATGCATCGCTTCATCCCCGCGCTCGCCTCCTGGTACGGCGCCAGCATCTGCGAGATCCCCATCTCCAACCCCGCGCGCGAGTTCGGCAAGAGCCACTACGGCATCTTCCGCACCTTCCGGGTCTTCTTCGATCTGCTTACCATCCGCTTCCTGCTTCGTTACATGACGCGGCCGCTGCACTTCTTCGGCACCATCGGCGCGCTTGGCATGCTTACCGGCTCCGGCTTGGCGGTGTGGCTCCTGCTGCTTAAAGTTTTCACCAGCCAGCACATCATGGATCTCCACGGCCCCATCTTCGTCATCGCCGGCATCCTCATCCTCGCCGGAATCCAGATGATGGGCATTGGCCTCCTCGGCGAATTGCAGGTCCGCCACTTCTACACGGCCTCGCACCGCGCTCCCTACGCGGTCGACCGCATCCTGCGTCTGCGCACGGAAGAGAGCCTGCTCCAATAGCGCCAGCTTGCTGAAGATTCCCTATCGCGGACCTGGCGCTGTAGGCTGTTCGCTCTTGTGCGGCTGCTTCTCGAATTGATCCTCGGCCTCCGCCTCCTTCGTGGCCTCTTTGAACGCCGAGATGTCCAGCTCCCTCTGCACCTTATCGGCCTGCACCAGCGCGTCCGTCAGTGTTCCGAAATGTTGCGCGAACGCATCGATGCAGGCGGCCTGTTCCGCGGAATGTCCCGAGACTTTGGCCTCCCCGCGCAGAAGCTCTTCCAGGCGCAGCGCCTCGTCCAGGGTGTAAGCGGTCGCGGTTAAAGAATCCCGGTCCCGCAGCGAGAAAACGTCTACATGCAGCCCTGCCTCCTCCACGATCAGCCCTTTGCTGGCATTCGCGTAGGATTCATGCTCGCATTCCGTCGTAATCGTGTCCTTGCCGAGCGCGGCCATCTTGCCAGGCGTGCTGACGCGCCCATCCTGATCCGACAGGCCACTCTCGCCGACCTTGTTTTTGGCATGGCAACCAGTCAGCAGCAGCAGGAGAACCATCACAAGCGATCCCCGCTGTGTCCTTGCGCTCGCCCGTCTTGCTCCCCGATCGCCCATGCCGTGCCTCGAAGATTCCCGTCTGGCTCGGGCCAACATTAATATCAAGTTACAGTATCGACGCCAGACGCCGCTAACGCCTAAACCGCAGCTCTGGCCCCGCTCCGAATCACCTGCGCGCCAAACCGTTCCATCTCCTCCGCCTGCGGGCTCGACTGCAGCAGCACCAGCTCCACCCCCACGGCGGCGAACTCCTCCATCCGCTCGGCCACCTGCTCCGGCGTCCCGATAAACCCGCTCCGCAACCCGCGATTCGACACCGAATAATCCTTCAACGAAATCTCCGTCTGCAGATTCGATCCCGTCACCCACTGCTCATAGTTCGCATAGCCACGCGCCGACTGCTTCACATCCGTAATCCGCTCCACCTCCCTCAGCGCCTCGGCCTCCGAGTCTCGCACGATCGCGTAGCCACTCACGCCAAAGGTCATCGGAGCCAGCCCCAACGCCTCCCTCCGCTCCCGCATGTCAGCGATCTTCATCCCCACAGCCGCTGGAGCATCGCCATGCATCAGGTACGCGTCGCACTTCGCCGCAATCAGATTCTTCGCCGTCTCCGACTCACCGCCCGCATACAGCGTAGGCCGCGGCTTGCTCACCGGCTTCGGCGAAAGCACGTTCTCACGCACGTCGTAGTATTTTCCCTTGTAAGAAAATCCCTGCGTCTTCCAGCAGCCATCCACAACGTCCAGCCACTCCGATGTGCGCGCGTAGCGGTCATCATGTTCGTCGAAGTGCACGCCATACTTGGTCGCTTCATCCTTCCACCAGCTCGAAACCACATTCAGCGTCAACCGCCCATGCGACATCTGATCAATCGACGCAGCCTGTTTCGCCAGCAGCGCAGGATTGTGAAACGTAGGCCGCACCGCAACCATCAGCTCTAGCTTTTCCGTCACCGCAGCCAGCGCCGCCGTCGTCGACCACGCATCGAGTGAAGCCGCTTCCACGCCCTTGATGTCGTTCAAATTCAACTCGGCGATCAGCGTCAGATCGAACCCAATCGTCTCGGCCTTCTTCGCGAGGTCGCGCACGTACTCCCAGCTCGCCTCCATCTGCTCGTCCTCGACGTTACGCAGCCATCCACCAAATACCGGCAACCAGAATCCGTATCGCATCAGCGCCCTACCTCCGCGAGTTCTGCCACACCGGCCCTGCGGTCATTCACGATCTTTGCCTCGGCCTCCAGCCAGTCCGCGAGCCTTGCAAACGGATCGAAGCCCACAACCTTCTGTCCATCCGCAACAAAGTTCGAGAGCGCGTTGATGTCGTAATAAACGCGCTCGCCATCGCGGTCATCGACCATGAACTCCACCCCCCCGAGTTCGATTCCGGCCGCCGCCATCAACCGCTCCACCTCCGCAATGACCTCCGGCGGCGTATCGAACGCCTCCACCGTCAACCCGCTCTTCGGCGCGTCAATCGGACAAGCCGCCCGATTCAGCTCCTCTCCAAGCGGCGTCTTGCAGATATCCGCCGGACAAAGATCAAACGTCTCGCCCGTAATATGTATCTTAATCGCGTACAAATACTTCCCATCCAGCACTTCGACGCGAACAATATACGAGCCCCGCGCCGGCACAAACTCCTGCACCAGCCCGGTCGAATCCATCCCCAGCGTCAACCCGCCTTCAGTTCCCGCAGCCTTGGCCAACGCCTCCTTCGAGCTGAACTTCACCACGCCGCTGCCGCTCCCGCCGATGTTCGGCTTCACCACCACCGGCCAGCGCAACCCCTCGGCCGCCGCCAGTGCCTGCGACGCCCGATGAATCACCTGTGCCTTCGGATAGCCCAGCCCGAGCGCGTCGAGCATCGAAAGCTGCGCCGCCTTCGACAGTTCACTCCGATACGCCTTCACGCCATTCACCACGCGAACGCCCCGTCGCTCCAGATGTTCGAGATACCCCAGCGTGTAAAAAATCTGGTCGCCATGCCCGCGGTTCCACGCCGAAGGGCTCATCTTGTTCAGCACCAGCGCAAATTTTTCCTCGGGACGATCCTCCGGCCCGTAGCTATGCTCCACCGCATCCAGCTTCACATAATTCGTCCCACGCCGATCAAGCTCCGCAAACAACGGCTTGAACCAGTTCGGCTGCTCATAATAAATCGCGATCGGTAAAGGCTGATGGCTAGTCATAGGTCTCTCATGTCCTCTTCGAAATAGTCGGAATGAAACGTCGTTGCGTCTGCGAATCGGCGCTGATGCCAATCGCTCGGTCACACTCATTCAATTTTAGAGGAACAACCCTCTCCAACGCTTGTATCCGCATCTCCACAGCTTTTTCATCCAACAGCACTCCCGCCATGCTGTACCCTGACATCCACAGCTATGCAAGCCATTCAAATTCTCACCACCGGCTCCGCCGACGTCCTCACCCTCCGCGACCTCCCCACCCCGACGCCCGGCCCCGGCGAAGCGCTCATCCGCATCGAAGCCTCCGGCGTCAATTTCATCGACACCTACTTCCGTGAAGGCCGCTACCCTGCGCAGCTTCCTTACACGTTGGGCCAGGAGGCCTCCGGCATCATCGTTGCAGTCGCGGACGACGTCGCCACCGTCAAAGCCGGAGACCGCGTCGCGTGGTGCGGCGTCCCCGGAACCTACGCCCAGCTTGCCGTCGCCCCCGCCGACCGCCTCGTCAGCATCCCCGACGCCGTCACCTTCCAGCAGGGCGCCGCCGCCATCCTCCAGGGCATGACCGCCCATTACCTCTCACACTCCGCGTACCCCATCCAGCGCGGCGACGAGGTCCTCATCCACGCCGGCGCTGGCGGCACAGGGCTGCTTCTCATCCAGATGGCCAAGGCCCGTGGCGCGCATGTCTTCACCACCGTCTCCACGAAAGAAAAAGCCGCCCTGGCCCGCGCCGCAGGGGCCGACGAGATCATCCTCTACACCCAGGAAGACTTCGCCGCAAAAATTAAAGCTCTCACGAATGGCCGCGGCCTCCCGGTGGTCTACGACTCCGTCGGCAAATCCACCTTCGACAAGTCCCTCGAAGTCTTGCACCCGCGCGGCACCCTGGTCCTGTTCGGCGGCGCCAGCGGTGCGGTCCCGCCCTTCGACCTCATCCGCCTCTCCACCATGGGTTCGCTCTACATCACCCGTCCTACGCTCAAGGACTATATCTCCACTCGCGCCGACCTTGAAGCCCGAGCGAACGACGTCTTCAACGGTGTCCTCAACGGCACCCTCAAGCTCCGGCTCGAACACACTTACCCGCTCGCCGACGCCGCCCACGCCCACCGCGATCTCGAGTCCCGCAAGACCACCGGCAAACTCATCCTCATCCCCTAATCCATTAGGGGTTGGTCGGCAACGATGATCCCGACCAACGGGAGGGCCAATGCAATCTGTTCTACCGAGACAAGGTATACATGCCACGAAGTGGCCGCCCCACGCGCAGTGGGCCCGTCCGGCAGGACACGGGTATTAAACAGATTCGAAGAAACCTCGCGCACTTACAATCGAAATCATGCATCCGCCGCCGCACCGCACAGCAATCTCGCACCTCCTCACCCTCGCGGCCACCTTCCTTCTCGCACTCCCAGCCCACGCAGTCATCGTTCGCGGCACCGTCACCAATCCCCTCGGCGCTCCCGTCGCCAATGCCCGCGTCCAACTCATCCACGGCCGCCAGGTTGCAGCCTTCACCGTCTCCGGCCCCGACGGCACCTTTGAAATCCGCAGCACCGCCCCCGGCCGCTTCGTTCTGCTCACCTCCGCCGCCAGCTTCACCCCCAGCATCGGCCAGCCTTTCTATGGAGCCCGCACCGCCGTCGTCACCCGCAACGTCGTCATGGACTACACCACCGTCACCGCGCCGCTCGCCATCACGGCAACCGGCCTACCCACCTCGGTCCCGCAGCTTGCCACCCCGATCACCCTCATCCCGCAGACGGTGTTCGCCACCGAGTTCAGCATCCTCAACGGCCTTCGCCAAGCCCCCGGCGTCGAGGTCGTGCAAACCGGCCAAGCCGGCGGCCCCGCTGCACTCTACGTCCGCGGCGGCAGCCCCGACGCCAACAAGATTCTCATCGACAACATCCCAGCCGAAGACATCGGCGGCGGCTTCGACTACAGCACCCTCTCCACCGCCGCGCTCTCCGGCATCGAACTCAATCGCGGCCCCAACAGCGCACTCTACGGCACCGGCGCCGAAGCCTCTGTCGTCGCCCTCTCAACCGCGCGAGGCGACGCCCTCCGCCCAGTCCTCAACTACACCGGCGACGCTGGCAACTTCCACACCTATCGCAATCAGGCCGTCCTCTCCGGCGCGCTCACCAAGCTCGACTACCTCGCAGCCTTCAGCCGCTTCGACACCTCGAACGCCCTGCCGCGCGACGAATACCACGCCGCCAACAGCATCGCCGACCTCGGCTACAGCATCTTCTCCAACACCCAGGCCCGCTTCACCCTGCGCAACACCGACGCCGCTGCCGGCCTCCCCGGTCCGCACGACATCTACGGCATCTCCGCCTCCGGCAAGCAGTCCGACAAGGACCTCTACTCCGGCCTCACCGTCGAAAATCAGTTTGACGGCAACTGGCACAATCTCGCGCATTACGGCATCACCCGCAAGCGCGAGCAGGTTCAGCAGTTCGCGCCCGTCGGCATCCCATATGCCACGCTCCAACCCGACGGCCTTTTCACCCTCTCGTACTTCGGCCTTCCCGTCACCCTCCGCGGCGCCAACGGCTACGCCGCCTCCGGCCAGGCCGCCATCCTCTCGCCCACCTTCGACACCGTCTCCAACCGCGACCAGCTTTACTACCAATCCGATTACACCTTCCCTCACCGCATCACCGCGCTCTTCAGCTTCGACTACGAAAACGAACGCGGCCGCCTCCTCGCGCCGAACGCGCCGCCCAACCTTGAAGACCGCATCATCAAGCGCACCAACTACCTCTACACCCTCCAGCTCCAGGGCGACATCAAACACCGCGTCTTCTACTCCGTCGGCGGAGCCATCGAGCAAAACGACCTCTACGGCATCGCCGGAACCCCACGCCTCGGCCTCGCCTACGTTCCTGTCCTCCCTGGCCGACGCATCTTCCGCGGCACTCGCCTCCGCGCCAACATTGCCACAGGCGTGCAGGAGCCATCCCTCACCGCCGACCTGACCAGCCTCTATCTCCGTCTCGCCGAAACCGGAAACCAGCCCGCCATCACGGCCTACCACGTCGCCCCCATCACCGCCGAGCGCTCCCGCACCTACGACTTCGGCATCGATCAAAACATCCTCCGCCAGAAGCTCATCCTCAAGGCCGGCTACTTCCACAACCAGTTCAACCACCAGTTGGAAACAGTCAACGCCAACGGACTCGAACAGTTCTTCAGCATCCCGGCAAACATCGCAGTGCAGCTCCCAGAAGCCTCGCTCAACTCCCTCGCCTACCGGACCCAGGGCCTCGAACTCGAGCTCCAGTACCAACCCCTCACCCACCTCTTCCTACATGGCGGCTACACCTACCTCGCTTCCCTGGTCGAGCAGTCCTTCGCCACCGACGCCGTCGCCGCCGCCAACGGCGCCCCCACCACCAACCCCAACCTCCCCGGCATCCCCATCGGCGCGCTCTCGCCTCTAGTCGGCAGCCGCCCCTTCCGCCGCCCGCCCAGCACCGGCTTCTTCGCCGTCGACTACGCCGCCAGCCGATTCTCCGCGGCCTTCAACGGCGCCCTCGCCAGCCGCAGCGACGACTCCACCTTTCAGCTCGGCACCGACCTCACCGGAGGCAACACCCTCCTCCTCCCCAACCGCAATCTGGACTTCGGTTACGCCAAACTCGACCTGAACGCCCAGCTCACGATCACCAATCACATCACGGCCTTCACCCAGCTCGACAACCTCCTCGGCCAGCAACATATCGGCCCCATCGGCTATCCTGGCCTGCCTTTCACCATCCGCGCCGGCCTCAAGATCCGCATCGGCGGCAACTAACATCCTGGAACCGTGTCTCTTCCTTATTGAGAACTTTGGGTAATATGCGCATCGCGCGTCAATCCGAAGCGTCTAAGTAACGGAAGGGAAACATCATGATCCGACATTTTTTGGCTTTAGCACTCCTTACCGCCGGCCTCACCACCGCCGCCCGCGCCCAGCAAGAGGGCCCCACGCCCACCCAGGCCCTGGTCGCCTTCGACTCCAAAGCACCCGTCGCCCCAACCGCAAGTGACGTCACCATCAAGGTCGACAACCGCGTCACCCCCCTGCTCAACCTTGCTCCCGTACCGCCCAACGGCGTCCAGATCGCCATCCTCATCGACGATGGCCTGCGCAGGAGCATCAGCCAGCAGCTCAACGATCTCCGCGCTTTCGTCACGTCGCTCCCAGCCTCAACTGAGGTCTTCGTCGGCTACATGCAGAACGGCCGCGTCATCTCTGCCACTGGCGCCGATCCAGGCTTCACCACCGATCACGCCGCCGCCGCCGCCGCCCTTCGCATCTCGGTCGGCCTCCCCGGCGTCAGCGCCAGCCCCTACTTCTGTCTCTCCGACTTCGTCAAAAACTGGCCGGGAGCCTCCGAGTTTCAGCAGCCCCAGCAGCCCCGCCCGGCCGGTCACAAGGCCCGCTTCGTCCCATGATCACCAACGGTGTCGACCCCTACAACGGCAGCACCAGCATCCTGAACCAGAACAGCCCCTACGTTGACACCGCCATGACAGACGCCCAGCGCGCCGGCGTCCCCATCTACTCCATCTACTTCCCCGACTCGGGCTTCCGCGGCGCCCGCGGCAGCTTCAGCGGTCAGAGCTATCTCGCCCAGGTGGCGGAAGGCACCGGCGGAATCACCTTCTACCAGGGCACCATCCCCCCCGTCTCACTGGGCCCGTACCTCAAACAGTTTCAGAACGCCATCGCTGAAACTTACGTCGCCACCTTCAATGCCCCCATCAGCAAGAATCTGGCCCGCATCAAGCTCTCCACCAACTTGCCAAAGACCAAGGTCCGCGCCCCCGACGAGGTACGCGCCGGCACCGTCATCCTCCAGCAGCAATAGCCGCAGCCAGCTCCCTGTCGTCCATTGCAGTCCGAGCAGTGGACGACGGAGCTTGTGTGGGCGAGTTGCGGCGCACCCGCAGGTTGTCGATCGCATAGTCAATGAACCGAGGCTCGAAGTGCGGCCTCTGTCCCATGAATTTGCACGTAGCCACCACCTGATCGACGATGAACTTCGGCTGATACGCAGCGAGATCGAGCCCCCGTTCTTGCCTCATCCGGCGCACAATCGAGTCGAACGTTTCGCTGGGAAGCGTCAACCCCTGGCGTTCGCACTCCTTCTCGAAGATGCGCCCGTAAAGTTCGAGGCTCGGCGCTCCAACTTCGATCTTGTAGGGAAGCCGTCGCAGAAATGCGGGGTCCATCAGGTCTTCGGGCTCGAGGTTCGTTGAGAAGATGACCAGCTCTTCAAAGGGTATGGTGAAGCTCTTGCCCGTATGCAGCTTCAGGTAATCTACGCGGCTCTCCAGCGGCACGATCCACCGGTTCAGCAGGTTGGCCGGGCTCACCAACTGGCGGCCAAAGTCGTCGATGACGAAACAGCCGCCCAGCGCCTTCATATGCAGCGGCGCTTCGTAGAACTTTGCCGTGGCGTCATCGCAGGTCGAGCATCTCCAGCGTCAGCTCGCCGCCGGTAATGACGAACGGCCGCCGGCAGGGAACCCAGCGCGCGTCATATTCCTCCCGCCGGACGAAGGAGATTTTGCCTTCGTGGGTCAGGTCGGGGGAATCCAGCAGGTGATGAAAGCTCGGGTCGTGGACGCGAATGATCTGCCCCTCGACCATCACCGCGTAGGGCATGTAGATCACGTCCTTGAACACGTTGGCGAAGCTGAGCGCGACCGAAGTTTTGCCATTGCCCGGCGGACCATACAGCAGCATCGCCCGGCCCGAATTCAACGCCGGCCCGCTCTGTTCGATCATGCTGTCTTCGAAGCTCAGCTCGCCGAAGGCCTCCCGGATGCGCTCGAACGTGACAAGTTCGTTGGTCACCTTCTGCAGGTTCACCTGCTCGGCGAACTCCTCGATCGTGACGGGAGCGGGCCCCGCATAGCGCGATTGGTTCAGCGCGTCGATCGAATAGCGCCGGCCCTCGTCATTGAACGCGTAGCTCATGTCGAGCAGGCTTTCGGAGCTGCGCATCCCGAGGGTGCGCAGAAGTTGACGATCGACGGCCATCTGCACCAGGTCCAGCACAATGGGATACGGCAGCTTGATGGCATCGACAAACTGGCGCACCGACTCCAGGTGACCCGTGTAGATCAGCTTCATCAACAGGCCCAGAAGATCGGTCTCGCTGATCCCGGTCGCCTTGATATCCGCAGGCTCGGCGGGGATGCGATGCAGAAAGGCGTTCAGCACCTCCTGCTCGATCGCGCCGCTGGCCACCAGATGGTCGCCAAGGCGTCCACCATGGTCCGCCTGAAGTTCAAGCGCCTTTGTCACCTGCGCAATGCTGACCAGCTTCGCCTGAACAGCAGATCCCCCAACCGCATCCGCACTTTGATAACGCCCTCCCGATAACAGGAGGCCCGCCTGACGAGCACGGCGCACCCTGCTCAGGAAGTTATCGGCCCAGTCCGCACCGTGTTCACCAAACCTCCACAAATTCAGCACATCAGTAACTAAAATCTCCAAATCCAAACCGCGAAAGAACCCTCATTTAGCCATCGCCGTCGCCGCCCCTGTTGTTGCGGTTGTCGGCGCCGGTTGCTGTGCCGATGCCGTAGCCGTCCCTCAACCACGTCGTCATCCTGAACGAAGTGAAGGATCCCCGCATTTGTCGTTGCTTGTTCTACGCCGTTGTTTGTTCTACGCCGTTGCTTGTTCTACGCCGTTGCTTGTTCTACGCCGTTGCTTGTTCTACGCCGTTGTTTGTCCTGCTGTTGCTTGTCTTACGCCGTCATCCTGAACGCAGTGAAGGACCCCTGTATTTCGTCATTGCTGTTGCCGGTGCATCTAGGTACCCCAAGGCTTTAGCCTTGGGTCTCTCAATCGAGAAAAAATGCGGCTTTAGCCTCTGGGGTATGCCTTCCTGTCCACGCTTCAAGAACTCAACACACTACGTCAGACACGTCCCAGCCCTGAAGGATTTTATCCCAGACCACGCCTTACAATTGATGCAGCAACCACCTACCCACCCCACCGCTACTCCAAAAACGAAGCCTCCGCCGCCTCGACCGTAGGATAGTTCTTCAGCAACTCCTTCACCCTGGTCATCTCCAGCAGCGCATCCAGCCGTTTGTTCGCCCCCACCAGCGTCATCCTGCGCCCATGCTTCTGCGCCGCCACGTAGTAGTTGATCAGCACGCCGATCCCCGCCGAATCCATGTACTCAACCTTGCTCAGATCGAAGATCAGCACCCATGGAGGATCGACGGTCAGGTCCTTCTGAAACGCAAAGATATTCCGCAGCGTCAGCGGCCCCTCCAGCGTCAGGACGACAATACCGTCCCGCGCACCATTGCTCCTGCTATATGTCAGTGGACCGTCGAATGGCATGATGACCAGCCTAAAGAGATTTCCCCAGCCCGTTGGTAAAAGAAGTGTGAATTTACATCCACCCTGTTTCCCGAGATTCTACTCCCGCCCTCTTCCCGGCGACACAGGCGAAAATAAAGTCGGACTCCCTGTCCTATTTTTCAGGCCCCGAAAAGTGACCGAAAAGGCACCAGCTCCACCACACAATCCACCACGATTTCACCACAAAAAAACCACCCGCTGCACACCGCGTTTTCCAAAACACCCCTCAAAAACCCCAGCAAAACAGCAAAACCCCGGAGCAAATTGACTCGCTCCGGGGCTCTACCTTTTTCTGGTTGTTTTCGCGTGAAACAGACAGCTTAGTACATGCCGTCCATGCCGCCGCCGTGGTTATGTCCGCCGCCGCCCGCTTCCTTCTTCTCGGGGATGTCGGCGATCATGGCTTCGGTGGTCAGCATCAACCCAGCGATGGAAGCCGCGTTCTGCAGAGCAGTGCGCGTAACCTTCGTCGGGTCGATGACGCCGGCCTTCACCAGGTCCTCGTAGGCGCCAGTCGCGGCGTTGTAGCCGTAGTTGGCCTCCTTCGATTCGTGGATCTTGCCGATCACAACCGCGCCCTCTTCGCCGGCGTTCGAGACGATCATGCGCAACGGCTCTTCGATCGCGCGACGAATGATCGTAGCGCCGATCTTCTCATCGCCTTCGAGGCTCTTGATCACTGCCTCAACCGCGGCCGTGCAGCGAATGAACGCCACGCCGCCGCCCGGGACGATGCCTTCTTCAACAGCAGCGCGGGTTGCGTGCATTGCATCTTCGACGCGAGCCTTCTTTTCCTTCATCTCGGTCTCTGTTGCCGCACCGACCTTGATCACTGCAACGCCGCCAACCAGCTTGGCCAAACGCTCCTGCA
>Ga0182024_10008702_pt1 | contig 21265 bp, 20 predicted proteins | sample P32metaG_FD_120480 | JGI IMG/M metagenome (GOLD analysis project Ga0182024, IMG submission 120480) | Permafrost microbial communities from Stordalen Mire, Sweden - P3-2 metaG (Illumina Assembly) | ecosystem: Environmental > Terrestrial > Soil > Wetlands > Permafrost | place: Sweden: Stordalen...
AAGAACCGCCGCGTGATCGTGCGCGACGTCAAGGAAGCGGCAACGCAGCGGCTGATGCTGGAGCGCGCGGACATCGATTACGCGCGCGATCTCGACAAGGATCAGCTCGACGCGCTGGCGAAGAATGGCGACATCCGCTTCGACAAGGGCGTGCAAAGCGATATCGCCTATCTCGGCCTCAACCAGAAGAACGAATATCTGAAACGGCCGGAAGTGATCGAGGCGCTGAAATATCTGGTGGATTACGATCAGATCGCGAACGCCATTCTGGGCGGCACGCGCATCGTTCACCAGAATTTCGAGCCGCAAGGCTTTCTCGGCGCGCTCGACGATGCGCCCTATCGCTTCGATCCGGCCAAGGCCAAGGAATTGCTGGCGAAGGCCGGATTGGCGCAGGGCTTTCCCGTTACCGTCGATGTCCGCAATTCCTCGCCCTGGACCGAGATCGCGCAGGCGCTGCAAGCGGATTTCGCGCAAGCCGGGATCAAGCTCGAAATCATTCCCGGCGACGGCAAGCAGGTGCTGACCAAATACCGCGCCCGCCATCACGACATCTATCTCGGCGACTGGGAGCCGGACTATCCCGACCCGCATTCCAATGCCGAGGCCTTCATTGTCAATCCCGACAACGGCGACGGCTCGACCGTGCGAACGCCGGCTTGGCGCAATGCCTGGTCCGATCCCGCGATGGCGAACGAGGTCGCGGCGGCGCTATTGGAGCGCGACGACGGGAAGCGCGCCGCGCTCTATGAGACGCTGCAACGCGAGCATCGCAAGATCGCGCCTTTCGTGATGATGTTCGAGCGGGTCGAGATCGCCGCGCATCGCGCCAATGTCGACGGCTTCGCCATCGGCGTGACCGCGCAATCCGACCGTTATGCCGGCATCGAGAAGCGGTGAACGCGGTGACTGGAACGCGGCGTGGTGGAGCGCGGCGCGGCTCGTTCCGACCGCGGCGCTGACGCTTTTCGGTCTGCTGCTCGCGACTTTCCTAATCGCGCGGGTGGTGCCGATCGATCCCGCGCTCGCGGTCTTGGGCGATCGCGCGTCGCCCGAAAGCTACGCGCGGGAGCGTGCCGCGCTCGGACTCGACCGGCCGCTCTATGTCCAGTTCTATCGCTATATCGCCGGTGTCGCGCACGCCGATTTCGGGCGCTCGGCGGTCACCCATAATCTCGTTACCGAGGATATCGGGCGGTTCTTTCCGGCGACGGTCGAACTCGCTACGACGGCCACGCTTCTCGGCGTGGCGCTTGGGATACCAGCCGGCGTATGGGCCGCGGCGCGGCGCGGTCGTTTCGGCGATCAGCTCGTGCGCACGATCGGATTGTTCGGCTATTCGGTTCCGGTGTTCTGGCTCGGCATGATGGCGCTTCTCGTCTTCTATGTCGATCTCGGCTGGGCGGCGGGACCGGGCCAGATCGATTCAGGGTTCGAGGATTTCGTCCCTCACGTCACCGGCTTTCTTGTGCTCGACGCCCTCATCGCCGGCGACTGGGACGCGCTCCGCAGCGCGCTCTCTCATCTGGTGCTGCCGGCTTGCGTACTGGGCTATTTCTCCTTCGCCTATATCAGCCGCATGATGCGCAGCTTCATGCTGCAGGAACTAGGTCAGGAATATATCGTCGCCGCGGGCGCCAAGGGGTTGAGCCGGCGGCGCGTGCTGTGGGTGCACGCGCTGCGCAACGCGAGGCTGCCGCTCATCACCGTGATCGCGCTCGCCTATGCCGGCCTCCTCGAAGGCTCGGTCTTGACCGAGACGGTGTTCTCCTGGCCCGGCATCGGTCAATACATCACCAATTCGCTGCTCGCGATCGACATGAACGCGGTCCTCGGCGGCACATTGGTGATCGGTCTCGTCTTCATCGGCCTGAATGTTACGGCCGATCTTGCGTATCGACTGCTCGATTCCCGGACGCGATAGGGAGCCATGAGCCAGCTTGAAACCGGCGCGGGATGGCGGGGCTGGTTGTCGAGCGAGGTCCCGGCGACCGGGCGCCAGGCTTGGTTCGGGCGCGCGTATCGCGGCGGTGCGGGCTTTCTGCGCCGGCCGGCGGGAGTTGCGGGTGCCGCGATCGTGCTGGCGCTGGTCGCGGTCGCGCTCGCCGCGCCGCTCCTCGCGCCATACGGCCCGGCGGCACAGGATCTGGCGATCCGGCTGCGGCCGCCGAGTGCCGCGCATTGGCTCGGCACGGACGAACTCGGCCGCGACATTCTTTCTCGCCTGATCTGGGGCTCGCGGGTCACGCTCGGCATCGTTCTCCTGGTGTCGGCGATCGCGGCGCCGGTCGGGCTGCTGGTCGGGTGCGCCGCGGGCTATTTCGGCGGCTGGGTCGAAGCAACCCTGATGCGCGTCACCGACGTGTTCCTGGCCCTGCCGCGCTTGATCCTGGCGCTGGCTTTCGTCGCCGCGCTGGGGCCCGGGATCGAGAACGCCGTGCTGGCGATCGCCATTGTCGCGTGGCCGCCCTATGCCCGGGTGGCGCGCGCCGAGACCCTGGCGCTGCGGCACGCCGAATTCATCGAGGCGGTCCGGCTCGCCGGCGCGTCGCACGCGCGCATCGTGGTGCGCCATATCCTGCCGCTGTGCCTGCCCTCCGTCGTGGTGCGCATGAGCCTCGACATGGCGGGGGTGATCCTGACCGCGGCCGGCCTCGGCTTTCTCGGCCTCGGCGCGCAGCCGCCCTCGCCGGAATGGGGCGCGATGATCGCGACGGGACGGCAATACATGATCGATCAATGGTGGGTGGCGGCGATGCCCGGGATCGCGATCGCCGTCGTGAGCCTCGGCTTCAATTTGCTCGGCGACGGCTTGCGCGACTGGCTCGACCCGAAGCAACGATGACCGGTTGACAAGCGACAATTGTCACTTAATATAAAAAAGGATGATTCGGCGGTTTCGTCATCGGGGGCTGAAGCGCCTTTATGAGGACGATGAACGCCGTGGCCTCAACGCCGAGCAGGTGGAGAAGATTGCCCGAGTTCTCCAACGTCTGGCACGGGCGGCGCGGCCAAGCGACATGGCGCTTCCGGGGTTCCGGTTGCGCCCGCTCCGAGGTGACTTCGCGGGCTTTTGGAGTGTCACGATCGCCGCCAATTGGCGGATTATTTTCCGATTTGAAGATGGCGACGCCACCGACGTGGATTTGGTCGATTATCACTGAAAGATAAATATGAAAAATCCCCCTCATCCCGGCCGGTCCGTGCGGCACGATTGCCTGGAACCGCTTCGCCTGACGATAACGGAAGGGGCAAAAATCCTGGGCGTTACCCGTCAGGCGCTTAACAATCTCGTCAACGGCAAGAGCGGCATTTCGCCCGAAATGGCGGTTCGGCTAGACAAAGCCTTTGGTGGCGGGGCGGAGACTTGGCTTGGCATTCAGCTCGATTACGATCTGGCGCAGGTGCGGAAGCATGAATCCGAGATCGTGGTCGGGCGGGTGAAGCGACGGCTGCTGAATTCAAGTCACGCCTAGCCTTCCTGTCGAAAGCCAAACTCATGCGCAAGCACGGGAGGCCGACGCGATGAGCCCGCCGCTGCTCGAGATCGAGGATCTGCAGGTGCGCGTCGGCGGTCATGAGGCCGTGCGCGGCGTGAGCCTCGCGATGAATCGCGAACGCGTAGGGATCGTCGGCGAAAGCGGCGCCGGAAAGTCGGTGTTGGCGCGCGCGATCATGGGGCTGCTGCCGGAGGGCGCCGAACGCACCGCGCGCCGGCTTGCCCTCGACGGGATCGATCTCTTGGCCGCGGACGAAGCCGAGATGCGGCGGCTGCGCGGCCGGCGAATGGCGATGATCCTGCAAGATCCGCGTTTCTCGCTTAACCCCGCGATGCCCGTCGGTGAGCAGATCGCGGAAACCTACCGCGCCCATGGGAAATTTTCGGCGCGAGAGGCGCGGGAGCGTGCTATCGCGGCGCTGGAGGCGGTAAAGATTCGCGATCCGGAGACAGTCGCCCGCCGCTATCCGCATCAGCTCTCGGGCGGTATGGGACAGCGGATCATGATCGCGATGATGCTGGCGCCAGACCCCGATCTCCTGATCGCCGACGAGCCGACATCGGCGCTCGATGCCGGCGTCGCGCTCGAAGTCCTGGCCTTGCTCGATGCCGAGGTCGCCCGGCGCGACATGGCGATCATCCTCATCAGCCACGATCTCGATCTGGTTGCCGCCTTCTGCGACCGGGTGCTGGTGATGGAGCAGGGCCAAATCGTCGAGGCTTGCGCCACGGCCGACCTCGCCCAGGCCACGCATCCCTACACGCGCCGGCTGCTGGCGGCGCGCCTTACGCTCGACTCATGATCGCGGAATCGCTGCGATGAAACTCGTCTTCCTCTATGGACCGCCCGGTGTCGGCAAGTTGACGGTGGCGCGCGAACTGGCTGCGATCACGAGCTACAGGCTGTTCCACAATCATCTGGTGGTGGATGCGCTCCTGGCGGTGTTCGAGTTCGGCAGCCCGGCCTTCGTCGAATTACGCGAGGCGATTTGGCTCGCGGTGTTCGAGCGCGCCGGCGGCGCTGGCGTGCCGGGACTGATCTTCACCTTCGCGCCGGAAAAAACCGTGCGTTCCGGTTTCATCGCGGAAGTATCGGCGGTAATTGCGAAAGGCGGCGGCGACGTGCTTTTCGTCGCGCTGACCTGTGCGTCCGATATTTTGAAGGCGCGCCTCGACACGCCCTCGCGCCGTGAAACCGGGAAGCTGACTTCCGCCGCTCAGTTCGACCGGCTCGCGGCGGCCGGGAATTTCGTGGCGCTGAACATGCCACGGCCGCATCTGTCGATCGATACCGGCCGCCTCGCGCCGCCCGAAGCGGCTCAGCGGATCGCCGAAAGCCTCGCGGCCGAAAGCTCCGTCCCCGGTCCATGATCGAAGCGGAGAACGTTTCCGCGTCGCACGGGGCGACCATCGTGGTGCGGGACGTATCCTTCGCGGTCGCGGAGGGCGAGAGCTTTGGCATTGTCGGCGAAAGCGGCTCGGGCAAATCGACTCTGCTCCGCTTGATCGCGGGCCTGCATGAAGATTGGTCTGGAACGCTGGTCATCGACGGGGCGAAGCAGGGGCGGCATCGCCCGCGCGGTTTTGGCCGGATCGTGGAGATGGTGTTCCAGGACCCCTATGGCTCGCTGCATCCGCGCCAGAGCATCGAGCGCGCTCTCGCGGAGCCGCTGATCGTGCAGGGTCTTGGTCATGATGGGGCGCGCATTGCTGCAGCACTTGAGGCGGTCGGGCTCGAGCCTCGGCACCGATTTCGCTATCCGCATCAACTCTCTGGCGGCCAGCGCCAGCGCGTCGCGATCGCGCGCGCCCTTATCCTGCGGCCGAAAATCCTGTTGCTCGACGAGCCGACCTCCGCGCTCGACGCCTCCGTACAGGGCGACATCCTGGCGTTGCTGCGCGACCTACGCCGCGAGCACGGCACGACCCTCATCTTGGTAAGCCACGCGCTCCCAGTGGCCGCGGCGCTGTGCGACCGGATCGCGTTCATGGCGGCGGGGCGCTTCGTCGAGATCGCTCCCGCCCAGGCGCTCCGCGACGGCGCGGTGCGCGACCCTTATGCGAGCGCGCTTCTCGCCGCGAGCCGCGGTTTCCGGCGGCAAAAGATTCTCGGGGAATGATCCGGGATTCTAGCGGCGAGGAACAGCAAAAGCGTTCGAGCACCATGCCTACATGGTCGCCCTCTATAGGGTCTAGTACAATTTCATCGCGATGCACAGAACGCTGAAAATGACCCCTGCACTGGCGGCCGGGATCTTGGATCGGCTCTATGACGTGAACGATATTGCCGCGTTCATTGATGCGGGCGAGTGCGCGCCGAAGAATCGTGGCCCGTGCAAGAAGAAGGTGGCGTGCCGCGAGTCATGATCCCGATTGGCTATATGCTGAAAAAGGTCGTGCCGACGCCAACCTGGTTGGGCGCGCCCAACGTGAAATTTGTCTACTCCGTCAGCGCATGCATCTCTGACAATTTCTTGGACTACATTCCGCTTTGGAAACATAACGGCTGGTGGCTATTCGACGATCCATCCACGCTTCAAGCCTTGGCGGTTGAGAACCACTGCAATCAAGACGATTTTACCCTGTTCTATTTTGAGGCGTTCGAGAAGGAGTACGACGCAGAGGAAAAAGCGTGGATACCCATAATGCCAGAGGCAAGTTTTCCCACGAATGTTAAAATTCCAGAGCACAACATCCTGCGCGGGTATGACGTAGTGACCTTCCGCGCTCACGCGTCGCCGGAGTGTTCGCCTCTTTCATGTAATTCGCTCGCCACCACGATTTCGACCAATCAATACTTGCTTGTTCGATGATATTCAGGCTGCCTGCGGTCTCGCGGGGCCGGCGTGACCACGGGTGCCCCGGAGGCAATTCCCCGACAGAACTCTCACCGCTTTTTCTTCCAGCGCCGCTTGAGCCGGTCGCGGTTGGCGTCGAGCCAATAGAGCGCGATCACGGTTGTCGCGTTCGCGATCGCGCCGGACCGAACCATGCGCATCGCCTCGCGAAAGGGAAGCACGATAACCTTGATGTCTTCGCCTTCGCCAGCGAGGCCGTGAACGCCTCCGGCCTTCCCTGAATCGATGCGCGCGCAATAAATCGCCACGATCTCCGTCGAACCGCCGGGACTTGTCAGGACCCGATGCATGGGTACGGGCACACCCGCGATCTCGATCCCGGCCTCCTCCTTGGCTTCGCGCCTTGCGACCGACGCCTCGCTCTCGCCGGCGCGATCGACAAGGCCGGCCACGGTCTCGATCTGCCAACCCGCCATTCCGGCCAGATGCGCGGGCAGCCGGAACTGCTCGATCAGTACCACCCGGTCGCGGTCGGGGTCGTAGGGCAGCAGCGCCACGGCGGGACCCCGATCGTAGATCTCGCGCGACTGGCTCTGGCTCGATCCGCCGCCATAGAGCCGGTGGCGAAAGCGATAGCGATCGAGCCGGAAATGGCCGCGATAAAGGCTTGTGCGCCTCGTGATCTTCACATCGTCGCTCATCGGCCGCCGAAAATTTTGATGAACCCCCCTTGATTTCGATAGCACTTAGATATATCTAAAATCAGACATATCGAATTTGGAGGTTATCATGTTTCATCATCATCGCATGGGTTTTGCGTCCGCCGCCGGCTGCGGGCCCCGGTTCGCGCACGGCTTTTTCGGACATCGGCATTGGCACGCTCGGGGCGGGGCGGGCGCCGGACGGGTCTTCGATCATGGCGATTTGCGCTTTCTGGTCCTGAAACTCATCGCCGACAAGCCGCGTCACGGCTACGAATTGATGAAGGCGATCGAGGAAGAACTGGGCGGCGCCTACAGCCCGAGCCCCGGCGTCATCTATCCGACCCTGACCATGCTGGAGGATCTCGGCTATACGGCGGTGGCGGCCGAGGGCAACAAGAAGCTCTATACGATCACGTCCGAGGGCACCGCGTTCCTCGCCGCCAACCAGGCCCAGGTCGATGCCGTCTTGGGCAGGCTTAAGGAAGCGGGCCGCATGTTCGGCGGCGGCCGAGCGCCGGAAATCCGCCGCGCCGGGCAGAATCTCCGCGCGGCGCTCGGAACCCGGATCGGCAAGGGTCAACTCACCCAGGAGCAGATCCATGCCATCTCCGCCATCCTCGATCGCGCGGCGAGCGAGATCGAGCGCAGTTGAAGCGTTGACCGTCAAAGCGATCGCGCCGGAGTGCAAGCATCCCGCGGGGGTGTTCGCTCCGGCGATTGACCGGGCGCGCTGCGAAGGCAAGGAGGATTGCGTCCGTGTCTGTCCGTATGACGTGTTCGAGATCGGCAAGCTCGGCGCGAATGAGCGCGCCGAGCTTTCGATCTTCGCGCGCTTCAGGGCGACGATGCACGGCAATCGCCAAGCCTTCGCGGTGCGGGCCGATCAATGTCACGGTTGCGGTCTATGCGTTGCCGCCTGTCCGGAGAAGGCGATAAAATTGGAGCGCATCGGCGCATGATGCGCGGTTGAGGCGGACCCGTGCCGCGCTTATGGTGCGGCATGCGTTTTCTCGATCTCGACGCCTTGCGTCGCACGCCCGCCGCCACCGACCCGTTTCCTTATGTCGTGGTGCCGGGCTTCGTATCGGAAGCGGCGCGCGCCGACCTCGCGGGGGATTTTCCGGCGGTCGAGCAGCCGGGTAGCTTCCCGGTCGAGACGCTGCGCCTCGGCTCAATTTTCGCCGCGTTTCTCCGCGAACTCGAAGGGGAAGAATTTCGCGCCGCGATGTCGGCCAAACTCGCGATCGATCTTGAGGGCCGCCCCACCATGGTCACCGTGCGCGGGCAGGCACGCCCCTCCGACGGCGGAATCCATGCCGACAGCAAGACCAAGCTCGTGACCGTTCTGATCTATATGAACGAGACCTGGGAGACCGAGGGCGGAAGGCTGCGTCTGTTGCGCTCACCGGACAATCTCGAGGATATGGTGACAGAGGTGCCGCCGGATGCCGGTACGCTCCTCGCTTTCCAGGTCACCCCCCATTCCTGGCATGGGCACGCCTCGGTGAGCGGACCGCGCCGCGCGCTGCAACTCAATTGGGTCCGGGACGAAAGCGTTGTCCGCCGCGAGCGGCGCCGTCACGGCATTTCCGCGAAGATGAAGCGCCTCCTGGATTTCGCGCGGTGACGACCGGTCGGGTCTATCCGGCCGGCTCCAGGAGCGCCGTCAATTGCGCGTCCGCGAGATCGATGTGATAGAACCGCCGATAAAAATCGCGGGTGATCGGCCCGAGATCGTCGTTGAAGTAGCCGGAATAAAGCTTGGCGCACAGCCAGCGCAGCCCGATCAGTCGGTTCACGGCGGGTGGCGAGTCAAACCATCCGAAGGGGCGATCGGGCGCCAGATAAATACGCTTGTATTTCACCGCCGCCACGTTCGCCCAGATTGGATCGCTCCAGACCGCGCGATAAAAGCGCTTGTCCACGGTCACGATGGCTTCCGGATCCCATTCTAGAATCTGCTCCGGTGAAACGGTCGCGATGTTCCGCTTTTCGCCGGTGGCGGCGACATTGACCGCACCGACGAAATCGAGCATCTCGGCGTTGATCGATCCCGCCAGCCCCGTCTCCAGGCCCCGCGGTCCTCGCGCGTAATAGACGCGCGCCTTCTGATCCCGGGGGACAAAGTCGAGACGTTCCTTGATACGCGTGAGGACTTCCCGCGCATATCCGGCCAGTTCATTGGCCTTGTCCGGCGCCCCGACAATCGGGCCGAGCTGTTCGTAAAGCGCGGCGGTGCGGGTAAGTGCGCCGTCGAAGAGCAGGTAGGGGATGCCGCTCTGCTCCTGCACGCGGTCCGCGAGAGAGGCGTAAATCGGTGCGATGGTCCCCGTATCGACAACGATATTGGGTCTCGCCGCCAGCACGCTTTCGACATTCGCCGTGTTGGCGCGGCCGGTAAGGCGCCCCGTGATGGGAAGCGCGGCATATTTGGCCGGCAAATACCGCTTCGCCTCCTCGCTCACCACATCCGGCCAGCCGGCGAGTTTGTCCGGGACGATCGTATAGAGGGTGATCGCGGCCGGCGAACCGGCCGCGAAGACGCGATCGATCTTCGCGGGAACGGCGACTTTGCGCCCTGCGGAATCCGTGACGGTTCGATCCGCCGCCTGCGCCGATTCCGGTCGTACCGATAGGGTCGCCGACAAGGCCGGCGCCGCCGTCAGTAGCGCGAGAAAGTCGCGTCGGCGCATCACAAGGACCTAGCGATGCGTCGGGCTCAAGCGGCGGGCCAATTGGGCGGGCAGGCGCGCTTCCTTGCGGCGAAATCCGTCATACCCGCAAGAAAACAGGTGAGACTGGCGGTTCTGAGGGGCATCCATGGCTTGCCAGCTTGCTGGCATAGCCGCTTCAAAGCAAGTGCCGCCGTGTGGCTTATGCAATCGACCGGAAACAGAGCGACGTCGGCACGGCTGACCAGGCCCGGCAAGCGGCCGTCGCGATCGTCGATGCCGCCATCATGGTCGAGGAGTTCCGCGCCGGCGCGCGCCGCCGCGGCACGGATATGCGCGATCTGATTGGCCCTTCCGCCGACATAGAGAATCGATAAGCCCCGCAAATCCACATCATCCTGGGGCCCATCTACCTCCGAAAACAAGCGGGTCAGCCGGCCCTCGACCGTCTCCAGCTCCGCGCGCAATGCGAATGTATCGCCGTCACGCGCTTCCAACGATGCGGCAAGCCGGCCTCGAGTTTCTTCGCTGTCGGCAAGGCTGCGCTCGGCCCGGGCGCGGCGTCCGATTTCGATGGCGAGGCGCTGTTCCAGACCGACGATCCGTCCCGCCGTGGAACGGTCGTCGCTTGCGGGGAGCGACCGGGCATCGCCCTCGGCGGCGCGAAGGGCCAGCGCCTCGCTTAAATCCCGAATTGTTCGGTCGCGGCCGACGAAACCCTCGCGGAGCTGTGTCTCCTGACGCTCGATTTTGGCAATCAGCTCCTCCTTTTCCCGCTCGAGCTGACGAAGCTTGCGAATGTCCGCCCGGTTCGACGCGCCGACCAGATGCGACAGCATGTGGACCGCGCCGAAAGATTCCGCAACAATATCCTCGGTCGCCGCTGGGTGACTGAGGGTCGCCCAATAGGCGCCGGGAATTTCGCCGCGTTCCACCGCCTCTTTCCAGCCAATCCGCAGTTCGCCCGCCGTCTTCCTCCTTGCGAATTGATGAATAACGGCGTGGTAACGCTTGTCGAGCGTGCGGTTGACATGGCGCGAAAAATCGCCTTGGGACGCGCAGGATTGCACCACGGTCTTGTGCAGGTCGTGCTCATTCAGCTCCTCGGTCCCGACGACGACGAACCTGGCAATCATGCCCCGTAACTCTCGGGTTGAGAGACAGGTGCCAATGATCGAACAATGAAGATGGGAGTGGAGCTCCCAAAGCTTGGTGCGCCGAGCGCCGACCGGCCCCGCCTCCATCCGGCGGATCAATTGCCGCGCCGTCATATCCCCGCCAGCAGGCAGCGATGCCGAGGAAACGAACGGCCGCGTTGCGTTCATGAGCGAAGCTGTAAGAACCGACGATGGTGCCACGACGCTATCCCAATTGACTCGCTATATTCATAAGAATATATCGTGGACAAAGTCCAGCGCCAAGTCGGATCGACGGTTCGTCATCCGCCTAAACCACCTGCCGGACCAAGGGAGGAAACCATGAAACCTGGAATGCTGTTGCCCCTCTGGGGAGCGTTGTTGTTGGCGAGTTCCGCCGCTCTGGCGGCGCCTTCGGATATCACCATTCCCGGAGATCATGTCTTCCCCGAAAGCATCACATCGAGCGCGGACGGCACGCTTTATATCGGCAGCATCGGTCAGGGCATGATCTATCGCGTTCCGCCGGGCGGGACGGCACCAGAGACCTTTGTCGCGCCGGGTTCCGGCCAGATGTCGATCTTCGGCGTCCTGGCCGACGACAAATCGGGCACGCTCTATGCCTGCACCAACGATACGTCGATGATGGGTGTCGTCACGCCGGGAGGCAAGGGACCGCCAGGGCTACGAGCCTACGACCTGAAGTCGGGGGCGCTCAAGGGCAGTTATCCCTTCCCTGGCAACAACGGATTTTGCAACGACATCGCCGTCGGAAGCGATGGCGCCGCCTACGTCACGGATTCGCTCAATCCCCGCGTGCTTCGCCTGAAATCCGGCGCGAGCGCGCTCGAAATCTGGGTCGACAATCCGATCTTCGGCACCAAGGGCTTCAACCTCGACGGCATCGCGTTCGGTGCCGACGGCAACATGATCGTCACGAGCTTTTCCGGGAACAAGCTCTACCGGGTCGAGGTCGCCAAGGACATGGCGGCGGGAAATGTGACGGAACTGACGCTGTCGAAATCGGTGGTGATGCCGGACGGTTTGCGGCCGGAAGAGGGTGGCATGGCCGGCCCGCTGCTCCTGATCGAAGGCGGCAATCTCGACCGCATCGCGGTGAAGGGCAACGATGTGACGATCGACGTCTTGAGATCGGGACTGCCCGGAGCCGTCGCGGTCGCGCAGATCGGCAAGGTCGCTTATGTGGCCGTGGGGCAGCTCAATTTCATTTTCGATCCCAGCATGAAGGGCAAGACGCCCGAGCCCTCCAAGGTCTATGCAACGCCGCTCAGCGGCAACTGATCGGAGCGGCGAGGAGACGGACATGACGGAATCGACCACACGCGCCTTTACCCACACGATCGACGGTAAAGGCGAAACCAGCGACAACAGCTTCGACGTCATCAATCCCTCGACGGGCGCTCCGTTCGCGGAATGTCCGGACGCGTCCCGCGACCAACTCGATCATGCGGTGGCCGCGGCGCGCCAAGCATTCGGCTCGTGGAGCCGCAAGAGCTTCGCCGAGCGCCGCGAGGCCATCGCGAATTTCGCGCATGGCCTAGCGAAGCGCGTCGACGAGATCGGGCCGGTCTTGACGCGCGAGCAAGGCAAGCCGCTCGGCCAAGCCAAATGGGAGATCGGCGGCGCCGTGCATGAGCTCGAAGCCATGTGCACCATGGAGCTCACGTCGGAACTCATTCGCAACGACGGCAAGCATCGGGTCGAGCTAATCTATCATCCGATCGGTGTCGTCGGCGCGATTACGCCGTGGAATTTTCCAATCATCCTCGCCGCCCATAAGATCGCTCACGGGCTTTACGCCGGCAATACCATGGTGCTGAAGCCGTCGCCCTACACGCCGCTGGCGACTCTTCTGATGGGGGAAGTCGCGCGCGAGATCTTGCCGCGCGGCGTGCTCAACGTCATCGCCGGCGGCAATGACCTCGGTAGCTGGATGACCGACCATCCGGGGATCGATCGCATCTCGTTCACCGGCTCCGTGCCGACCGGCAAGAAGGTGATGGCGAGCGCATCGGGAACCTTGAAGCGCGTTACGCTCGAACTCGGCGGCAACGATCCAGCGATCGTCCTTGAAGACGCCGACCTCGCGGCGATAACGCCGAATTTGTTTCGTGGCGCGTTCCTCAATGCCGGACAGATCTGCATGGCTGTGAAGCGCATCTATGCCCCCGAAAAGCTCTATGAGCCGTTGGTCGAAGGCCTGACCAAGCTCGCGCTATCGCACCGCGTCGGCGATGGTTTCGAGGCCGATGTCGAAATGGGCCCGCTCCAGAACAAGATGCAGTTCGACAAGGTGGTCGGCATCATCGAGGACACCAAGCAGCATAAGGGCGCACGCATCACGGCGGGCGGACACACCCTCAACCGGCCGGGTTACTTCATCGCCCCAACCATCGTCGCGGATGCGAACGACGAGATGCGCCTGGTCCGCGAGGAACAATTCGGTCCCGTGCTGCCGGTGCTGAAATACACGGATGTCGAGGACGCGATCCGCCGCGCGAACGATACGCGCTTCGGCCTCTGCGCGTCGGTATGGACGAACGATTTCGAGCGCGGCGCCGAAATCGCCAAGCGTATCGAGGCGGGCACGGTCTGGGTCAATCACCACGTCGGCAGCGAGGCCGATATGCCGTTCGGCGGCTTCAAGGAATCGGGCCTCGGCCGCGAGCTCGGCACGATGGGCCTTGCTTCCTATATGGAAGTTCAGGCGATCAAGGTGCCGGTCGCGGCGTAAGCGCAACGCCGTCGGCATCAACCGTCGAGCAGTGTCCGGACCTTGACGCCAAGGTCTCGCGCGGAGAACGGCTTCGCGATCATCTGGACGCCGGAATCGAGCCGGCCGTGGTGGACGATGGCATTGCGCGTATAGCCGGTCGTGAACAGGATTTTCAGCCCCGGCCGGCGGCGTGTCGCTGCGTCCGCGAGTTCGCGCCCGTTCATGCCGCCGGGCATCACGACATCGGTGAACAACAAATCGACGTCGTTGGTGTCGAGAATCCTAAGCGCGCTGGGGCCGTCGCTCGCCGCGAGCACGGCGTAGCCGAGCTCGCCGAGGATCTCGGTGGTGTAGCCGCGAAGGGCCAAGTCATCCTCGACCACGAGGATCGTCTCGGTACCGATGGCGCGCGCCGCCTCCTCGGATTGTTTCTCGCCGGCCCCGAGATCCTCTTCGCGCGTGTCGCGCCGCAGATAGACCTTGACGGTGGTGCCTTCGCCGAGCTCGCTATAAATCTTGACGTGACCGCCGCTCTGGCGGACGAACCCATAGACTTGGCTCAGTCCGAGCCCGGTCCCTTTGCCGGTTTCCTTGGTCGTGAAGAAGGGATCGAACGCCCGATCCCTCGTCGCCCGGTCCATGCCGGCCCCGGTATCGGCGACCGCGATCATGACGTACTGGCCCGCCTCCACGGGTTCGGCAAGTGCGCCGACATAGGCGTCGTCGAGATAGCAGTTCGCGGTTTCGATGGTCAGCTTGCCGCCCTTGGGCATGGCGTCGCGCGCGTTAAGCGCGAGATTGAGCAGCGCATTTTCGAGCTGATTGGGGTCGGCGAAGGTGCGCCACAAACCCCCCGCGAGGACGGTTTCGAGAGCGACCGCTTCGCCGAGGGTCCGTCGCAGAAAATCCGACAGGCCCGCCACCAGCCTGTTGGCGTCGATGGCATGCGGCGCAAGCGCCTGCTGACGCGAGAATGCCAGAAGCCTACTGGTCAGCGTCGCTGCCCGCTGCACGCCCTGCAGCGCCATCTCGCGCGCGCGGATGATCCGGTCCACGGCGGGCGAGGGCGGCAACTCCCCGGCCTGCCGGCCGATCGCATCGAGTCCGCCCAGGACGATGGTGAGGAGATTGTTGAAGTCGTGCGCGACGCCGCCGGTGAGCTGCCCGACCGCTTCCATCTTCTGCGCCTGGCGCAGCGAGTCCTCGGCCCTTTTGCGGGCCTCGTTCTCGGCCTCCAACTCGCGCGTGCGTTCCTTGACGGCTTCTTCCAGCGCTTCGGTGAACGCATGCGCCTTCACGGCGGCCCGTTTGCGCTCCGTCACATCGACGGTTACGCCGACCATGCGCAATGGCTGCCCCGCCTCGCCATAAGAGACGACGTTCCGCGCCTCCATCCATTTCAAATCGCCGCCATGCGGATCGACGACCCGGAATTCTGCCTGCCACTCGCGCCGCTTTTCGGCAAAGGTGCTGTCGATGAGGTCGGCGATCCGCACCTGATCTTCGCGATGGATGCATTTCAGCCAGGCGTCAAAGGTCCCGTCGAACGAAACGATGCCGAAGATCGCGAGGAAGCGCGGCGAAAGATGGACGGTGCCGCTCGGGATGTTCCACTCGAAGATGCCGACATGGCCGGCTTCCTGGGCGAGCTCCAGGAGCTCTTCGCTATTGCGGCGCGCTGGCGCGGCCGGAAGTTTCGGCATCTCTAGCCGCCGAGAATGTGCTTGGCCTGCGTCATGGCTTCGAGTTTGCCGAAGGCGACGTTCCGGGGCAGGTGATTGAAGCCGCAGGAACTGGTGATGATGGTCTGTTCCGGCGCGAGCCATGGATTGGCCCGAATCCGAGCCGCGACGGTTTCGCCGCTCTCGATCTTCGGGTCTTGCACGTCGACGGCGCCGACACCAAGTTGCTGGTTGCGCAGCAGGCCTCGGTAATGCGGCGCCATGTCGTACTCGATCAGATAGGAAGAGCAGGCGATCTTGCAGACCAAATCGGCCTTGTAACGGCCGACATCGAAATAGCGGTGGCCAATCTGCGCGTCATATTCCTTGCCGACCGCGTAATTGCCCTGACAAATATGAGTCGAGACGTGAATGTCGGCGGGTAGCCCTTCGATGGCCAGGTTTATGGCCTCGACCGCGCTTTCAACCTCGCCGTCGTCCGCCATCGTGAACAGCGGCTCGTCGATCTGGATATTCTTGCACCCGGCTTCGGCGAGCAGCTTGAAATTGTATCGGATCAATTTGCCGAAGTCGGTCATCATCCGGCCGATGTCGTTGTAGTGCTCGTCGTAAGCGACTTTGGCCAACATGTGGGGCCCGGTCATCGTGACCTTGACAGGCTTGCGCGTCAGCGCGGACACGGTCTTGAATTCGTCGGCCAAACCCAGGTCGATATTGTCTTGAATGTTCGCCCGGCAGGTGGCGGCCGGATGAAAGACATTGGGATCGTGCGGCGTGATCGGCATCGGCCGGGTCGTGCCCCTGAAAGCCGGTATTTTCTGCCAGAAGTAATTCAGCATGGCGTTGGGCGGCGAATGGCGGTTGTGCGTGCGCCGGTGCATCTCGCCGCCCGTAACCACATCGATGCCGGCGATTTCCTGGTCGAGGATCGCCGCCTGGCTGGCGCGGTACTGCGCATCCGCCATCGACGACATCGAAAGCTGTCCGACGGCGACGAGCCGGTCGAGCGCCTCGTACCAGTCCGGCACGCTGTGGGCGCCGATCACGGTGGTGGAATATTTTCGATACGGCCGCATTCGGTCAACCCCCTGTGCGCCTTCGTAGCACTAGAGGGACATTCGGGTCAAAGCTGGCACCGTGGTCTCTTTGATGTTCATTGAGACCGTTGGTCACGATCGAAAATCCTTGACAAAGTTCTTGTTATGTTCTAAAATACTTCCGAGCTTGCGCCCTTTGGTGGAGCGCGAGGCAGGACGGGGAGGCGAGACGATTGATTTTACCGAACGAACCCAATTTTGAGAAATCCCGGAGAGCGCCAGAACGATCAAAATTAACCAATTGGCTGCTGATTCGCTGCAGGAACAGGGAAAGCAGCCAAAACGGACGAGACACGAGCCGTGGCGTCGGTCGGAATCTCCAAGGTCTGCGCCAATTTTCGCCCGGGCACTCCCCGGCAACCGGCGACGCCGCACGGCGAAACTTGCCGATCTGCAGGGAAAAGCGAGCGTGTTTGTCCAAGCGTCTCCCGTCCGCGGGCGCTCATTTCCAAGGAACACGCTTTGCTCAAATCCAGAGCGTCCCCCGGGGGGTGCGATTGACAGGTCTGGCAGCGGCGGGTACCGTCGCAATACATAAGAACAAGTAAGCAATAACGGGGTAGGAGGAAAACATGATCAATTCGGGCAAGCTCGCCATCGCGGCGGGCGTCGTTTCGCTTTCGCTCATGGGAAGCGCGGCTTTCGCTGTCAATGAGAAGGCCGAAGAGACCAAGCCGGCCACGCTCTATGGCAACATGAACACGGTATCGCAGGATTTGCTGAATCGCGCCGGCGAGGACGGCAGCAACTTCCTCCTCACCAACGGCAATTACCACCAGCAGCGCTATTATCCGAATCGGCAGATCAACCGCGGCAACGTCCGGCATCTGCATCCGGCTTGGATCTTCCAGACCGATGTCGTCGAATCCACGGAAACCTCGCCGCTGGTCGTGAACGGCGTGATGTTCGTTACGACGTCGTTCGACCATGTCTATGCGCTGGACGCGCGTACCGGCGAGGAGCTCTGGCACTATCAGCAAAAGCTCGGGCCGATCACGACCTATTGCTGCGGGCCGAACAATCGCGGCGTCGCGGCCTATGGGGACAATGTCTATCTCGCGACGCTCGATGCGAAGCTCGTCGCGCTCAATGCCAAGACCGGCAAGGTGGTCTGGCAATCCGACATCGCCAATCCCGAAGACGGCTATAGCGAGACCATGGCGCCGACCGCGGTCGACGGCAAAATCCTGATCGGCACCAACGGTGGCGAGTACGGTATCCGCGGCTTCGTCAAGGCCTTCGACGCGAAAACCGGCAAGCCGCTGTGGACCTTTAACACAATTCCGGAAAATTCCGTCGGCGTCTGGTCGGAAAAAGATCCTTCTGGCCAGGATTTGCATCGGAACATTGCGGCCGAAAAAGCCGCGCTTGCCAAAAGCGGCGACCCCTACAAGCATCTCGGTGGCGGCGTGTGGCAGAACCCGTCGGTCGATCTCGCCGCGCGGCGGATTTATTTCTCGGTCGGTAATCCCTCGCCAGATCTCGACGGCGCAAATCGGCCCGGCGACAATCTTTATACCGACTCGCTAGTATCCCTCAATCTCGATACCGGTAGCCTGGTCTGCTATTTTCAATACGTTCCCCACGATCTGTGGGACCTCGATGCGACGAGCCCGACCGTGTTGGTCAATGCCAAGGACAAGGACGGCAATGTCGTTCCGGCCGTGATCGAGGGCGGCAAGACCGGGTTTGTCTATGTCAACAAGCGCAGCGATTGCAGCCTGATCCGGGTCTCCGAGGCGATGGTCCCGCAGGAGAACATGTGGGTGCTACCGACCAAGGATGGCGCGCGGATGCTGCCGGGCGCCAATGGCGGCGTCGAATGGTCGCCGATGGCCACCGACCCGCATCAGGGTCTCGCCTACGCCATCAATCTGCATCAGCCGATGACCTATTCCGTCGACAGCGCGGCCTATCCCAACGGCAAGCTGTGGCTGGGCGGCGCCTTCGCGGTGATTCCAACCGAGGAGCAATGGGGCAACATCACCGCCGTCGATTACAACACTGGCAAGATCCGCTGGCAGGTGAAGACGCCGCAGCCGATGATCGGCGGCATTCTGGCTACGGCGGGCGGGCTGGTGTTCACCGGCGAGGGCAATGGCCGCTTCGCCGCGTACGATTCCGAGACCGGCTCGATGCTGTGGAAGTTCCAGGCCGGCGCCGGCGTCAATGCTCCGCCTTCGTCCTACAGCGTCGACGGCAAGCAATATATCGTCGTCGGAGCGGGTGGTAACGTTCAACTCGATTATAAGCGCGGCAACAACATCATCGCCTTCACGCTCGACGAATAATCCGGGTTCGTCGCGACGCCGATGCGTCGCTGTTCTTCGCGGGACGGGACCCGATCGGTCCCGTCCCTTTTTTTGCCGGACGATACGGGAATCGAAGGCCATGCGGGGACGGAGCGCCATAGCCGCGCTTTTTTCGATAGCCGCAATGTTTGTCGGCGGTACAACGCCCGCCGCGCGTGCGCAAACGCTGGCTCCGCCAACCATCGAGGAGAAGGCGCAGCTTTGTACCGCTTGTCATGGCGAGAAAGGCGTGCCACAGGAAAAGACGACGCCGATCATCTGGGGCGAGCACCAAGGCTACCTGTATCTGCAACTACGGGACTTCAAGAGCGGGGCACGCAAGAACGAGTTCATGTCGGCCGTCGCTGCGGGCCTGGAGCGCGACGACATGATGGCGCTTGCCGAATATTTCTCGAAGAAGGCATGGCCAGATCTCGGTCAGCCGGCGGCGTCGCCCGAGGAGGCTCTTCAGGCACAGCGCGCCAACAGCTCGATCGGCTGTACGGGCTGTCATCTCGGCCAATATCAGGGTGACGCCACGGTGCCGCGGCTCGCGGGGCAAAGCCACGACTATTTGATCAAGAGCATGCGGGATTTTCGGTCGGGCGCGCGGGGCAATAATCCGGGCATGACCACCCTGATGCGGGCGACGTCCGAATCCGACCTGGCGGCGGTCGCGAATTATCTGGCTGGAAAGTAAGTGGTTAAGGGTGATCTAAGAGCTTCCGCCGCCACGGCCATCAACCGTAGCCGCCGCGTTGATTTCATCGAAGCGCGGGGCGGATTTCAAGGCGGCCGTCAGGCGGGCGTCGCGACCGTAAATATCGTCGCGGAATTCCACCATCCCGTCGCCATCGACGAAGGTGGTCCAATAGACCAGGACGACGGGCAACGGGTTCGGCACGTCGATCCTTATCGTGGTGCCACGGCCGATGGCCCTCTCCAGGCGCTCGCGAGTCCAACTCGGATCGTCCTTGAGCAACTCCATCGCGAGATCGAGGGGCCGCTCCAAGCGTACGCAGCCATGACTTAGGGCGCGGTCGGCGCGCGCGAAGAGACTATGCATCGGCGTATCGTGGAGATAGACGGAGAACGGATTGGAAAATTCGAATTTGATCCGCCCCAGGGAATTCGCCGGTCCGGGGTCTTGGACTAATCGGTCCTCTGTCCAGTGCATTCGATGCCGTGCGAGATAGTCCGGTTTGCGCTCAAGCGCCGGCTCGATCTCCTTCCTAATGATGGATTGCGGCACGTTCCACGGCGGATTGACAATAATCGCCTCGACGGCACTCGAAAGCATGGGGCTGGGATGACGCGGATCTCCAACCACGGCGCGCATCGCCAAGGAAACGCGGCCGTCGACGATGACAGCCGCGGACGCGGCCGGAATGTTGATTTCAATGCGCGAACTGGGAATAACGTGGCCAAGAAAACGCCAGCGCTCGAGGTTGACCAGAATCTCTCGCACCCGATCGTCCGCTGGAACGTTCAAGGCGGCCACGGTCGTCCGGTCGAGCCGGCCATCGGGCGTCAGTCCGTGCCGGCTCTGAAAGCGTTGCAGCGCATTGACGGTGTCGATGTCGAGCACGGACCCGGGCACCAGCGCAGACAAATCGCCCTCGATGAGCAGGCGTTGCTTGACACTTTCGACGACCGAACCCACCTTGCCGACGCGCGGCCACGCTGCAGCCTCGATGGGATTCCAGCCACCGTATCCCGCAATCTCGCGATACTGTCGCAGCGCCGCCTTCAACCGTTCATAGCTCGGATCGTGCGGCGCGAGATCGGCGAGCCAATGACCTATATCGCCATGCGCGAGCGCGGCCGCGAGTTCGCGCGGAAGATCGGTTTCAGGTTTGGGAAAATCGATGTCCTCGGCGAGCGCGGCCGAGTCCACCTGCCCGAACACCATGTCGCGCGCATACCGCAAGGCCATGGCCGAAGCGAGAAAATCCCGCAGCGCCGGATCGGACTCCCCGTCGGTGGCTTCGATGTCGTCGAGGCGATAGCGCGCCACGTTCAGACCGTGGTCGGGGGCTTTCGCCAACTCGGCTACCAGGGTCGAAATCTGTTCGCCGGACCAAGCGCAATCGGTACTAGCCCCGTAAACCCCGCGAATCGGCTCCATCTCTCGAGCCTCGATATCGCTCTTTCCGGCGGCTCGGGACGAGGCTGCCAAGGGGTTGGCGCAAGTCACCGCCGCCGCCGTCGCGGAAACGACGAAAGCGTAGGAAAAACAGAGCGTTGCAACGACTAGTCCGGCGATCCGGCGCGGCTTTTTTTGCGGCATTTTTCGTTCGGATCTCGTGAATAAGGGTCAACAGCGAGGGCCGTCGCAACGACCGAACCACAGGATACCATTTCCGCGGGCTCGCCAGAAGCATAGCCGCATCGCTCGATTGCTTGTTAGACGACGATTGATCTGGCCCCCTTGATCCGATTGGCTCCCCGGGCCGGATTCGAACCAGCGACCCAGCGGTTAACAGCCGCTTGCTCTACCACTGAGCTACCGGGGATCAAAGCCGCATCCGGCGAGTGGCGCCGCCGGCCATTCGCGCGAGACCAAGCCGTTTCGCGGCGGATTACACACGAATTGGGCTAGCTTTCAAAGCTAAAAAATCAAGCTGTTAGCCTGCCTCTCGCCAACGC
>Ga0182024_10008703_pt1 | contig 21265 bp, 26 predicted proteins | sample P32metaG_FD_120480 | JGI IMG/M metagenome (GOLD analysis project Ga0182024, IMG submission 120480) | Permafrost microbial communities from Stordalen Mire, Sweden - P3-2 metaG (Illumina Assembly) | ecosystem: Environmental > Terrestrial > Soil > Wetlands > Permafrost | place: Sweden: Stordalen...
AAAGGCGGTGGTCCACAGCGGGAGTAACTCGCGCGGAAACCGGTTCGCTCCACCCGGTATCAATCAGAGCAGCAGTGGAGGCAACGAGACTGCTGAAGCCCTCTGGTGCAGAGAGTCGCCAGGCGACTTGGCGAGCGTGCAGGCCGTAACGAACAGCTGTCTTCAGCGTTCAGGATGTCGGTCACTGCGTCTGTTCCTTGGGGCCCGAAGTGGGACGTACGTCGTTTATTTGTACCCGTCCGGCCAATCCATCTTCCGTCGCTGTATAGCTGCCAATAATAATGTCCCGTGCGCTCATGCGTTGTGGAAGGCGGAGGTGTGGGATGAACCGGAGGAATCACGATGTCGAGAAGCAACGGTATTGACAGAAGACCATTGGGGATGCGGCACGTAGTGGGATCTCGATTCGGGAGTTTTGTCGGCAGCGTCGCCTGAAGGATAGCCAGTTTTATTGGTGGCAACGCAAGCTGAAAGCCAGCCGTCAGGAGCGGAGCAATTCTGGAAGGACCGAGCAGCGAGTTTCGCTCTGGTCAGTGAAGACGGTATGGACATGCCGGCCGGATTGGAGCTGGTGCTGCGGGACGGTCGTCGGCTACCCATCAGCCAGGGAGTCCAGGAAGATACCTTGCGGGCGGTTCTCGCAGCCCTGGAGCCGGGGAAATAAACAAGGATGCTGAGTTTTCCGGCGGCGATTAAGGTTTACCTGTGCACGGTGCCGTGCGACATGCGGCGTTCCTTCGACGGGTTGTCGATGATGGCCGAACACGTGATCCGCTGCAATTCCTTGTCCGGACACTTGCTGGTTTTCCGTAATCGCCGCACCGACCGATTGAAGATTTTGTACTGGGATCGCGATGGGTGGGCGATCTGGTATAAGCGACTGGAGGCAGGTACGTTTCAATTTCCTTTTGCAGAGACCGGACGAAAAGAGATTGCCGCCTGGGAGCTGGGTCTGCTACTGGAAGGGATCGATTCGAGTAAAGGCCAACGAAGGAAACGCTACAGTCTGCCAGCGACGGCGGTGCCTGAGGAAAATCAACCTGCCGAGGAAGCGCAGCAGCATTCCTGAAAACCTTCTGCCCCTTCACTTACTATAGCTCTGCGCTGCTGCTTCGGATATCGCAGCGTGGGGTTCATCGTTGCAAATTCCTCCTCCACGGCGGCGCGAAAAAGCCGGTAGTGCTGTTTCAGACGCTGCGCATAACCAGGAGATTGCAGAACGAACTTGAACAAATTCAGAAGCGCGGGCGCGTAAGCGGTCTGCTCGCTCATGGGATCGAGAAAAGGCCCTGTCCATCCGTAGCGATCCGAGGTGGGAGCTCCCGCCCATTTCTGATAGAACTCCACGCTTTCCCAGCCGTAATTGATAGCGGCCCAAAATTTCCAACCCGTCTCGGGCCGGAATACGACCACCAACACGCGCCGACAGTCACACTGGGGTTCATTGCAATAGAATTCGATAAAACCATACTCCCCGTTAGGCAGATCGTCTCTGTCGGTGATGGTCACCGATCGGGTTTCGCTGGCAGCCAGGCGGGGGAATCTTTTCATGAACGGGGTCATCGGTTTCATGTTCATGGCGGAATTGTATCGCGAATTGCCGTGCGGCGAGTTGGCGATGGCCGGGAAAATAATTCAGAAAAGTTGGAGATATGCAAAGAAAGTGAAGATGGAAGGGATAAATCAGACGGATTGGTTGGGGGACTACATGAATTGCTTCGGGCGAGGCTCTCAGCGGTTCGCTAGGGTCGCTATCGCGCCGAGACCTAGCAAACGATGGTCGGAAGTTACCAGAGTCAGGCCGAGCACCTCGGCCGTGGCGGCCAAAAAGCGATCAGCCGGGTCCTGGTGCGGGAGCGGCAGTTCCTGCGCCGCCACGACTATTTCGTGAGTCAACGGCGCTTCGCGCATATAGGTCGTCGCATGTGCGATCCAATCTTGAGCATTGCCGTACAACTTTATTCGACCTTTGGATTGGAGCAAGAGCGCTTCCCACGTGCTCACCGGAGAAAGCCATAGCTCGTTGTTTTGGTCCTTCAATTCGCGCTGCACCCGGTGAGAGAGTTGCTTTGGCTCTGCCAAGCTCCAAATCCAAATGTGGGTATCGAGGAGGAGTTTCAATTCTTCAGCGCCTCGATGGTCTCAGTATCGATGACCGGCGAGACGATATCGCCAACGATTTCGATACTGTCCGACATGGAACCTATCCAACTTCGTTCCTCAGCTTCCGGAGACGCGGGAATGACGTCCGCTATCGCTTTGCCGCGTCGAGTGACGCGAAGCGGAGTTCTCGTCTTGCTAACTTCGTCCAACAACGACAGGCATCTTGCCTTAAACTCGGAAATTGCAACTTCCCGTATCGACTTCTTGCGCCTAGTCGGCATCGCATCCTCGATTGACCAGTACAGTGTACCATAGTCATGTCACATGGTCACCACAAGAAAGTCGGAAAGTGGAGCGTCTTGACCTACTTTTGGATTGGTTTTGCGCATTATTCCGGAGTTATACAAGGAACTACTTGCCGACTGTGGCGGCGGTAGACTCGGAAATCTTCGTCGGTCGTTAGGACAATGGGCTCGGCAAGCGTTTCGCTCATGCGAACGAGGCAAGCAGCGGCGAAGCCCATTGGGAGGTTAGAATATTTCTCGATCAGCTTCACGACTGGCTCGACGTTCTCGGCAAGCGTGAAGGCGATGAGCAGCGCGCGCCGGCGAAGTAGGGCGCCGAGATTGGGAGCACCGCGCTCCCCGAGAAGATGAAAAGCCTCCGACAGAACGGCTTCGCACGTGGACCAAGGCGGGGGCATCTCGGACGCCTGGGTCACGGCCCATTCGTGGTGAGCGTCTCGGCTACTCAGCAGCGCTACAACAAATCCAGCATCAACGAGGACGTTTCTGGCCATAACCGGTAGCGTGCAAATATTCCTTCTTTCGCGTCGTTAGGTCGGCCGGTAAATCATCTACCGATCCAATGAGATCAGCGATGGCATTGAGAGAGGCAGTGCGGCGGCGCTGCCGGGGAGGACGCTCGAGCCGTTCGCGAACGACATCGGACTTCGAGATCTTGCGCTCTCGCGATTCCGCCTCAATGTCCGCGGCCAGTGGCTCGGGCAGTCGCACCGTGAGAGTCTTCATGTATTACATGAATGGCAGGTGTGCAAGACAGGAACCTGCAGAGACAGGACCTTTTTGGAGCCACGATCTCGCGCACACGAGCTTGTGGAACATCCGGTGGAGCGGGCGGGTTGTCGTATGCGGTGAGTCACCCTCTCCGTCAGCTTGAGAACTAAGCGCAGTCAGTCGTCAACCGATGGCTCGTTATTCTTTCCTATGCCAGTTCTTTGCGTAGAAGCACTCCGAGGGACATCACTTCTGTCTTTGCGTCCAACTTGTATCTCTCCGTGCCAGGATAAAGCACGATCTGGCGGGTTGCTCTAATGTCTTCACATCCGATGTAGAACCCTTTGGTCGGTGCAGGGTTTCCAATCGATCGCTTAACTTCGATCGCCCACCGATCTTTTGCGCCAAATTCAATGATGAGGTCGATCTCGGCGCCTACAGATGTACGGTAGAAGGATGTCTTAGCGCTAGCGGGTAGCGCACCCAGTACATTTTCAATGACCATTCCCTCCCAACTTGCCCCGACGATAGGGTGTCCCAGAAGTTCCTCGCGCTCGCGGATGCCCAGCAAAGCATGGACAAGACCACTGTCTCGCACGAAGACTTTCGGTGTTCGTACCAGGCGTTTCTTTGCATTTGACGACCAAGGTGGCAAGCGCCGAACCAGCAGAAGATCCACCATGGTGTCGAGGTAACGGGCGACGGTGTGACCGCTCACTCCAAGTCCGCTCGCCAACTGTGCGGCATTCAGCATTTGCGCCTGATTGTGAGCCAGCATCTGCCAATATCGACGGAGAGTCTCGGCTGGAATTCTGGGTCCGAGAGCGGGCACATCTCTCTCCAAATAGGTTTGGATGAAGGCGCTCCGCCATTCGAAGCTTTCTTTGTCATCCGTTGCAAGGAAACTGTCCGGAAAGCCACCCCGCACCCAGAGTTGGTCTCCCGCGGCTGGTCTGACATCCGCAATCTCCAGCTCGGAGAACGGTCGTAGTTCCTGGTACGTGATGCGTCCGGCCAACGTTTCGGCCGATTGCTGAAGTAGATCGATCGAAGCAGAACCTAGGAGCAGAAACTGCCCACGACGATTCCCTTTGCGGCGTCTTCTATCAATAAGGCTCCGAAGCGTCTTGAAGATGCCGGGTAGACGATGAATCTCATCCAAGATCACGAGACTTCCCTCGTGTTGTCCGAGATAGAGTTCTGGATCCGACAGTTTCGCCCGGTCCGACGGCAGTTCCAAGTCAAGGTAGATGGAGCTTTCTTTCAGCTCGGAAGCCAGCGAAAGGGCCAGCGTGGTTTTGCCGACTTGGCGAGGCCCGAGAAGCCCAACCGCGGGGAATCGAGTCAAGAGGTCCTTAATAACCGGCTTGATCGCTCGCTCAATCATCACCTTGCAATTATGCCATGCCATGGCATAATTGCAAGGTCGATTTCGTATGCAAAATGCAAGCGGAAGATGAGAACGAAGGAGACGGCTAGCTGGGTGCTAAGCGGAACTAGAAGGAGTTTTATCGACCGGGAGCTCGAACGTCGTGATCCAAGCCTCCTAGGAGCTGATTGATTTCTTCTGCAGCCAGTTGGTCTGGCTGAGTTCCCGAAGCGAGTTCAACGAACTGTACGCTCAGAATTGAGGAGAGGGCTGTCCCAGCCGCAGCCGTGGCGGCCTTCCCCGCCTCATCGGCGTCCAGCATTAGGATAACTTGATCGAAGTAGGTTCCGATCAATTCGGCTTGGCGGTCGGACAGCTTCGAGCCCATGAGGGCGGCCACGTTGGGATGCCCGGCCTCGTGAGTTTTGAAAGTGTCGAAGAAGCCTTCTACGAGGATGAGCGTTTGCTCGCGCGATTCGATGGCTCGGTGAAGATTGAACAGCACGTGAGATTTCCGGAAGCCTGCGGGAAGGCGGTATTTGGGCTCCGCCGCGTCGATGGCACGGCCCGAGTAGGCGACGAGTTCGCCGTGTTCGTTGTGGATTGGAATCACCACCCGCCCCCGAAGGAACCCGTTGCCATCGTAGTAGCCAACACCGAAATGCCGGGCTGTCTGCGCACTTAGTCCACGCGATATGACGTAAGAATGTTGGTGATCGATGTTGCGCAGGGTGAAAGAGAGAGGTCGATTTTCTGACGCGTAAGAAACCGGCTCGTTGTCGCCGGGTGTGGCGGGAGGGAGGAGATTTTCTGCGAGTGAACGATCGAGGCGCAAAGCGGCTTCCCGGATCGAACAGCGTTCCATTTCGGCGACGAAGGCGAAGACGTTCCCGCCGACGCGGCCCGCACGAGCCGCGATGCACGAAGCGGACTGACAGGACCATACGTTCCGAGTGAAACTGACGGAGAAGCTGTCTTTGCTTCTGGCCGAAGAGTGCGTAGGAAGAGGGCATTTTCCACGGAACTCGTCCACCCCAACTCGCCGAAGACGAACGTCATAGTGCGAAAGAACGGTCTCCATGGAGACTTTCGCTTTCACGCTTTTGAGATCAACCCATTCCGCTGGCATCATTCCCTCCTTTCTCTTGTCGGCGCGATTTGTGAACGAGTCCGCTTTGCAGCTGCCGGGGAGTAGGACCCCCGGAGTCGGAACGTCCGTAAGCTCCTCATCTGGAGCTCTTTTTCCAAAGCGTTCACTCCATCCTCGACAGCGTTTGCCTCCCCTTTCGGCCTGGGAAGAGCGCACAGGTATTCGGGAGCGCATAGAAACCGCGCTACGAATGAAGAACTGCCGGTCATGAATGCTCCTTGGGAGCGACGTACCGGGAGCAGAAATCAAAAAGGTCGGAGTCCGGGTCGTAGCTATGGATCTCGAGGACTTCGGAAATGAATCGCCGGCCGGGCCTTCGCGCGAGGTGCACGACGACGTTGAGGGAATCGGCGATGTTCGTCTTAATCGAACGGTACGTCAGGTCAATCCCACTCTGTAAGACACAACTGGTAAACCGAGCCAAGCCCTGTTTCGCGGAACTCGCGTGGATCGTACAGAGCGTGCCGGCGTGGCCGGTGTTCAAGAGTTGAAGCAGGTCGAATGCCTCGCTGCCTCTAATTTCTCCCAACAAGATGCGATCGGGCCGGTGTCGCAACGAGGCTTTGAGAAGGTCGCGGATGGAGACGGCAGGTACCCCGTTCTGCTCGCGGCGGGCCTCGAAGCGAACCAGATTCGCTTGGGCAAGTTGTATCTCGGCGGTGTCTTCGATCAACAGAATGCGTTCATCGGGGGGAATGAACTTTCCGAGTGCGCTCAAGAGCGTGGTCTTGCCGGTTGCGGTCCCACCACAAATCAGCAGGTTGCGCCGCTCGAGGATGTAGTCTTCGAAACGGTTAGCCAGTTCCTGAGTGAGGGTTCCGCATTCGATGAGATCCGCGATTTCGAAGTGTCGGACGTTGAACTTGCGAATGGTCAGCGTCACGCCGCACAGACTGCAGGGAGGTATGACGGCGGCCACGCGGCTTCCGTCCGGTAATCTCGAATCGAGGATGGGCTTCGCTTCCGATATATCGTCGCCCAGCCTCCGGGCGATGTTCTTGACCGCAACGAGAAGCGGACGCTCGCCGAGCGAAACCCCGTGAACCTGCTCGATGAAGCCCGCTTTCTCTACAAAAATCTGATCCGGTCCATTGACCATGACCTCGCTGACCGCCTCGTCGAGGATGAGATGTTCGATTGGTTTCAGGAAGGGAAGAATGGTTTCAAAACCTGGCATTAGAGTTCTCCGGCGGCGAGCTGCTCGAAATAGGATTTGTTCGGGTCGTTGTAATAGGGCTTCAAGTAGCAGAAGGTCGGTGGAATCGGATTGAGTCCGTCGTACGCGATGGTGACGGATTGTGCGTTTCGCAGCTCCGTGAACGTCTTCATGTCGAAGCGGTAGTCAGTCTGCGTGTTGTAGCTCTTTGAGGCGGTGATGTTGGCCCGGTGCGAAACGGCTTTTCCAGTAAGCAGGCTGACGCTAGCGTCATGGCCGCTTTCCGACAAGTTGTAGCTGACTTTCAGCCGGTCTTCGCGGCCGCAGAGTTCGCTCGCCGTCTTCGCGGAGAAATCATCCGAGAGGCACAGGAAGATTTTTGTTCGGAAGGTCTGGAGGAGCGTTCTCCAGCTGTCCCCGGGAAGGGAAGAGCGCAACGAACTGATACTCTGCGTGGCCACAATGGGAATGCACTTGGCCTGCCGAGAGAGACTGAAGAATTTCTCGTCCCCCGTAGGATCACTTTCACCGACCGTAGCGAAGTGCTGGTATTCGTCACAGAGAAAGAGAACCTGTCGAAAATGTCGGTCTTTTTCCGCTTCGATCTGCGGAATGCGGTTTAGCACCGCACGTTCGAAATCGAGCTTCATCATCACGCCGATGGCTTTGGCCAATCCGGCATTCATTCCTATGGGAAAATTCAGACAACAGACCCGCCCGTGCTCGACGAGCCAGGAGAACGAAGGCAACGGCTTTCCATATTGTCCTTGGGCGTTGAGTTTCCGGTCGTAGCACTCCTGCTTCGGGCAGAAAACACGCTTCACTCTCGGGTTGTCGTCAAAGAGCGACAGGAACACGGAAATGCCTTCGACGATGGAAGTGCGAAGCTTCGTCTCGATCCGTTTCCAGTCTTCCTGGAACCAGCGCTGCACGGCGTAGAGCTGTTCGAGCTTGTCCGGGTCCGCAAACGCTGGGTCGAGGAGGGTGATCGGTTCGGCGGGAATGCCCTTCGTGCGTACTTCGTCCCAAAGCCCCTTCGAGGCTTCCGCCAGATATCGTTCCTTTCCCGGGTCGTGCTTGAAACCCAGGCCGGCGAGTTCGACCGGGCGTGCGCCAAACACTTCGGGAATTACGGCCGCGAAATGACGCCCCATGATGATCTCTTGGGCTTCGCGAATGCGTTGCTCGAGGAGTGGTGGTGAAATGGCGCACTCGTAGACGTTGAACAGAGTCACGTAGTCGTAAGCGATCTTGTGCAGCAGGATGATGAATTTGACGAGATTGGTGTAGGCCTGCTGCCAGAACGGCTCCTTGCCGCGGCCGAATAAGTTGTTTAATAAGGATGCGATGTTGAAGGCCAGAGCGTAGGCGTCGAGGTCATTGTGGAGGGGGTTGTAGCGGTATTCGGAATCGAGGCTGATTTCGATGTAATCGTCGCTGCGATCGTGGCGATCGAGGATTTCCTTCACCTTCCGGCAGAAGTCGCCTTTCACCTCCAAAACGAGTGCGCCGATTCTGCGTTCCTGATCCGCTGCCTGGTACGCCAGAATCTGCTCGGCAAACGGATACATGGCGGTTGCGGTTTTGCCCGACCCCACGGCGCCAAGGATGACCGTTCCGGTGAACAATCCGCGCTCGGGAATGGTCAGCCAATGAGGCGTCTGGCTGGGGCCGGGGTTCCGCGGATCGTGTACCTCGCCCACCACCAGGAAAAGCTCATCGCGTTTCCCCGGATCGGGATACGGCGGCAGGTCGCCGGGCGAGACGCGCTGGCGGTATTTGAGCGTCGCGACATAGAGACCTGAAAACGCCGCGAGATAGAGAAAGTACGGTGTGGTGAAAAGGCAGACGTTGTAGAGCCACCGGAAACTCTCGAACGCGTGCGGAGCCCGCAAAGAAATCAGGTGAAGAAAGAACGACTCTTCCGGGAGCGGATGCGCATAGAACAGGAACGCACCCGTTCCCATCGCCAGCAGGCTGGCAAGGAAGTGCCGCGACGCCAGGACCCGCTGGATCATGACTTCGCCGCAGTCTCCGGTCCGCGCCGAGCAAAGCCGTGGTCCGCACTTTTCTTCTGCTCTCTCCACTTCCGGTAGTCCTCGTCCCGCCAAAGAGTCTTCTTGATGGCGGAGTTGAGGACGTGGTCCGCGCTGCTTTCGATGAACTGCGCGTAATCGTCGAGCAGCAGACTGACGGGTTCCTCCAGCCGAAATTCACGGGTAAGAAATGCCGGTGCTTTCTTAATGATGGACATGGTGTTTCTCCTTACGGTTCGACTTCGGAAACTCTTTGCTGGCCGGTGGAAAAAATCGGAGGCGCCGGATACCGCGCCCCGGGCGGGAGCGACCGCAAAAACTGTTTGGGCGGCGGAAAGCCCGAATCATTGGTGCTCCTCCCCCGCTTCACGGGCAACCGTGAAAGGCTTGAGAACTCGCGCTTCGAAGTGCGTCGTGTGCGGCAGGTGGTGGCCCTGGAACGTCGCGCGGATTTGCGATTCGGGAAGACGGTCGGCTTTCCATGCCCGGTAGAAGTGTTCGAACCGCTCTCCGGCGAAGCGCTCCTTCGACTGGTTCCGAAACTCGAGGTCCGCTGCGCTGACCGAGCCGTACTCGTGCAAGTCCCAGGCTTTGCGTATAGCGAAGTAACGGAGCAAATCACCGGCCGGATTCGATTGGAGTGGCACGGTTACCAGTGCATGAAACAGTTCGCGGGCCTTCGCGAAATGGGCCGCGATCCGCGAGAGATAGAGGAAGCGAAACTCGCGCAGTTCACGAAATAAAGTCGCGTAGGCTTGGAGGTGATGAACGAACGCGGTGAGACTGGCTTCGCTTCCTTGAACGAAGGAAAACGTGACAATCCGGGCCGCAGACTGCGGCTCTTCGAAGAACATCGGGAAGCCATCCACGAAATAGCGAACGGCAGGTTGCATGGTGCGGCGACCGGGATAAGTCTTCGCGGGGAGGTGTTGCGCTTCGATATTCAGGTCCCGGCAAAAAAAGGCGACTTTGTCGCCCTCCGTTTCGAAGTAGGAAAGGCCAGGATTTGCGAGCACGAAGTCGAGAATCGCGATGCGCATCTGGATGTATTCGAGCTCGTGCCGGCGGCGATTGCGAAGGTTCTCGCGCCCGAGCTGGCGATAGAGCTTCCGCGCGAACACGTGATAGACCGCGCGATGCCTCGGCAGGGAGTTCGTGCGCGCGTGTTTATGAGATCGCAGCTTATTCCAGAACAGGGTCGTACGCTTGCCCCATTGCACATCGGCAAAAGCGAGGAACTGACGGGCGACGAAGTAGCCGGAATGCGTTGCCACCAGGTAGAGAAAGCGGGCCTCTTCTTCGGTGTATCCGAAGGCTTGCAAAGCCGCGATGTGAACGCCGTCGATATTCATAGAGCGAAGATCCGCGCGGGGAACTCGGACGCGTCGAAAATGCGCTGCAATTTCGCAGCGTCTTCGCGAGGCGCATAGATCGAAAACCCGGCCTTGCCCTTTTGCGTCAAAGTGCGCGGGCGATAGTTGCGTGTCGCAAGTTCCAAGTCGACGTGCCGGCGTTCGTGGTCCGCCGTTTCATATTCGAGGCGAAGATCGGGAACCTGCACTTTGTCATTGACGAGAACCAGTCCTTGCTTCTCGGCAACGCGTTCGCGCGCCTCGCGGGTTTGTGCTTGATCTCCGAGTTGCGCCAGTTCTCGATGCAGATTTCGTTTCAATTCGTAGTCGAGCGCGACGCGAAGTGGCCGGCCTCCGGCACTTTCAATTCTTGCCGATTCCCGCTGGTACAGCCGATAGAGGGCTGCGTCATGCTTGGCTTCGCGTGGCTTCAAGAAGCCGTGATAGATCGCCTGGCCTTCGGGCAAGCGGCCCGCTTGCAGCAGGAGCCGTTGGGCTTTCTTCGTGAGAACGAGAAGCCTCTCCGCGTGCTTGCCGACGCTCTCGACGGATTTCATTGCAACAAGTTCTTGTTGCATCAGGTGACGAAGGTCACGGTTCGCCCGCGTGGTATCGCCGGCGTAGCCAAACTGAGCGAGGTCGTTAGGAGGAATCACTCGGAACTTTCCGATTTCGACGAGCGTCGTCAATTCCGATTCCCGAAGCAGGAATGAGCGGTCTCTCAGATAGTAGGCGCGGGCGGAGTCGTCTAGGTCGGGTCGCTCGCGGACGTCTCTGGACCTGCCGGGCTGGGAGTCGCTGCCGAGATCGCGCGTGGGGTGGTCGCGCACTTGCGTCGGTGGGCGCTCGGTCCGGTCGTCAATCTCTGGCACCTGCGAATGGCAATCGCGAGACACGTTAGAAGGCCTCCTCGTTTTCTGACGGGGCGGGCATTTCGATCTGCCCGGACTGGAACTGCCTGTCGAGGTGGGAAAGCTTGCGTCCCGTGTTCTTCAGAAGAAACTTTCGCTGCAGCAGGAGCACGGTGCCGAATAGGTTGAAAAACAAGGTTGCGGCCGCCGCGCAAATCCATTGTTCGTAGGCATGCCACAGAACGGTTTTATAGGCCGCCATGAATTTCAGCTCGCCCATGAGCCAGAAGCCGTAGGTGAGAAGGAAAGCGATGGTGATGAGGAGCGCGTTGGCAATCATGTCTTCCTACGCATTTTTCGGGTCTAGAAAATCCACTCCCTGACAACGTCCGGGCTCTGCTTGCCGCGTCGATTTCATTTGAATGCCTGATCTTCACGGAAGTAGGAGATGGTGAGTCCCAGAGGATTGATAGGTATCAATTCGTTCGGGACACGCGACTGGAAGACGAAAACGAAGTTCGCGGTATAAAGGTCGCGCTTCCGTTCGCTGTGATCGGCAGGCGAGTAATAGACCATATAGAAATCGACACGGGCACGGTAGGGCGGGGTCTCGATTTCTTCGAGTGAAACCTTCTTCACGTCGATGTCGATTTCCGACGACGATGTATTGGTCAGGAACTTCCGGATGATGTCGTCTTTCCGGTAGGTGTCGAGGATGCCGTTCGCCAGCTTGCCGTCGAGGAAGTAGAGGGCCTTCGCGAAGTCGTCCTGGATCGTGTAGCGGTTGTGGCGGTAGTAGAGTTTCGTGAACTGCGAGAGGAAGTATTTGGCCTCCGCGTCCTGCGGCTTGTACTCGAAGTTGTGGTAGTTGATGGCTTCGGCCCTGCCGAGGTCGTCGATGCGGATCACGAGCGGACGAAAGTTCTCGAACGTGCGAATGGTTCGGAGATCGATGAGCGCCAGCGCAACACACACGAGGGAGAGCAGCGCGAGGGCAATCTTGAGGTACGTGTTGGTCACCATCGGGTCGCCGTAGGATTCAAGATACAAACGCTTGGCGTCGTCGAAGGAAGCATCGCAGTCCATCAAGCCTCCTTGCCAATCGCGGTCGCAGCGCCGGCGGGCGCTTCGAGGATTCCTGCGGAGCTGCCACCGGCTGAGCCGCTGAAGATGTGACTGGTAAGCGCAGGTACTTTCAGCAGGACGTAAATCGCGGCGACGAACGTAATCAGCAGTACGGGAAACCAGCCAATGAGCTGCAGGGTCGAGATGGTCCCGCTGCCCTGTAGGGTAAGCACGCCAATAATAAGGTTGCCGATGATGTAGACGACCGCTGCCGCGATGACCTCGTAGAAGGCGTACTGAAGGAAACAGCGCAGCCAGCCCCAGAAGAGCCATTCGAGTTTTGGGACAATGAAAAACGGCACGAAGATGGGGCCGACAAGTACGCAGACGGCCGTCGCTATAAAACCATAGGCGATAACAACAATGGACACGGCTTGAGCAGAGGCCAGCAGGATGATGACAATGATATAGATGGCCATTCCGAGAAAATCGCTGATACCAGGCGCGTCGATCCGCGCCTCAAAGTCCCCGATGCGGTCCACGATGGTTTGCAGCTCGGTTTGATTGATTTTGTTTGCGAGGAACTGAGCTTCGTCGGTGATCAGGTTGTGGAAGCTGGCGCCGATGCCGGGGATGGGAGTGCTGTAGTAGTTGACCATAGCAAAACCGAAGGCGATGGTAAGGAGCAGGCTCGCGAAGTTGTCGAACTGGAAGGTGTACTTGCCGCTGGCGGCGGCCAGAGCGGACTTGATGCCATACCACGCGATGAGAATCGTGGCGAACATGCGAAACAGGTTCTGGCCCATGGCGTCGAAGAAGCCGAGGTTCTGCGCCAGAAGATCGTTGATCGCCTGATACATGAACTGCAGGAAATCGGTCTGCATGGTTTCGGCTCCTTCGCGGCTAAGCGGGACTGCCACTTACGGCATGCGGAAGTTTTCTAATGAGCTGGTCAGGGTGCCGGTGACCTGGGTCAGATTTGTGCTCAGGCTGGCCTGCCGGCTGATGTCTGTGTTGATGGCGTTGGTGGTCATTTCTCGCTGTTGCTTGGCAGCGATGGTTTGCTGCTCGAGGAGCGCAGCGAGCAGCTTGTTGGAATCCTGAATGGACCGCAGGGTTAGAACGTTCGTCGCGTTGATCTTATTGAGGACCGCGATTTCCGAATTGAGGTCCTCGTCGTCGGACAGGGAGTCCTGTTCGAGGTTGTTCATGCGGGCTTCGAGCGCCGCCGCGTTTCCCCGAATGGCGCCAATGGTGGACAGGGCGTTCATGTTTGCGCCGTCCGCCAGTTCGACGGAGGCATACTGCGATTTCACGCGTGCCTGTTCGTAGTCGGGCATCCCCGCGAGGGCGGTCTGGTTGTAGAGACCGAGTTGCGTCGTCGCGCGCAGGTAGCCGTTGCTGGTGTTCACGTCCGTATTGACTCCACCGAGCCAGCCTGAAGTGTTTCCGTACGTGTTGGTGGCGGTGACGTTTCTCCAGTTCGAGAACAGCGCGCGGTACCGCGCCGGCATGTTGTGCAGGTTGCGCGACATTTGGAGGGCCAGGTTGTAGGCCGTGACGACCTGCGTGTAAGTCTTTTGCAGTTGCGCGAGATGTTGTTGCAGCTGGTAGTAGCGGAGCAACGCGTTGTGATAATTCGTCGGGTCGTAGACGATGCCGCTGCCGAACTGCGCAGAAGCGGTGCCCACGCCGAGGATTGCTACAAGCAAAACGATCAGTATTCTCGTTCTCACGGGCTGCTTCCTTTCTTCCCCTCAGAGATTTGCAGGCATGGTGTGATTCGCATAGTCGGGCAGCGCGAGGTCGCCCGCCAGATAGACTTTGACCCGGTGCCCCTCGCGGATCGTGATGGTCGGAAGAATGTTCAGGAATTTGTCGAGAATCTGCGCCGAAGACTGGGCCGTGCTCTGCGCGAATCCCTGGCGCATGAGGTCCGTGCCGGACGCGGTTAAGGCGCCGGAAGTTCCTCCTTCGGCGATGGCTCCGATTGCGCCGATGGCAAGCGAAGCGCCGAAGATGCGGAGGTAATGGTTGTTGACCTGGTCACGGAGACCGGCATCACCAATCTGGTTGAGACCCTGAAAGTGGTCGAGGCTCGCGGAGAATCCGTCGGGCATGACCATGCGGTGGAACGCCACGGCGAGACGAGTTTGCCCGAAGGCTTCGACCTTGCGAGTTTCGCCAAGGAGTTTAGCGCCGGCGGGAATCAGAAGATGTTGCCGGTCATGGGAATACACGTCGTTCGTGAGAAGACACTCGACGGGCCCGGTGAACTGTCCGTCGAGACGGTTGATGAGAACGGTTTCGAGCACCGTTCCTTCAAACAGAACGTAGGTCTTGCCCGTTGCCGTCGCCGGTGCGCCCGCCGACGCGGCAACCGGGCTCCGGATCTCCTCCTTTCGGGTTTCTTCCGCGGAAGTCCTCTGTGTTTGTGGATTCGGAGCTGGCCATGGTGGCGGCTCGAGCGGTTTCAGCAATTCCGCAAGTGGCGCGGCGCTTGCGTCCGTGGCCGGCGGGATCGCAGTTGAGACTTCTTCGCGAACCTGCAGTGTGGACGGTCCCTTGCGATAGCTCAGCGCGACATTCGAAGCAAACAGCGAGAGGTAATTACGTTTCGTTCGCTCTGCATGAATCGCGTCTTCCGGGCGTTCGGGAGGATTTCCGTCGCCTTGCAGCGGCGATGGAGAGGTTTCAGGTCCGCTGGGAGGCAGGACCCGGCTCTGCTGCGCCAGTGCGCTCTGGGCTAACGACTGTTCGCGCTGAAGCTCCTCGATGCGCTTCTGCATCTCGATGATCTTTGCTTCATTCACTTCGAGCGGCGGTAACACCGACGGAGTAGGCGGTGCTGCCTTTGCTGGAGTCACGGGCTTCTTGCCGCCCGTGAGCCACATGATGAGCACCATGAGTACGGCAAGTCCGACCAGAAGCCAGGACTGCACGTTTTTCGGCAAGAGTCCGGGAGGCCTCGGCGCTTTGTCTTCGATGGTTGGAACGGTTGCCATAGGGTGTCCTTACTTCGCGGCGCCCCGCCTCGTGAAGTTCAACTTCTTTTTCCCAAGCGCGAGGTAGCCGGCATCGACAATCTTGGGAACGATGTACACGCCGTCATCAACTTGGAAGGAAACGAGATTCGGTTTGCCGTCTTTGATTTCATAGAACACTGGCTTCTCGCGCGCGGCGGACCGAATGTAGGTAAAGGTGTCGTCGTGATAGATGGCGGAAATGAGAAAGGGCTCGCGGGAGGGTTTCGCATGGACCTCGTAATCAAAGTGCAGTTTCGTCGCGTAGCTCGAACGAAACTGCTTGATTTGCTCATCCGCCCAAGCCTGCGCGGCCTGCACTTGATCGCTGGTCTTTTGACGGAGATCCGCCAATTCCTTTTTGTAGGCCTCGGCATCGGCGGCGTGAACATAGCCGCGCAGCAGCGTTCCGGGAGCCGACCCGTCCTTGGGTTCGATAAATACTTTCAGGTCAGGCTGGGCAGCGGTGTCGTGGCTGATCTCCGTTAGGAGAAACGAATAGACATGGCCGCTGGCGGTAATGAGGTTGAGATTGCTGCGGATGCCGGCTTGTGCCGGGTGGACGTAGCAGAGGTTGTGCGAGCCGTTGATGATCCAGAATTCGCGGTCGCCGGTCGTGAAGTCGAGAATTTCCTCCGCGTCGGGCAGAACGATGAGCGTCGAGAAGCGGAGCTTGGCGTGCACCGCAACGATGTCTTCCTTGCCGTACTTGACGACGCGGGCCCCGAGTTCCTCGGCGCTCGCCGCTGCTCGAGCAACCGTGAGCGCGGCGAAAAGCAGCAGGCAGCGAACCAAGTGTTTCCAAGTGTGAGTGAACGTCATGACTATTCCTCCTTTGAAGTGGACTTGCTAAGGATTTCCATCGTCGAATTACCCGCCAGTTGATTGCGCGAAGAACAGGATGCTCGTGCGCAGGCCGGCCAAAACAAGGGTGGCGGTAGCCGGGGCGAGTTCGTATCTGCGCGAAAGTTCCAAGAGATCGCGATCACGATGGCACTCCCGCCAATACGTCGAGTCCCTTGTCGAAGCCGTGTACCTCAAAGGCTTCTTGCCGTTTGCGGTTGTCATACGGATCGTTGGTATAGAGCCAGTAGCTGCGGCGATCGACCTCGAGATTGGCGACCTTGGCGAGTTCCGGCGTTTTGATCAGAAATTGCCGCTTGGGCAGCAGTGCGGCGATGAGGGCGATTTCGGTATCGTTCAGGTGGAACTGCCGCCGATACAGCTCCTGGTCCATGTCGGGATTGGCGAGAAAGATTTTCGTAGCGCAGCTCTCGAGGATCACGTCGAGGAGCTCCGAGCGCTTGAGCTCGTCGAGTGACTGCGTGGACAGAATCATGGCGGAGTTGTGTTTGCGCCAGGTTTTGAGAGCCTCGGTGATGTATTGGCGGATGCTGGGATTCTTGAGAAAGACCCATGCTTCGTCGATGAAGAATGCCTTGAACGTCGAAGAGAGTTCGCGGTTGGCAATCACTTCATTCGCGCGATGGAGGACGTAAAACAGCAGTGGTTCGAGCATCTCCGGGTAGCGGCTCATCTGCTGGAAGTCGAAACACTGGAAACGGGACAAGGAGATCGTGTCTTCCGGGTTGTCGAACAGAAATCCGAATTGGCCGCCGCGGAGCCATTTGGCGAGTGCGTGCGCGAGGGGCCGTGGCAGCGTATTGGCAAGGATGTCGAGCGTACGGAGCGCGGGGTCGAGTGAGTACAGATTTTCGATCTGCTCGTAAAGCTCGCGCTCGGTTGCGGGATCGAGCGTGCCGACAGTTCTGCCGAGGAGCACTTTTACGAAAAGTGCGAGGAAGTCGAGATTGGGTTTCGTGGGCGGCAGACAGAAGGGGTTGATCGAAAAGTCCGCGGCTTCCGCTCCCACCCGAAGATAGGTTCCGCCAAAGAGACGGGTCAGGCTCTCGAAGCTGCCGCCCAGGTCGAAGATGAACGTGAACGGGTCGTATTTCTGGAGATTGGTGATGAGAAAGTTGAGGAGGAAGGATTTCCCGCTGCCGGTGCGCCCGAGAATCATGGAGTGCGCCACATCGCGATAGTGCAGATTGAGGAAGTACGGCGTGCCGTGATTGGTTTCGAGGACCGCGAGATATTCCGAACGCAGATGTTTGTTTCGGATTTCGCCCTGATCGAGCGTGAAGAGAAACGAGAGGTCGGCATAGTTCGTGTTGAGGAGATACAGGGTCCGGAGATTGAAGGCGTAGTTACTGGGGACCGCGGCGAGGAACGCGTTCAGTAGGTTGTAACGTTCTTCATAAAGCTGGGCGTCATGGACGCTGAATATCTTGTAGAACTCGGCGGCGGCTTTTTCGACCGCAGCGAGTGCGCGGTCGTAAATGACGACGGTCAGCGAGAATTGACCGAAGTAGTTGCCGCGCAATTCAATTTCCTCGATTCCTTTTCCGAGCTCGCGCACCTGCGATTCCTTGGAATCATCGAGCAGCGTGTCGTGCGGGGCGGCATCGTTCAGATTGACCTGACTGAAAAAGGATCGTTTGGTGTTGTGAAAATGCCGGCGCTTGGCCTGTATGCTCCGTCGCGTTCGCCCGGGCTCCTCTTTTTTCCATTCGGTGACCACGTGATAGTTCGCGCGCACATCGAGAAGTCCCTTGAGCAGCAGCGGAAAGGTATGGGCGGAGGGCTCCTTGAGCGTGAGGACTTTGACGTAGAAATCGTCCACGCGCAGATGGCTGCGGTGGCATTCGATATGCGACTCCGCGAGGTAGTAATCGAGAAACGTGTCGTGCGTGCGCTTGGCGCCGTCGAGCTTCAGAGGGTCGAAGTTCAGGGTACGTTTGAGGACGCGGAATACTTCGTCCTTTCCAAGAATTCGCACGGACAGAAAATCGCTGACCTGCGTTTGAAAACTCTCGAGTTTTTGTCGCAGGGCCGCTTCGGCCCGCGTGATCTCCCGGCTATCGAGGTGTACGGAAGCCGTCGAAGAAAAGCGCGCTTCGAGCTCAGCGAACGATGCTCGCGGGTTAGCAGGAAATTCCAGGATCGCGTTGGTGAGAGAACGCCGCGCGGACATCGCCGGGCAAAGGACAACGAAGAAGATGGAGAGTGAAAACAGCGATTCCGTTTTCTCCGTGAAGTAGGCAATCCTGTTGCGAATCGCGGTATCGACAATGCTTTTTCCGCAGAAGGAGTGCGGAATCGCTTCTTGGGTGCGCTTGAAAAGAAGCTGGTAGACGCGGTAGTCCTCATCGAACAAGCGAAGCGCGGATTCCAAACGTTTTGTCAGCGCGTCGATCGACGATTGGTCCAAACATTCGTAGTCGACGCCCGCGACTTCAAGAACCATGCCCGCATCGCCGGTCTTCGTCAGGAACATCTCCGGTCCGGCAAAGCCAAAGAGGTTGACCATGGCATTGAGTGCGCCAGCTTCGTCGTAATTCTTGAAAAGCCGTCTGAGGTTCAGCATGATCTGTCTCCGAGCACCGCAACGGGCTGAAACTTCGCTGGATCGTATTGACGGCGAAGTTTGGCGGCGAGAAACAGCAGCCGCAAAATCTGGGGATCGCTCGTGGTTGCCCAGCGGGCGACGAGATACAGCAGGAAAAAGATGAGGATTCCGCCCAGCAGGCTGCCTAGGAGATTGAAAGTGGCCGCGCCGAGGCACATCGCAAAAAAGAAGAGCTTTCGTTCCGCGCCGAGGATCGTGAGCGGGCGCGAGAGCGAACGTTGGACCGGATTGATGCGTCTCGAGTGGTTCATGGGAATTCTCCACGTCGGGCAGAAACACTCATTCACTAGCCGGGGAAAAGCCAAGCGAGAAAGTTCACGGCGGCGATAGCCATGCCGACACCAAAGAGAACACCGGCAAGGACGCGCTTTGAGCCGCCCTCGCCGAAAGCGAAGGTCAGACCCGCGACGACAATCGCGACGAGGGACAATCCGCGCGCGATGGTGCTGGTGAAAGCTTGTTGTAAGACATTGACTGCGTTCTCCCACGGAGAGCTCGCCTGGGCAAACACCGGACTCGCGAGCCCCAGAACCATCAGCGAGATGGCCACACCACGCACGATGGAATAGCGTTTGCAAAGCTTCCCATAGAGTTTCCTCATGGAATCCTCGCTAACTTGGTTGCGCAAAGTTCGGGGAAGATCACGCCATCCGCAGCGGTACTATTAGCCGCGGCGAAAGCACGAAACGACGAGAAGCCTTTCGGCTCGTGTCGCTACTGCACGTTCCCGCCGCATGACTCTTTCGGCGTGAACTCCCCTCCATCTATCCATTCAGTGGAAGTCAGGAAAAATGTGTCGCGTGAGACTTAACCGGTTTTCTCACGGCCGGAATCCCCACTCCGTGATTTCGGAGATGTGCAGTGCCGGCGAGTCGCCGAAGTTTCGCGAGGACACGTTTCATCCTTTGCCGAACGGCATTGGGCGTGACCGAATTCGATTCGGCAACCTCCTCGCCGGTGTTTCCGTCGAGCTTGATCTGAATGAGAAGATCGAGGTCCGCGTCGCCGAGCAGCCCGCTGGCGATGCATCGATACAAAAAGTGCCCGAGCACTGCGTGGCGTTCCATGAGTTCGTCATCCATCAGCGGCAAGGGCTCTTGCTGCTCCTCTCCTAGGGCAGGTCCATGAACCGCGCCTTCTCGACCAGCCCATTCAAAGAGCTGCCGCTTCACGGCGCGAGAAATCGCAAACGCGAAGTGCGATTGACGCTTTGCGATCTCCTCGGAGCGCAACACCTGCAGGAAAACGGTTAAGGCTTGCTGCGTAATGTCGGCGCGCGCGAGCCGCAGCTGCTGCTTGGCGATTCGCCGAACCGTGCCGTGCAGCACGGGAACAAAGGCCACGATCATCAGGGCCTCGACGAATTGCGGTTCGACGGCACGAGCCGCCAGCAATTCGCGGAACAGGTCATCGGAGGAAGGACCGGCTTGGGTAGACTTCAAGTGGGATAACAGGTGAAAAGGCGAAGCAAACGCGCGCAAGCCGTTTGCGGTGGAACTGCGAATTGCGTCGTAAGCTGCCATTGAGGAGGCAAGTTCGTCGGCAAGTTGGGTTTCGATGCGGCAAAGTAGACAACGGCACGTTGGTCCCGAAATCACAGGGGCGTCCCTTCTCTTCAGGCCGCACACAATGCCTGTGCGGGAGAGCGGGCGGGCCCTCGGCCCTGAAGGGCAGCAAGGTCTTGGCGTCGGTTTCGGGGACGGAACCGCCGTTGATGGCCGCGGACAGAATCCGCGGAGGAGACGTATGCTCCGCGCGTCGGGCCGGGCACGGCGATCTTTTTTCGAATTGGCAGGAATGCAAGACAAACAAGAAAGCGCTCCGGCCAAAGCCGTAGGGCCTTCTGTTCCGCCAATAAAAAACGGAGCGGCTTCCGAAGCAGGCTCCGGAGCAGACGCCTGCGCAAGCACTTGCGCTCCCGCGCGACGCAACCTCCGCACGGAGTTGGCGCGAACGCTCGAGAAGATCGCGAAGTTCGCGGCCTGCGCTTTTTTAGACTTGCCGTTCTCGCGCTCGCAGTGCGAGCGGACGAGTTGTCCGTCAACAAGGACACGGTCGCCCTTGTGGAGCGTGTCCGCGATGGACTCGCCGAGGCGGTTGAGAAGGTTGGCTTACCGGACTCGACAAACAATCGGCGCGCGAGGGATAAACCGACGGCAATGTCTAAGGCGAAAGAAAAATCGAGGGAGCGAGTGTCTAGCGACGGCGCACGCTGGAAAAACTGTGCGGAGCGAGTGAAGGGCGGCCGCGAGTGGGTCTCCCGGCAGTCACGAGCGTGTCGCGATGTGCGTTGAAGGTGCGATGCTTTTGGGTACTGCGAGCTTTAGTCTTTGACCTCCACTTCCTGTCCAGTCGCTTTGCCCAATGCACGCAGGTAAGCGTCCATCGTGCGCGTATGACCAAGAATAAAACGCGACACGAACCGGAACACCGGATTGTAGACTTGGCCGTCTTCTGTGATCCGGACGATGGTCATTCCGTCGTTGGCCTGAAGCGAGTAAGTCCATGTGCCCGAGTAAGGCAGGTTCTCGGTGGCGATGCGGCGCTTCACTGATCTCGGAGACACGCGATCGAGTAGTTCATAGCAGCCGCTTCAGCTGATGGACTTGCTGTCGGTAAGATAATTCATGCGAGTTCGCACGTGGCGCTTCCTCTCCGGGCTCGAGGTGATC
>Ga0182024_10008704_pt1 | contig 21263 bp, 19 predicted proteins | sample P32metaG_FD_120480 | JGI IMG/M metagenome (GOLD analysis project Ga0182024, IMG submission 120480) | Permafrost microbial communities from Stordalen Mire, Sweden - P3-2 metaG (Illumina Assembly) | ecosystem: Environmental > Terrestrial > Soil > Wetlands > Permafrost | place: Sweden: Stordalen...
CGACCCGCAGGGGCGGCGAAAGGCGTGAAACGCGCGTAGGTCCTGTCCCTGACGGGTACCTACATGCCACGGGCGTCCAACCTGCCTGTTCGGCATAAGGACGCCGCTAACGAAGGAGGAGATGCTGATGTCGGCAACACCTGCGACTGCCACGGAAAGGCGCGTCAGCCTGTCGCGTGGTCCGGCGCTGATCGTCGGCACCATCCTGCTGGCTGCCGGCCTGTACTTCATGTACCGGCAGCACACCTATCCACGCTTGAGCAACTTCCCCAGTGGCGGGGCACCTGTGGACCGCCACGTGCTGGGCATCTTTGGGATCAACGGCTTCACCGGTCTGTTGACGGCGATCGCCGGCGGCCTGCTGCTGTTCGGCGCCGCTGAGCACTACCTGGCCAAGACGATGAGCCTGATCGTCGGCGTGGTTCTCGCCGCCGGCGCCATCATCGCTTTGATCAGTGGCAACGTGCTGGGCCTGGCCGCCGCCAACGGCTGGACCGAGCTCGGCTGGGGCATCGCTGCCGCGATCCTGCTGATCAACGTCCTGATGCCGGCCTATCGCCGGACGATCGGCGTGGCGGGCGGTGCGGCAGCCGGCACTGCAGCTGGCGACGTGGCCGCCCGGCGCCGCACCACAACGAGGGCCGAGGATCCGGCTCTGGCTCGGACCGGCACTCCGGCGGCCCCCGGCACCACCGCTCCCGGAGCGGCGGCCGCGGGCGCCGGCACGACCGCAGGCGCCGGCACAGCTGGCACGGCCGCAGGAGCCGGTACGGGCGCAGGCGCCGAACCGGGCGCCGGTGACCGCACGGGCGACCTCAACTACACACGCCGCATCACCAACAACCCGAACGGACCCGAGCCGGCCGAGGGCGACCGCGCTCCGGCTGCCGCAGGCACCGGCGCCGCACCGACCAACGACCAAGAGCCCGTCGGCACTGGCAGCGGCAACGGCAGCGGCAGCGGGAGCAGTGGCGGCCCGCTGAGCCGCCTGTTCGGCCGCCGCAGCTGAACCGCCGCCGAAGCTGAACCAATCGAATAACCGCCGACCGAGGACCCGGGGCGCAGGCTCCGGGTCCTCGTCGTAGGCGGCCCCCGACAGGCCGGCCCGGATAGGTTTCCGTGCAGATGACCGACCCCCCGCCCGACCCGAACCCCAAGTGGGGCCCGCCTCGCACCCGGACGATCACCTGGTTCGCGCCCCAGCCCGTCAGTGAGGAGGTCGCCGGCCTGTCCGGCCAGGAATACCTGCGCGGGATCATCGACGGGCGCTTCCCCCCGCCACCGATCGCCGCCGTGACGGGTGGCCAGCTCGTCTCGATCGGGGAGGGCGAGGCGGTGTTCCGATGCCGGCCTGACGAGTCCTTTCTGAATCCGCTCGGCCTGGTCCACGGCGGCCTGCTGTGCGCACTGCTCGATTCCGCCATGGGCATCGCCGTCCAGACGACTCAGCCGGCCGGCCGGGGGTACGCGACGATCGAGCTCAAGGTCAGCTTCCTCAAGCCGGTTCCCCACGACGGCAGCGAGGTGGAAGCGCGCGGACGGGTGCTCCGCGTGGGCCGGCGGATCGCCTACGCCGAGGCCCACGCCTACGACTCGAATGGGACCCTGGTCGGCCACGCCACCTCATCGCTGGCCAGCTTCGGTCGCTGACGCTCCACCTCAACGCCGCCTAAACCCACCTGACACCGCCCGGGAGGACGGGCGTACAATCCCCAAATCGTCGGGAAGCCGTGATCCCCGATCTGCTTGGGATCTCCTCTTTGGAACGAACCGACATCGCCCAAACCGAGGGGCCATCCGCCTTCCGGCAGGCGGCCGAGCTAGAGCTGCGGCACGTCGAGAAGCGCTATCCGGGCCAGCGGGAGGCGGCGATCCCCGACCTCAGTTTCAAGGTGGGGGCGGGGGAGGTGTGCGTGCTGGTCGGACCCTCCGGGTCGGGCAAGACCACCGCCATGCGCCTGATCAACCGGATGATCCCATTGACTGGCGGCGACATCCTGCTGGGCGGCCAGAGCATCCTGAAACGCCAGCCGACCGAGCTGCGCAAGCAGATTGGCTACGTGATCCAGCAGATCGGCCTGTTCCCGCACCTGACGGTCAGCGACAACATCGCCACGGTGCCGCGACTGCTCGGCTGGCCTGGCGAGCGCACCAGCGCCCGGGTCAGAGAGCTCCTCGAGCTGATCGGCATGGACCCCGACGAGATCGGGTCGCGGTATCCGAGTCAGCTATCGGGCGGCCAGCAACAGCGGGTGGGGGTGGCCCGCGCCCTGGCCGCCGATCCGCCGCTGATGCTGATGGACGAGCCGTTCGGCGCCATCGACCCGATCAATCGCTCCCGGCTCCAGGACGAGTTCCTGCGCCTCCAGGCCCTCGTGCGCAAGACCGTTGTGTTCGTCACCCACGACATCGACGAGGCGATCAAGATGGGCGACCGGATCGCGATCCTCCGCGAGGGGGGGCGCCTGGCTCAGTACGACAGGCCGGCCGAGATCCTCACCAACCCGGCAGACGAGTTCGTGGCCCAGTTCGTCGGCGCCGACCGGGCACTGAAGCGCCTCGGGCTCTCGACGCTCGCCGACGTGAAGCTGATCGCGCCCAACGGTGACCGTCCCAGCGATCGCCGGGTCCGGCAGGACACCTCCGTGCGCGACGCGCTGTCGGCGGTCCTGGCCGCCGGCGGTCAGCCGCTGACGGTCGTGAACACAGAGAACCAGGTCGTCGGCCTGGCCACGCTCGAGCTGCTGGGCGGCCTGCTGGCCGACGGACGCCTGGCCGAACCCGCGCCGCCCAGCGCCGAACCCGCGCCGGCGAGCACGGAGGCACCGGGGCCGACCGTTTGAACCCGCAGCTCCCCATTGCCGCCGGGGGACCGGTCATCCCCAGCTTCGGCGGCTCCGGCAAGGCCTATGCCTGCGAGCGGGCAAATGGCCTGTTCTGCTGGCACTGGTTTTCCCAGAACTGGGGCAGCGTGCTGTGGCCGGCGCTGCGTCAGCACGTCGTGCTGACCCTGATCGCCGTGGCGGCGGGGTTTGCCATCTCCACCGCGCTGGCGCTGATCGCCCACCGTCATCGCTGGGTTGAGCGGCCGGTAACCGCGGTCACGGCGATCCTCTACACGATCCCCTCGCTGGCCATGTTCGAGCTGCTGGAGCCGATCCCGGGCTTTGGGCTGAGCCGCACGACCGCCGAGGTGGCGCTGGTCTCCTACACGCTCCTGATCATGTTCCGCAACACGCTGACCGGGCTGCGGGGGGTCCCGGCAGAGGTTCGCGATGCCGCCGCCGGAATGGGGATGAGCCCCCGGCAGATCCTCGTCAGGGTCGAGCTTCCCCTGGCCCTGCCGGCCATCGTGGCCGGCCTGCGGATCGCCACCGTCACCGTGATCGCGCTGGCCACGATCGCCGCTCTGGTCGACGACTCAGGCCTCGGCGTGCCGATCCTCACGGCGATCAACAACGACGTCTTCAAGACCGAGCTGATCTCGGCCGGCCTGCTGGCGGTCCTCCTGGCTCTGTTCGCGGACGGCCTGCTCGTCCTCCTGAATCGCTACCTGACCCCCTGGTCCCGGGCGCGTTTGGCATGAACGACTTCGTCCAGGCCTTCCAGTTCATCGGACGGGACGGGCAGATCCTGGGTGGGCCGCCGGTGCCCACGCTCGTGCATCTGTCGCTGGAGACGCTCAAGATCGCCGGCATCGCGATGGTCATCTCGCTCCTCATCGCCATCCCCATCGGACTCTGGTTGGGCCACATCCATCGGGGCTCGTTCGTGGCCATCAACCTGGGCAACGTCTGGCGGGCGCTGCCCAGCCTGGCCGTCCTGGCGATCGGCGTGGCCATCCTCGGGCTCGGCCTGGACAACGTGCTCCTGGCGCTGGTCGTGCTGGCCGTGCCGCCGATCATCACCAACGCCTATGTGGCCGTGGATCAGATCGATCCGGAGCTGGTCGATGCCGCCCGGGGGATGGGGATGACCGGCTGGCAGATCCTGCGCAAGGTGGAGCTGCCCCTGGGCGTGCCGCTGGTCATGGCCGGTGTGCGCACGGCGGCGCTGTTCGTCGTCTCCACGACCACGATCAGCGCCCTGACCGGCTACAGCGGGACCCTGGGCGACATCATCAACAACGAGACCAGCTACCACCTCTCGGGCGTGCTCGGGGCGGCGATCTGCATCGCCGCGCTGGCCCTGCTGGTGGAGGCGCTGCTGGCCGGCGTGCAGCGGGCGATGACCCCGCGTGGCCTGAGGGTGACCCGCGCCGCCGCCCCCGAGGGCTCGCTGGCGCCGGCAGTCGCCGAGCCGGCATAGGAAACTTAAGTTTGTCAATCGAAATACAGGAGGAAGTGATGCGGAAACGAATCAGAGGGGCCCTGCTCCTCGGTTTGACGCTGGCTGTGGCGCTGATCGTCGCGGCCTGCGGCTCGTCCACCAAGAAGACGAGCTCGAGTACCACCAGCAGCTCGTCCAAGACCACCAGCAGTTCGCTGCCGGGCAAGGGCAAGCCGGCGATCGCCCTGGGCGACGAGAACTTCGAAGAGGAGTACGTCCTCGGCTCGCTCTACCAGGAGGCCCTGGAGGCCAAGGGCTACACGGTCTCGCTGAAGGGGAACATCGGCTCCGCCGAGCTCACCTACAAGGCCTTCGAGACCGGCCAGATCGCCGCTTATCCCGAGTACACGGGCACGCTGCTCACCGCGGTGGCCAACATCACCTCGCCGCCCAAGAGCGCCCAGGGCGCCTACGTCGAGGCCAAGAGCTGGCTCCAGAAGTCCGGCGCCACGATGATCGGCCCGACGCCGTTCGCCGACTCAGACGCGATTGGCACGACCAAGAAGTACGCCGCCGCGCATCACCTGACGACGATCGCCGACCTCAAGTCGCTGGGCAAGGGCGTGACGATGGGCGGGGCGCCGGAGTTCGCCACCCGCTCGCAGGCGCTGGTCGGGCTGAAGAAGGCCTACGGGATCAACCCGACCTTCGTGCCTCTGGCGATCGGGCTCTTCTACCAGGCGCTCGACTCCGGCAAGGTCGACACCTCCGACGTGTTCACCACCGATCCGGAGCTCAACAGCGGCAAGTACGTGGTGCTGACCGACCCCAAGCACGTGTTCGGCTTCCAGAACGTTGGTCTGGTGGTCAAGCAGAGCACGGCGAGCGCGGAGGGTCCGGCCTTCACCTCGACGATCACCGCCGTCAACAACCTGCTGACCCAGAAGGCGATCATCGCGCTCAACGCGGCGGTCGTCTTGGACAAGCAGTCGCCGGCAGTGGTGGCGCACACGTTCCTGTCCGACAACCACCTGCTGTAACGGGGATCGCGCCGGCCAGCCGCTTTCCGGCTGGCTGGCCGGCGGGCCGGTCGAGGCACCGGCCCGCCAACGGCCGGACCGGACGGCCGGCGCCCCGTCGTCTAACCTGAACCGTCCGGCGGATCGCCCACTCGACCACGGGTCCTGAGGACCCACCGGCGCCACGCGCCGGCCGCTCAACACGAGGCCGGCGGCCAGTCCCGGAGGTCGGGAGTGTCACGCCGCCCAGGCAGACACTCATTAAGTCCTGGGACGTATGTAGTTAGTGGTGATCCATGCCGGACATGCAAGGCCCAGGCCCAGACCTGGGCCTTGGTGTCTCCGGGTACGCAGGATTTCCACACGGGCGAGTGCCGGTGCCATAAGGTTGGCCCGTGCGAGGACAAGGATCGCTCCTCCGCGGGGTCAGGTTCGGCGGAGTTACGCTGCTACTGGTGGCAGGCCTACTGGCCATGTCGGCGAGTCAGGCTGTGGCAAAGCCTGGGGCGTACAGGGTCCTGCTCGTGACCGGGCTTGACGGGGGCTGCGGGATGACCGCCTTCTGGGACCAGCTGAGGGCAGAGTCCGGGATCGCGACGGTCAACTCCTTTGACGCCACTGCGGCGACCCCCACCGCCGCTCAGCTCGACCCGTACGACCTGGTGGTCACCGATTCGGACTGCGAGGGCTTCGGCAGTCATGGAGCCGCCCTGGGCAACAAACTGGTGAGCTATGTCAAGCAGGGGGGCGTGGTCGTCGAATACGCCTTAGGTGCCGATACGGATGCTCAGCAGGACGACATAACGGGGGCATGGGTCAGCGACGGCTACAGCCCGTTCATCGCCGGCTCGGCAGTCGACGACGCCGACACGCTCGGGACCTTCAATGCCTCGAGCCCACTGATGGCCGGCGTGGGCAGCCTGGCCGCCGACTGCGACACCAACTCGACGCTGGCGCCGGGGGCTACCAGCGTGGCCCGGTGGACAAACGGAGACCAAGCGGTCGCCTACAAAGGGCAGGCCATCGTGGTCAACGCCAGTGTCGAGGACGGCTGCTCCTGGAGTAATGGCTTCCCCCGCATGATCGGCTTCCCCCGCCTGACGCTCAACGCGGTGAAATGGCGGGGCCGGCATTACCTCTCGGTGAAGAGGGCCGGAAAAGGCAAGGGCAGAGTCAAGAGCAGCCCAGCCGGGATCAAATGCGGGAAGAAGTGCTCCGCGACCTACAACTTCGGAAGAACCGTCAAGCTGTCCGCGAAGGCCAAGACGGGTTCGAAGTTCACGGGCTGGAGTGGCGGCGTTTGCCAGGGCAAGAAGAAGACCTGCAAGGTCACGATGGACGCCACCGAGCACGTCAAGGCGAAGTTCAAGCTCAGCACGTAGCGGCCACGCGTCCGGCTACCAGGAACGGGGAACGAGGCGACCCCGGCGGAAATACTCCCGCCCGGTCCGTATCGGAGCCTGCGGGCTTAGGCCGCGCGGCTGTCGGGCGAGCAGCGGTCGCAGATGCAGTGGCGCCCGTGCACGGGAGACACGTTCAGCCCGCGCATCGCCGGATGGCGATCCTGATCGGTGCTGACGGGCTCCCCGGGGCGGCTGGGCATCGCGACGGCCTGCTGGGCCGGATCGTTTTGGCGTTGGAATAAATGTCGGGGCATTTGGAACATGACGCAGACCTTATGGACAGCATCGGCCGGAACCCGATGCAAGCTGACCTACTCCGGCAAAGATCCGTAGCAACTACGCCAGGAACTTATTCGGGAAGTCAGATGCATGACCTTCCTTGGAATGGCCTTTACCCGGCGTATAGAAGCCCAAACCAGGTTTAGCCGGTGCTGACAGTGGCCCCGTGCGGCCCGTCCCACAGTCGCTCGCGCAGGCCGGTCGCCCGGGCCACCGGCCTGGTCACTGCCGAGCGCAACGAGGCCTCGCTGCCCACCAGGATCAGTCGCCGGCGCGCCCGGGTGACCGCCGTGTAGAGGAGCTCACGGGTCAGGATGCGCGAGCTCAGGTCGGGCAGCAACACGGCGGCGGTCTCGAACTGCGACCCCTGGCTCTTGTGGATCGTCATCGCGTGGAGGGTCTGCACCGACGCCAGTCGCGAAGGCGCGAACATGGCCAGGCGGCCATCGCGCAGGAACGCAGCCCCCAGGCCGCCCGCAGCGGTGCTGATTACGACGCCGGTATCGCCGTTGTACAGGCGCAGCTCGTAGTCGTTCTCGGTGACGAGCAGGGGCCGGCCCGGGTAGTCCCGCCCCTCGGCCGAGAAGTCCTCCACCGCCTCGGACAGCCAGCGCTCGCTCTGGGCGGCCCAGGTGGCGGCCCCGTAAGCGCCTCGCCGGTGGGCGCAGAGCAGACGGAAAGCGGCCAGGGCGCCCAGCGCCGTCTCTGCCTCGCCGCCCCGGGCGGCGGCCACCACCGCCGCGCCGGCCTCCACCGCCGCTTGGCGGAGCGGGGCCAGTGCCGCCCGCGCCTCTTCGGGCCGGCGCTCGGGATCGGCCACGTCAAGCTCAATCCAGGTGATCTGATCGGGCGCCGCCCGGGCGGCGGCGACAGCGGCGTCGGCATCCCCGCGGCGGATCGCGTCGGCCAGGCCGCCGATCGCGGCCCCGAAGCGGTGGCCGTGGCGCAGCGCGACGATCCCGTCTCCGAACGAGGTCGATCCGGCCACCGCCGGCTCGAGCAGCTCGGCTCCGGTGACCCGGTGAAGCAGCGCCCGCATCCCGCCGCTCAGGCGCAGGCCCACGCTCGCCGGTCCGACGATGTCCCGGAGCACAGCGCCGGCCTCGATGGCCGTCAGCTGGTCGGGGTCGCCCACCAGAACGAGGCGGCCGTCGCCGCGGATCGCCTCCGTCAGGCGCCCCATCAGGGACAGCGAGACCATCGAGGTCTCGTCGACGATGACCACGTCGTGGGGGAGCCGGTTGGCGGAGTCGTGCCGGAAGCGGCTGTAGGAACCTGGGCGCCACCCGAGCAGGCGATGGATGGTGCCGGCTCGCAGCTCGAGCAGTGTCGCGCGGACCTGATCGTCCACGGGAAGCGACGCCGCCTCATGGTGCACGGCCCCCTGGAGGCGCGCGGCCGCCTTGCCGGTAGGCGCGCACAGCGCGATCAGCGGCGCCGCCCGCCCGGCCGCCCGCGCCTCCTCGACCAGTAGCCCGATCACCCGTGCCACGGTTGTCGTCTTACCGGTCCCGGGGCCGCCGGCCACGACCGCGAAGCTGCGCAGGACCAGACAGGCGGCGGCGGCGCGCTGCAGCTCGTCCTCGGGAGCCGGGAACAACCGAGCCAAACCGCCGGCCAGCCAGGTCGAATCGATCGAGCGCAGTGGTCGATCGGCGAAGGCGGCCAGCCCGGTGGCCAGCTGGCGCTCCTCGCGCCAGTAGCGGTCGAGGTACAGGCGCGAGCCGATCAGCCGCAGCGGCCGCACCTGCGCATCGTCCTGATCGCCCCGAGCCACCAGCGCGGCCAGCTCGCCCACCCGGGCGATCCAGCCGGACGGTTCGGGCCAGGGCAGCGCCAGCAGATCGCCCCCCGGGGCATCTTCCACCGCCACCGTCCGGCTGACGGTGGCGAGATCCACGAACACGTGCCCGAGGCGCGGGGCCCGCACGGCCAAGGCCACGGCCAGGAGCGCCTCCGGGTCATCGACCGCGGCGAGCCGGCCCAGCTCCACGGCGACGTGGACGTCGGCGGCGGCCAGCACCTCGGCCTGGTTGAACTCCCGCAGAAGCTCGGGTGCGTTCAGCGCCAGCTCGGCGCTGAACGGGTCAAGCGGGCGCGGTTCGACGGCGGTCATGAGGCATCGAGGAGATCGCTGAGAGCCACTACCAAGCCGGCCGGCGGTTGCCAGGAGAACACGCCACACACCCCGCCCTCCGCCTCGGGTGTGTCCGGGCCGAGCATCCCCCGCAGGAACAGGTAGTGCACACCGGCCAGGTTGAGCGCCGGGTCATAACCTGGCAAGCGCCAGCGCAGGTAGCGGTGCAGTGCAACCGTGTAGAGAAGGGCCTGCAGGCCGTAGTGCGATCGCTCCATCTCGGCTCGCAGCGCGCTCGGGCGGTAGTGCCAGGCGCTGAGCGACTCGCCCCCGGCGGCCAGCCAATTGGTCTTGTAGTCGAGCAGAGCGAACCGCGCCGCGCCTTCCTCCGGGCCGACCGTCCGCACGACCAGGTCGATGGAGCCGGTCAGGTAGCCCCGCAGCACCCCGTCCAGGGCCGGGTCGGCCAAACGCTCGGCGTAGCCGGCCAGCGCGTCCTCTCCGGGCAGCCATTCCCGCAGCAGGCTCGCCACCGACCCGAGCACGACCCGGCCGCGGGGTTGATCGCCACCGGCCAGCGGCAGCTCGAAGCCGAGTTCGTCCAGGCGGTCGGCCCTGCGCACGCGGCGGAGCGTCAGCCCGCCGGCGCCGGTCAGTGGCGTCTCGATCGCCGCAGCCAGGCCGGCGGCCGCCACGGATGCCCCGCAGCCCAGCTCGAGCCCGCTGCGTCCGTTCCGGCCCCGCAGCGCATCCGCCAGCTCAGCCTCCAACTCGGGGGAGTCGAAGTCGACCGCCTCCAGGACCCGGTGCACGAGCGTCCCGATCTCGGCTCCCATGGCCATCTCGGCCAGCGGCAGCTGAAGACCCGCCAGCTTGCCCAGCTCCCGGTCGCCCTGGTCGATCACGGCCGAGCCGGCGGCCACCGGGCCAGCCGGCTCGTCCTGCACCCACGCCTCCTCGGGCTCGCTGCCCACCCAGGCCTCGTGGGATGCGGCGGTGATCGCGCTGTAGGACGTGCGCCGCCAGGTGGTGTCCAGTCGCCGGTCGAACCGGGCCACGGCGAGCGCCCCCGACTCGGGTGGCTCGCCGCTCCAGGCCGGTGGCGGACCGAGCTGGGCCCACTCCACCGATACGGCGGCGGGAGCCTGGCGCTGGATCTCCTCCAGCGTCGTGAACGCCTCCTGGTCGGAAGGGGTCTCCCGCGGCCCCCAGACCGGGACGGTGCCGTCGGGCTGGCCGGCGAACAGCAGCCGCCCCAGCGCGGAGTTGCGGGCGTCCCGGGAGCCGGCCCACCAGGCCACCACCTGATGGCGGGCGCGGGTCAGCGCCACGTAGGCCAGGCGCAGGTCCTCGCCCCGGTCCTCGCTGAGGTGCTGGCGGGAATGCTCCCGATAGCTGTCGCCCTCCAGCCCGACGTCGATCGCCCGCTCGTCGTCGCGCTGGGGGTCGTGGAAGTCCACCGGGTCAGTGCCCCGGCGCGTGAAGCCGGGATCCCACAGGAAGGGGCAGAAAACCACCGGGAACTCGAGCCCCTTGCTGCTGTGGATGGTCAGCAGCTGGACGGCGTCGGCATCGGATTCGAGCCGGCGGGTCAGCTCGTCGCCGACGCCCTCGCGGCCGGCCGCGGCGATCCGCTCGCGCAACCAGCCGGTCAGGGCCGAGGTGCCGAGTCCCTCGGAGCTGGCGGCGGCGTGGAGCAGCTGGCCGACGTGCGAGAGATCGGTCAGCGCCCGCTCGCCGCCCGACTCGGCCAGCACCCGCCCGGGCACCCGCTCGCCGAGGATGATCGTTTCGGCCAGGGCCGCCACCCCCCGATCGCGGAGCACGCGGGCCCAGGCATGCAGGCGCTGATGGAGCCCCTCCAGCTCCTCCTCACCGGCACAGGCGATCCGCCGGGCGTCCCAGCCCAGGAATGGCGTCAGCGCGGCCGCTCGTGACCGAGGGGGTGAGGCGGGCCGCTCGAGGGACTCGAGAAGGGTCAGCCAGTCCTGCCCGGCCGCGGTGCCGAAGACGCTCCCAGCACCGTTGACCACGGCGGGCACGCCGGCCGCGGTGAGCTCGCGCTGGACGAGCCCGGCATCGCTGTGCCGGCGTACCAGCACGGCCAGGTCACGCGGCGCCACCGGGTCGGTGCCGATCGTCTCGCCGCTCTCCGCGCGGCGGTCGATGCAGGCGCCGGAGGAGAGGAGCGCCACGACCTCGGCCGCCACATCCTTGGCGATGTAGCTGCGGGCGCTGGGCGCGGAGGGAAAGCCGTTGAACGTGACGGCGATCGAGGCCTCGCGCCGGTCCACGACGCGGAAGCGCAGGGCGCCCGGCGACGGCGCGCCATGGAGTCGCCCTTCGCGGTGGCAAGCAGCCGCCTGGACCCGCCGGTAGACGATGTCCGGGTGGCCCAGCCGAGCCTCGCGGAACAGCGCGTCGAACCCGTCGATCAGCGCCTGGTCGCTGCGGCGGTTGATTCGCAGCGTGGGCCGCCGGGTGGCTGCTCGCACGGCGGCCAGGTACGCATACACGTCGGCCCCGCGGAAGGCGTAGATGGCCTGCTTGGGATCGGCGATCAGGACCAGCGTGACCTCGCCCGACCCGAAGGCGCGGTCGACGATCTCCCACTGGATCGGGTCGGTGTCCTGGAACTCGTCGATCAGCACCACCCGGTAGCGGGTGCGCAGGCGCTCGGCGGCCTGGGGGCCGCGGGGCCCCGCCAGCGTGTCACGCAGGCGGGTGAGCTGATCGTCGTAGGTGAGCAGGGCCAGCCGGCGCTTGCGCGTGTCCAGCTCCTGGCGGGCCGCTTCGGCCAGGCGCCGGCGCATTGCGCCCAGGCTGGCCGGCGGCGCCTCCAGCGGGTGCAGGACGGCGCCCGGGTTGTGGATGGCCACGCGGGCGATCCGCCCCGCCTCGTCTCGCGACAGCTCGGGGTGCTCGGAGCGGGCAAAGCGCCGCACGTAGAGGTCGTCGATCACCTCCTCCACGAGGTCATCGACGTTCTCCACGAACACGATGTCGGGCTCGAGGTCGCCCAGCGTGCCCAGCTCGTCCAGCACCTCCTGGCAGAAGCCGTGGGTCGTGGCGATCGTGGCGGCATCAAAGCCGGACACGGCATCCGCCAACCGGTCGCGCCGCTCGATGACGGCTTGGCGGTCGCCGGCGGCCAGCAGCGCTGCGACCTCGTCCCCCTCGGTCACCTGAGCGCCGTTCAGTACCCGGGTGAGCTCGCGCTCGGCGCTGACCAGGCGCTCGCGCACCCGTTCGCGCAGCTCGCCTGTGGCAATCCGGGTGAAGGTGACGAGCAGGAGCTGCTCCAGGGGAAGGCCGTCGGCGACATAGCGCGCGGTCAGGGCCGCGATCGTGAACGTCTTGCCCGTTCCGGCGCTGGCCTCCAGCACGGTCACGCCGGTCGGGAGCTCACCGCACAGATCGAAGGTGTCGGTCACTCCACCACCTCGCGGACGAGCAGCGGCCGCCACAGCCGCAGCGCGTAGCGACCGAAGCGAGAGGCCTGATCGGCCGACCACCCATCGCCGTACTCGTCGCTGGCCGGCGCGAAGGCGGTGAGCTCCTCCAGGGTCAACTGGCCGCCGAACGCCAGCTTGTGCTCGGGCTCGGCGTCCTCCTTGGGGTAGTCGAACTCGGACTTCCACTCGGTCAGCGCGGCCTTCAGCGCGACACCCTCATCCGCGCGTCCGCCGATCAGGGCCGCGGCGTAGGCGGCGGCGGTCTGGCAGGGCAACGGGAGTGGTTCGCGCAGTCCTCGCAGCCGCAGGTCGGCCAGGACGCCCAGCTCTCTCAGCGCCCGCTGTCTGCGCTGGTCGGCATTCGGGCCGAGCGCGGGGACGTGCGAAACGGCGGCGCGGCCGGATTGCCGGCCCCGGGCGCGGCCCACGGTGAGGGCCTCGAAGGGGATCTCGGGGTGGGCGGCGCTCAGGGCCAGGAGGTTGACCCAGGCGGCCAGGCGGTGGCGCGGCCCGAGCCGGGAGAAGCTCACGGTGAGGAGCACGTGGTCCCGGACGCCGGAAACGGTCCCGGTCAGGCGAATCGGTACGGGACCGTCGTCGAGCAGCAAGTTGGTCTCCAGGGAGCGCGGCTCGGTCTCGCTCACCCGGGCTCGCGCCTGGGCCAGGATCGGCGTCACTTCCTCCCAGATGCCGGTCATCACGGGCGCGCCCAACGCCTCGGGAGGCAGCGTCCCGCGGGCGATCTCGGCCTGCAGGCAGCGCTGCGGTTCGATCCCGGCCAGCAGCCCCTCCAGTAGCCGCTGGCCGATCTGCCAGCGCTGCAGGTTGTCGAGCTCGACCGGCAGCGCGTCCTGGATCTCGTCTTCGGTGATGCCGATAGAGACGCCCAGTCGCTGGCGCAGGAAGGCTCGGACGGGGCGCTGGGCGAAGGAGATCAGATCGCTCAGCGCCAGGGTGCCGGGGTCGACCGGTGGGAGCGGACCGGCCAGGAACGGCGGCGGCTCGTGCCGCTGGGCCTCCAGCGCCCAGGCCCCCTCCAGCGACACAGCATCGAAGCTCCAGGGCTTTTCGCCGGCCAGCCGTCCCGCCACGAAGTTGCGCCGGTCGAAGGGCTGCAGCGGATGGTGGACGAGCACCCGCTCGCGGGCATCGCCCTGGGCGCTGGCCTCGATGGCGTCGAGCAGCTCGGCCACGGGAACGGCTGGAGGGAGGGAAGCGTTGGTGCGGTCGTCGTGGCCGCTGTAGGTGATCAGCAGCCGCTCGCGGGCGGCCATGAACGCGTCGAGGAGCAGCTGGCGGTCCTCGGAGCGGGGATCCCGGTCGCCCATGTGGGGATCCTCGAGCAAGCGGTTGTCGCCGTCGCGAGAGGCATGCCGCGGGAAGGCGCCGTCGTCCATCCCCAGGAGGCACACCACCCGGTGGGGTACCGAGCGCATCGGGACGAGCGTGCAGACGGTCAGGTGACCGGTGCGGAAGTTGGCCCGGGTGGGGCGTCCGGCCAGCCGATCGCCGAGCAGCGCCCGTATCTCGGGCAGAGCCAGGGCGGAGGCGGTGCCCGCCGCGGATTCGCCCTCGACGTCGGTGAGGATCCGCTCCAGTTCGAGCCGCTGCCAGGACTCCCAGTCGCGCGTCGCCGCCAGGCCGTCGGCGGCCGCTCGCAGGCTGGCCGTCCACTCGCTGACCGGCCTGGTACCCGACAGGCTTTCGAGCGCCGTGCCCAGCCGGTCCACGAACTCGGCGAAGCGGCCGGCCAGGTCAATCGATCCTGAGTCCACATCGTCCACCGGCAGCACCCGCTCGTACAGCCGCTGTCCCGACTCGCTGAGCGTTACGCCGAGCAGCAACCGGCGCAGCCCCGAGCGCCAGGTGCCGGCCTCCACGCTGTCCAGCTTGAACGGGCGGCGGTGCTCCGCGTCGAGGCCCCAGTGGATGGCGGCGGTGCTGACCCAGTCGCCCAGCCGGGCCAGATCGTCGTCGTCGAAGCCGAAGCGGCGGCGCACCGGCTCGGCGTCGGCCAGGTCGAGGACCTCGGAGGCGGTCAGACGCTGGGCGGGCAGCTCGAGCAGGCGGGCGATCACGCTCAGCACCGGGTTGGTCTGGCGCAGCGAGCGGTCGGCCAGGCGCACCCGCAGGTCGATCCGCGACTCGCCGGCCACGCCGCCCGCCTCCGCCGCCTCCTCCTCCTGCACCCCCGGTCCGGCTCCGAAGGTGGCCTGGATCAGCGGCGCGAACGTCTCCACGTCCGGGCACATGACGATCACGTCGCGCGGCTCGAGCGTGGGATCCGATTCCAGCAGGTGCAGGATCGCCTCGCGCAGCACCTCCACCTGGCGGGGGCGTCCGTGGCAGGCGTGGATGGCGATCGAGTCGTCGTCCCCGGACAACTGCATCCGGACCTCGGAACCACCCGGCAGCGGCACGCCAGGCGCGGCGCGGTCGGCGCGGATGTCGGCCTGCAGGCGGCCGAGAAGCGTGACCGGTTCGGCGTCGTCCACGGCCAGGTGGTGGTCGTGGGCTGGGCCCGATGCGAGCACCAGCTGGAGCTCCCGGGAGTCACGTCCCCAGGAGGCCAGCAGCCGGTTCGCGGCCAGGCGGGCGCTGGGGTCGCGATGGCGGGGTAGGGCCGTTCCGTTGCCATCCACCACATCGCGAACCCGGTCCCAGAGCACCGGCGAGGGGTGCAGCAGGAACAGGTGGACGTCGCGGCCCGCGGCCAGCGCGTGGAGCGCCTGCACGTACCCGGGCGGCAACCGGGTCAGCCCGAACAGGCCCAAGCGCGCGGGCAGCTCCACTAGCGCCGGGTCATCTCGCAGCCGCCGGCAGGCCTCGGGCAGCCGCTCGGCGCCGCTGGGCACACCGATCGCGTCGCGCAGGCAGCGCCACAGCTCGGGCTGCCAGCCTCCGCCGTCCGGACCGTCCTGTCCCGCCGCCCACGCCTGCAGCATGGCCGGGCGCCGCACGCCGTACTCATCGAACAGCCCCGCGATCTGGCGGACCCGGCCGAACCGCCGGTCGGGCGCCGAGTCCAGGTGCCCGATCAGCGGCGCCAGCCAGGCCTCGTCGCGGAGCGAGTCGATCAGCTCCAGCAGCGGCCAGACCAGACGATCCGGCCGCCACGGGTCGGCGTCGGGATCGATCCCGGAAGCCAGCGCCAGCGCGCCGCCGATCAGCCGGCCGGGAAACGGGAAATCGACGTTGGCGCAGACACCGTCGCGGCTCTCCGGCCGTGCCCCAAGCCGGCCGGAGAGCCGCTGGACGAGCCATCGCTCCATCCCCCGGGTGGGCACGGAGACGACGTCCGGGGTGAACGGGTCCTCCGGAGGCGCCGCCAGGATGTCGGCCAGGGTGTCGGCCAGGCGGTCGGCTCGCTCGGCGCGGTGGATGTGAAGCACGCCTCCAGTATCCAGTCGCCGCTGGTCGTAAGCTCAGCAGCGATGCGACTCGAGGGCATCGAGACGGGCGACATCGTCGAAGTGGACCGGCTGGGCCGGCGGTTTCACGCCGTGGTGGCGGGCATCTCTCTGGGTGGCCTGACGATCCAGCCCCTGGACCGCAAGGTCACCTACCGGTCATGCCGCGCCCGGGAGGTCGTGGGCCACTGGGCCCGCCGTGGCCGCCCGCGCACCAGCACGGATCCGCTCGAGCCGACCGTGCTCCAGCTCGAGTTCGACATGACGATCCGCGACTGACCCCCCGGACAGGCGGGATGCCGGGTCCTCGACCATGCACCGGTAGTCTGCGACGGGAATGAACGACGACTGGCGACTGAGTGTCACGCTGGCCAGCCCCCACCAGGCGGCGGAGCTGGCCGAGCAACTCCAGAAGGGGAGCCTTGAGCACGGTCTGGCCTCGGGCGCGGGTGATCGGGTGATCGTCTCGGTGGATAGCCGCGAGGTGTTCCTGTACAGCGACACGCGTGACCAGCTCGACCGAGCGCGCGAGGCGATCGAGGCGCTGGCCGGCTCGAGCGGCTGGCAGCCCCAGAACGAGTTGCGCCGCTGGCATCCGACCGCCGAGGATTGGGAGGACCCCGACGCGCCGCTGCCCGAGGGCGGTGCGGGGCTGGCCTCCGAGCACGCCGAGCGGATCGCCCGGGAGCGCGCGGCGTCACGCCAGCTGGGCTTCCCCGAATGGGAGGTTCGAGTGCTTTGCCAGTCCCACCACGACACGGTCGCGCTGTCCGAGCGCCTGGCCGATGAGGGACTGAACCCGCTGCGGCGCTGGCGTTACCTGCTGGTAGGCGCGGCCGACGAGGACACCGCCCGCGCGCTGGCCAACCGGCTGACCGGCGAGTCGCCGGCCGGCTGCACCGTGACCGTCGAGGGCACCCTGGCCTCCGTCGAGGCCGACATACCGCCCAACCCGTTTGCGGTGTTCGGCGGCCTCGGGGGCTAAACCGTGAAGACGATCTTGCCGTGCACGTCGCCCTCGAACATTGCGGCGAAGCCGTCACGCGCCTGATCGAGCGGCATCGCTCGATCGATCACGGGCAGGACATTGCGGTCAACGCACAGCCGGCTCAGGCGCTCGAGCTCGTCGCGGGTGCCCATCGTGGAGCCGACGACCGACAGCTGAAGGAAGAAGATGCGGGTCAGCTCGGCGGGTGAGGCGTCGCCGGTGGTCGCGCCCGCGGTGACCAGCACGCCACCCGGCTTGAGCGACTTGATCGAGTGAGACCAGGTGGCGGCGCCGGTCGTGTCCATGACCGCGTCCACTCGCTCGGGCAGCCGGGCTCCCGCTTCGAAGGCGGCATCGGCGCCCAGCTTGAGCGCTTCCTCGCGCTTGCGCTCCGAGCGGCTGGTCACCCACACGCGGATCCCGGCGGCGCCGGCCAGAACGGTCAGCGCGGTGGCCACTCCGCCGGTCGCGCCCTGCACCAGGACGGTCGAGCCGGGGACGATCCTGCCGCGCGTGAACAGCATCCGGTAGGCGGTCAGCCAGGCGGTGGGCAGGCAAGCCGACTCCTCGAAGCTCAACTCGGGCGGCTTGGGCACCAGGTTGCGCCGGGGGACGGCCACCCGCTCGGCCAGCGTGCCCTGGTGGCGCTCGGAGAGCAGCGAGCGGCGCGGGTCAAGCGTCTCATCGCCCCGCCAGTCCTCTGAGGCGATCACCGAATGGACGATCACCTCCTTGCCGTCCTCGTCCAGCCCGGCCGCGTCGCAGCCGAGGATCATCGGCAGCGCGTCGGCCGGCAGGCCCACCCCGCGCAGCGACCACAGGTCGTGGTGGTTCAGCGAGGCCGCCTTGACGGTGACCGTGGTCCAGCCGGGCCGCGGCTCGGGCTCGGGGCGCTCGCCGATCTCCAGCCCGCTGAGCGGGTCCTCGGGATTGAGCCGGGCGGCGTAGACGGCGAGCATTCCGGCATCATGCCCGAGATGCTCCTGCGACGCCTGTGTGGTCCGTTCTTCGTACTTGCCGGGGTGATGCACTTCGTCAAGCCCCGCACGTACGAGAGCATTGTGCCCCCCTACCTGCCCGCTCCGCGCGCTCTGGTGTACGCCAGCGGCGTAGCCGAGATCGCCGGCGGGGCGGGGCTGATGGTGCAGGCGGCGCGGCGCCCGGCCGGGTGGTGGCTGATCGTCACGCTGCTGGGCGTGTTCCCGGCCAACCTGCACATGGCCCTGCACCCCGAGCGGTTCCCCAAGGTGCCTGGAGGGGCCACGGCGCTGTGGGCGCGGCTGCCGCTTCAGGCCGGGTTCATTGCCTGGGTGCGGGGCGCGATGCGGGCGGGCTGAGGCGATGAGGGCCGTCCGGAGACGGGTAAGGTCACCCGGTTGAAGGACTTCCGTCACAGGGTCTGCGTGATCACCGGCACCGGCTCGGGAATTGGCCGGGCGCTAGCGCTGGCGCTGGCCGGGGAGGGGGCCCGGCTGGCCATCTCCGACATCGATCAGGAAGCCGTCGTGCGCACGGCCGCGCTGGCCCGTCAGCGGGGCGCCGAGGTGGAGAGCTACGTCCTCGACGTGTCCTCCCGGGAGGCCGTGTTCGCTCACGCCGAAGCGGTCCGGGAGCGGTTCGGCACGGTCAACCTGGTGATCAACAACGCTGGCGTGGCCGTGTCCAAGGACTTCCTGGACATGCCGCTCGAGGACATCGAGTGGCTGACGGGGATCAACTTCTGGGGCGTCGTGTACGGAACCAAGGCTTTCCTGCCCGAGCTGATCGCCTCCCGGGACGGCCATCTGGTGAACATCTCGAGCGTGTTCGGGATGATCGCCGTGCCCGGGCAATCGGCCTACAACGCCGCCAAGTTCGCGGTGCGCGGGTTCACCGAGGCGGTCCGCCAGGAGATGCTGGCCGCCCGCCACCCGGTGCAGGTCAGCTGTGTGCATCCGGGTGGGGTGAAGACCAACATCGCCCGGGCGGCCCGCAGCGATGACCTCAGCCCTGGCGAGCTGGCGGCCACGTTCGACAAGATCGCCGGCCTGACTCCGGAGCGGGCAGCGGAGATCATCCTGGCCGGCGTGCGCCGCAACCGGGGCCGGATCTTCGTGGGCCACGATGCGCGGGCGCTCGATCTGCTGCAGCGCACGCTGGGCGTCGGCTACCAGCAGATCGTCTACCGGGCTGCGAACCGGATCAATCCCGTCAGAGCGGAGGGGCGACGGGCCATGGCCGACGACGACGAGGCGGGCGCCCGCGCCCCGAGCGCCGTTCCGGCTACGCCCCCCGCTCCGCCTCCCGCTTGAGCTCGCTCGCCCGGGCTCCGGCCAGCTGATCCCGCAGCGGTCCCACCAGCGGTCCCCGGATGAAGAGGCCGAGCCGACCCAGGTCGACTTCGGTGTGGTAGCGGGCGCGCGTCGTCTCGCCCAGGTCGACCAGCTCCCAGGAACCGGCGACCGCCTTTACGTCGCCCGTCTCCTGCACCCAGCTGAGCCGCGTGGGCTCCTGGTAGGTGAACCGCATGCGCGCTTTGAGCGTCCTGACCTTGCCGTCGATTTCGATGTCGGCCAGCACCACTCGGCCGTCCTCATCGTGCTGGACGGCGGTCAGCGACTTGAGCCCGCCCTGCCAGTCGGGCGCTCGCTCCACATCCTGCACCAGCGCCCACACATCCTCCAGGGCCGCGCCGATCTCCGCGGTCGACTCGCCGTCCAGGTTGGCCATCTGCGCTCCTTTTGCTTGCCGCCGACGATTTGCCCGCGCAGCATAAGGGGCGGGCAACACTGGGTAGAGTGCCCTCTCCATGAAGGACCTCACCGGCACCGCCACCGGCCGTACCCAGATCGCGATCGAGGACTGCTACGCGCTCCTGTCCGACGTTGGGTCCTATCCGGACTGGTTCCGGGACGGGGTCCGGGCGGCCGAGGTGCTGGAACGTGATCCCGCTTCGGGCGAGGCCACCAAGGTCAGGACGACGCTCCACACCTCAATGGGCCCCGGGCGCGACTTCACGCTGAATATGGGCGTGACCCGCCGGCCGCCCGACATGGTGGAGCTACGGAGGTTGCCTCACGAGTCGAGTGATCCCGAGGAGATGACCGTCACCTGGCATCTCAGCCAAGGTCCGGAGACTCTGCTGGAGCTGGCCATGGCGGCGCAGCTCGACGTGCCCCGGTTCCTGCCGGTGGGCGGTCTGGCTCAGGGCCTGGCCGACCAGTTCATGCAGGCGGCGCTGCGACGGCTCGACGGGCGCGGCTGAACCGCGCCGGCGACCGCCGACGAGCGCTGGCGGTCGTGCCGGACGGTCCCCGCCGACGGGGGTTCACTCGGCGAGGGCGAGCCGTCCGGCCTCTAGATCGAGCAATGATCGCTTACGGTCAAGGCCGCCGCCGAAACCGGTGAGGCGGCCGTCTGCGCCCACCACCCGGTGGCAGGGCACGATGATGGCCACCGGATTGCGGCCGTTGGCCAGTCCGACTGCTCGAGCCGCGCGTACCGTGCACACCTCGCGGGCGATCTCTCCGTAGGAGCGCGTCTCGCCGTACGGGATCCGCACAAGCGCCTGCCAGACGCCGAGTTCCCACTCCGTGCCCCGAAGGTCGAGGTCTGTGTCGAAGGACTTGCGAGAGCCTGCGAAGTACTCGTCAAGCTGGGCACGCACGGAACCGAACGAGCCGTCGTCACGCCGCCAGGCGCTGTTCGGGGTCACTTGTCGCCGGGCTCCGGGACCGAGGAACGACAGTACGGAGAGCCGGCTGCCGTCGCCGGCCAGGAGCAGTTCGCCGACTGGCGAGTCGATGGTGGTGTAGATCATGGTCCTACAACGATGCTGCGCTCGCTGTCGTGAGATCGTCACGCGACTGCAGCCCCATCGCCTCGGCGATCAGCTCGTAGGAGCGCCGGCGCGCGCCGTGGTCGTAGGTGATCGTCACCACGATCACCTCGTCGGCCAGGTACTCCTCGGCCACTTTGAGGAGGCCTTCGCAGACCTTGGCCTGGGTGCCGATGATCGCTCGCCGGCCCGGCAGCGCGCCGCTGGTCGGTCGGCGGTTCTCTCGCAGCCACTCGGTCGCCTTCTCCGGCGGCGGCACCGGGATCAGCTGGCCTTCGCGCAGCAGGCGCAGCGTCATCCGGCTGCTGGCGGCCAGGTGCTCGGCCTCCTCGTCGGTGTCGGCGCACAACGCCCAGACGGCCACCGCGGTGCGGTGCGGCCGCCCGGGATGCTCGGTGGTCAGGCGGGTGCGATACAGGCCGGCGATCTCAGCGCCGCCCGGGTTGATGAAGTCGGCGAACGCGTACGGGAGATCGAGCTGCGCGGCCCAGATCGCGCTCTGCGGCGAGGAGCCCAGGAGCCACGGCTCGGGCTTGGCCGGGCGGC
>Ga0182024_10008705_pt1 | contig 21261 bp, 15 predicted proteins | sample P32metaG_FD_120480 | JGI IMG/M metagenome (GOLD analysis project Ga0182024, IMG submission 120480) | Permafrost microbial communities from Stordalen Mire, Sweden - P3-2 metaG (Illumina Assembly) | ecosystem: Environmental > Terrestrial > Soil > Wetlands > Permafrost | place: Sweden: Stordalen...
ACGCATTCGATGTTGACCGGTTGACCGACCGGCAGATACACTGCCGAAGCGGGGTGGAGCAGTCTGGTAGCTCGCCGGGCTCATAACCCGGAGGTCGAAGGTTCAAATCCTTCCCCCGCAAATCCTCAGTCTCGCGTCTCTGGAACCACTCGGAGAACTGCTCGAAAAGGGCGCGTGTGCGCGCGATTTGCGATCGTCTATGGACCCGGAGAGCACGCTCCCCCGAGGCAACTGGCCCAAATCGGCCAATTTCTCTCTCGCTGCGATTTACCTAGGTCCATGGATCATCGCCTCACATTCGCCATCGTGTCTGTGTCGAATTCCTATTCAGACGGCGATGGGAGACTGAAATTAGGCCGTTACAGTGCTTCCGCCAAATTCGCCACTCGCAGGTCTTAGCGCAAACCGATCCTTCTCGCTCGTTGATTGGCGGGCGCGCGTCGTACAGGATTAGCGGTTTCCCTGGAGGCTTTGAAGGTGCCGCAGATTCTTGTCCAAGAACTGTCGAAGTCGTATCTCGTCTGCGAACGCGAAGCCGGCACTCGATATTCCGGGTGTGCGGGTGCGCGGCCGCGAGGGCAATTCAATCGAGCTGGAGGGACTTCGGTAACATTGGGAATCCAGGCAATCCGGCAAATCCCGGCCATCCCGGTAATCCCGGAAACCGAGGCGCTGTGAATTACGGATATCCGGATGTGTTTCACCGGCTGCTCGAAAATTGAACGAGTAGAAGGCCTTTACCCCCCATGCTCTCCACGATTCCAGATCTACCCACTGACATTGAACGGAATCTTCTAGGCGAGATTGCTCACCTGCGGAACATGAGGCTCAGCCTAATATTCGCCGTGCCATCATATCTCTCCGACAATGCGCACGATATTCTCATCGTCACGCGGAGTACTTGGTAATGCCCACGGTTGGATGGATCAGAGAGACTGACGAGGATCGGTACTGGGAAGCCAGGGCAGCGGACCTGAATTCTGCGACGCCTGCCCGCTTCGAGTGCCCGTTTTGTTCCGATGTCTTCAAATCCGAACTGGATCGGGCGACCCATATAAGCTCAGCCCACCCGATAGAGCGACCCGTCCTTTTTCTGAACGGTCAGAATGCTCCATCGAAATTTAGTCTCCGAACCGTGTTAACTCCGAGCCAAATCAGTATCGCAAACTGCACCGGAATCAGCGTTGTCAAAAATGGTGCAGAACGCCGATACCAATCTCAAAAACGCTTCGCAGCCGACTTGTTAGGCGAACGGCGTGGACTCTATCAAGTCACCCTTGAAAACTCTCGAATCGCGGACGGCGCGCGTACAGCGGCAAAGTATCGGGTGCACGTCGCAATCGCGAACGAAACGTCGCTCAACACCATCGACGAGGAGTTCCTGCGGTACATCGCGACGGACGATTTGCGCACGTCCGGAGTGCGACGTTTTGCGGACTTCTGTGAGGTCTTTCCGGATGCGGAGGACTACTACGATGCGCTCGCCGAGTACGCATTCGGTGTGTTGGCGAAAGATCAGACGGGCGGCACAACACTCACCTTCAAACAGTTTACGGATAAGTTCTCATACGCGCTTGCGGTTTTGTCAGACTATTCTCGTCCAGTCGCACAGGCGATCTGTGCTTCTGTCCGGTTCAACCTCAATGACTTCGCCCACCTCCATCCTCCCTCCGGAGTCGCTTTGCTCGATTCCGCAATAGACTTCTTCAGTGGTCTTTGTGCCAACTGCCAGCAAAGGATTCATTTCGCGCCGTCTAGGGCTGGGAAGAAACTAACTTTGTGCCCAATCGACGGCGTGACCGAAGAAATTCTAGAGGCGTTCTCTCTACTGAGGGGTAAGTTCGATTCGTCTAAAGTCGACGGCCTGGCATCGAAGATCGATAGGGGAACGTTGTCCGAATTCGATCGAGCCAAGTTGCGCGCGATCGTTTCCGCTCTGTACCTTCGAACAAAGCACAAGACTCTGGCAAAAAGAAATCTTCGTGCGCTTGAACATGATCAAATGCTGGGCGCATGGGCAGCGACCGAGTTGGAAAGTCTATGAACACAGATCGTGATAAGGGAACGGCAACGCTACATCCAGATCCGGTAGACGCTAGTTCGCGCAATCTCGACCAGGCGGGCGACCGGTCACCCATCCGGCATCCGAAAACCGCTGTCAACAAAGCTTCCGCCACCGAGACTCCGGTCTCCGACCTCGCGGAAGATCGCCCAATCCGTCCGACGTTGCACGGTTTCTATACGGAAAGGAAGACGAATCCAACGGGCTTTTTGAAATCGCTGAAACAAACGCGAGCCAAAGGCTTCAGCAACGAAGACACGGATCGCGTTATCCAGGAATTTGACGCACTCGATCCTTCTTTCCAAAAGACCCTCGGCTTGGCGCATAAAAGCTTCGCGTCCGGCCCCTCGTCGCCAACCTACTGGTGTTTGGAATGGATTGGTATTGCTGTGGTCCGGGGATCGGAACCCCTACGCTCCTTGAACCTGGACCAATCCCGTAGCGCTGAGGATCTGCTTCTCGAAATATTCCGCGCACTAGGTCCTATACCACGAGACAAAAAGTTAGCGCGTCGCGCACTCAATCAGCTCATATGTGCAACACTCTGGCTCAGCGGTATCCGATCTTTAGACTTCTTCCGCGCAGCAGAAATGTTGTCGAGTTTTCTGTCGGTCTCGAAACCAAACACCATATCAAGCCAAGTTCAGAACATCTCTCTACAGCAACTCCCGCGACTCGCTACTAACCCCCGCCTTCTTCGCAGCGTGTTCACTTTTGCGACACCGTGGGTGTTCCGAGCCAACTCTGCGCAAGTCGAATCGCTGCGCACAGGTGCGGCGCTCGGAGACTTGAGGGACGAGATGCGTAAACTCCAGACCGCACTGGACGAGTCCGAACACTCGAACTCACAGCTCCGCGAAAAGCTAGACATTGAGCTTCGCCAAATCCAAGAGCTTACCGATAAGGTTAGGGGGCGGCAGGTTACCTCGAAACACGAATTACTCGAGCATTGCTCTCGGTCCCGCGGCTTCCTAGAGAAGCTGAGGACATCTTATCTATCCACCGCGTTGGACGCTGCCAAGCTTCATCCACCCAGCGTGACAGTTATTCAAGAAAGAATTGAACTCGCTTTGGAGTCAATGGAGACCGAGATGGAACGGTTGAGAAAGGATATATCGAATGCCTGATACATTTGGTCTCGATTTTGGTACAACCAATACACTAGCCGCTTTTGTCGATCAGAGCGGCATCGTGCGCCCCCTCACGAATCTGGACGACAACCTGCCGCATCCATCCGTTGTTCAGTATCACGGGGGAGACGTCGTTATCGGTCGTGACGCAAAGAAACGTCTCGCCGAAATCGGTACCGGGGTTTTAGGACAATTCGTCCGCTCGCCCAAAGCATTCTTAGGCACCGGCACCTCGATCCACGTCGACGGTGTCGCGCGCGAGCCGGCAGATGTCGTCGCGGAGATTTTTCGATTCGTACGAAGTCAAGCATTGGAGCGCAAGTACCCCGGGATGCAGTTCGACCATGCTATCTTAACTATCCCGGTACGCATGAACGGGCTCGCGCGGCGAGAGCTCCGCGACGCCGCGCTCAAGGCTGGCGTACATGTGGTACAGTTTGTTCACGAACCGCTAGCAGCTCTATATGGCTATATTCGGACGCAGTCTGACTTCAGGAGACGGCTTGCCGAGCTCGAAGGCCAACTGGCGCTAGTTTTTGACTGGGGCGGCGGAACTCTAGATGTCACACTTTGCCGTTTCACAGGCGGAAATCTCGTACAGATTAAGAACACCGGCGACAACACGGTCGGCGGTGACCGCTTCGATGAACGACTACTCCGATACGTGAAGGATCATCACGCGAAACAACACGGGCTTGAGTCTTGGCCTGGCGAGATGCCAAACGCCGAAGCCCGACTGATCCAAGAATGCGAAACAGCGAAAATTGCCCTGTCGGGCCGGAGCCAGCACACAATTCTGGTTGCGAATTATCTCCGCGCTGATGGCGATGAACGAAATTTGCAGGTCTTGATTTCCCGAGACGAACTGATCGAGTTGACCCAAGATCTGGTTTTTGAAGGAATCGCCAATATTGATGCGATTACAGACAGCGTCGGAATCAAAGATTCCTCTATCGCGTTGTGTCTGGCTACCGGCGGCATGGTGAAAATGCCCTATATTCGCGAACAATTGCTGCAACGCTTTGGACCCGCGCGCACACCTCGCTTAGATAACGGCGATCAAGTTATAGCCGAAGGTGCTGCTTGGATTGCGAATGACGCACTACGTCTTCGCTTGGCGAAGCCGTTTGAGGTCCTTCATTCCGATAACACTTATGTGACTCTCTTAGAGGATCGAACCGCCTTGCCTTCTGAAAATCACACGATCAGCGCGACCTTTGGTATGTACTGCGTCGACCCGAGAGACGGCTTTGCAAAATTCCAGTTGAGCCGTCCCAGATGGCCAGGGAGGAATCTTCAGACTGACGCCCGTGATCCCTATGCAATCCTCACACTTCAGGTCGACTCAACAGCCATACCTTTTTCAGAGCGTCTGCAGCTTGACGTAGAGATCGATCAGGACTTGGTCGCGACGGTAAGCGCGCGGTCAACGCGAGACAGCCAATCGACGGAGATCCATGATCTCGAATTTGGACTTGGCATAGAAACCACGTCCGCACCTCGCGACCCGGATGCTGGCGCGGGCACTACGGGTTCAAACGCGTCAGGGCAGTCGCAACCGCCGGGTGCCGTCCGCCTCCGTTCGAATGTGTGCTTCGAATCAGAACACGACGTTGATACGCGTCAGTTTGGCTGGGGAATGGTCCCGGGCGAGCTGCTAGAGGAGCTGTTGGAGAGACACCGTAGTTCCGGATATCAGCTCACAGACAAGCAGCAGGCCGAAACGGGTTACTATAAGCCGTGCTCGATCTGTAAGCGCGTGATTTACGAAATCAATTTGAACGGATGCGACCGAAGGGAGTGCGGCCAGCAGCGCATTTATCGAAGTCCAATTCAAACTTAACACAAGGGAGTATTACGCGAGCTGAGAATTGCCTTAATCCGCGAGGTTCGTCAACTCTCGGAGCCTATCCCTCGACCGTTCAACTGCTCCCGGGCTAAACACTTCCGGGTGACGAAGTACCACAGCCTCGAATGCCATGTCCTGCATTCCCATTTCGACGAGAGCGGTGTAGCCCTTGGCCTCTTTCCGCCGACTGACAACAAGTTCAACCGCCGGAATGAGCCCGTGGCGTTTAATCATCTGCCAGGTGCGCATAGCCTTGAACTTTTTCCCGGCGTTCTGAGACATCACTCGCTCGTACGCGTAGACCGCCTCAAGCGCCTCGCGCTCTGCAGCAGTATTCGCATTGTGTGCAAATGCCAGAAGTTGAACCGCTCTTCGTCTGGCTGCTCGCGCCAACTCAGGCTTTCCCCGTGCTTCAACGTTGATCGCGAACCGCTCGCAATCCTCCGGCGTCTTGAGCTTAGCAACGCGTTCGTCCTGATCAGGCGTCACGATTCAACCTCTGCCCACTCTTATAGATAACTGCACAGTTGAGTTTTCAAGGCGGCGCTCGAATCCTACGCTTTCTGATCGTGACTCACCAGCGGCTTGACGCGCGGGATCTTTGATTGTTCTCTGAGGTGCGCCTGCAGGCTTTCCGCCGCCCGCGCCAAATCCGTCTCGCTGACAATGTTGTATCGATCGAACACGCTGCGTGTCTTGTGACCCGACAACGTCTTCGCGACGCGGTCCGGGATTCCGGCTCTCACCATGTTGCGAACCGCCGTCCGGCGCAAGTCGTGGACTAAAAACTTGACGACGCCGGCCGATTTGCACGCAGTCGCCCAGGAACGTTTGAAGTCTCCGACCGGGGCACCGTCGAGGTGAAACACATAGGAACAATCTAGACGGCGGTTCGCAGCTCTGGACGGAACGAGCCGGGCGCTGTCAACGCGTGGCGGTTTCGAGACAGTTCGACAGATTTGTCAGGGGCGTCCGTTCAAGAAGCGCCGTGGGTGGCTGACCTTTTGTGTTCGCGAAACCAAATGAGGTTTGGCTACGCAGAAATCATCTGGGGCCGATTTTTGCAGGAGATTGTTGTCGCCGGCTCGCGGGAGCTAAAGTTAACCGATTTTGGTGGAAGGCTCGCGGACCACCGCAGCCAGACGGAGTAACAATTGCGGCCCTCGAATGAGGTTTAAATAGCACTGGGCCATCGAAGTCATTGGGGGACCTTGTGAGCGAGTGGCCCTTTCGTCTTGATTTCGAACGGCCGTCGACGAACTTGGGGTAAAATCCGAAGGGGTTTACCGTCAGATCCGGATTGCGGCGTACCACAGGATGAAAGAGAAAACGGCCTTAAATGCTGAAGCCGATAGCCTGCGGTGCCTGGTAGCTTGGATTGGTCGGCAAGACCTCGATGGGGCTTCTCAAAAGCCTTGTACCGGGCCTGTAGTGGATTTCCTTCGAGGCCATCCTGACATCCGATGTTTCCTACTTTCGGATTGGCCAAAGGAGCAGGTAGCGAGCTACCTGTCATGCGTTGAGAGAACGGTGAATAGTGTGATCGAGATTCGTCGGGTCAAGCTAGCCGATCCCACGGACTATTTGGCAGTTTACAAAAGCGCCGATTCCTTGATGTCGGAGGTAACTGAGCGTTTTCCTCTCGACGAGATTGCGGTCCACACCAGTCCCGGAACCAGCACAATGGCCGCGGTTTGGGTTTTGTTATCAAAAACCAAATTTGAAGGGGTGAGGCTCTTCAAGAGCTGGATTGACAAGACCTCCGGAACATCGCGGGAAGCGGAGGTCGATATACCCTTCAAGCTGAGTCTCGAGGTCTTGCCCGAACTCGCCGCTCGGCGGGCTCAACTCCTGGAAGTCGGAGACCGGGCATCGTTTCCAATCACGAACGCCTTTGATGCGATTGTCCACCGCAGCGCCGCAACGGCAGGGATCATTCGTGATGCCAGAAAGATGGCAATGTTCCCAAATCCGGTCTTAATTCTTGGGGAATCTGGGACAGGAAAGGAGTTGATTGCTCGCGCTATTCATGCGGCTAGTCCTCGAAGCTCCAGGCCTTGGGGAGCCATGAACTGCGCCGCAATTCCGAGGGAACTGCTCGACTCGGAGCTGTTCGGACACATCAGAGGAGCGTACACGGGTGCCGTTACGGATCGACAGGGAAGATTTGAGGCATGCAATGGCGGCACCTTGTTCCTGGACGAGGTTGGTGACATGCCACCGGAGACGCAGGTCCGACTGTTGCGGGTTTTGCAGGAAGGTGAGATTCAGCGCGTCGGCGATCCGAAGGTTAAAAAGGTCGATGTCCGAGTGGTCGCAGCTACGAATCGCGACCTAATCTCCGAAGTGAACTCCGGAGGTTTTCGAGATGATCTGTTTTATCGTCTAGCCGTACTGATCTTGCGAATACCTCCTCTTCGCGAACGCAGGGACGACATCGCTCCTTTGGCCGATCATTTCCTTGCGGAGTTGAACGAACGGGCGCGAAGTATTCCAGGTGTCGGGCGCAAAGTTTTTTCCTCGAACGCAAAAAGATTTGCGCAAGCATACTCATGGCCGGGTAACGTGCGCGAGTTGCAAAACACCCTTGCGCGAGCGTTCGCTATGGTGTCTGGCGACACACTCACCGCGGAAGACTTAGAGGCGCAAATCATACCAACTGGCGTAGCGTCCATCTCCCAGCCGCTGCTGAAACGGGAAAAAAACTTCAGTCTTGACGCTCAGTTAGGAGCGATTGAGCGCAACCTAATCGAGCAAGCTCTGCGCGAAACTGGAGGGATCAAAGAGCGCGCGGCGAAGCTGCTCGGTCTGGGAAGTCGTCAGGCGCTTTCTCACCGCATGCGGCGTCTCAGGCTCGGGACCTGACAGATGGCACAGCCTGTGCTTTTAAAGGCCTCGTGATGAGTAACGACAGCAGCGCCTTGGCGCGAGGAAACGGACATGACCGCGCCAGTTCGTGTGAATTAGAGCTTCACCTATGCGTCAGGGACCCTGAAGTGCACCGAGAGCTTCTTCGTCGTCAATCGGGCGCCGAGCGCGACGCGTACGCGCTATCTGCTTTGCGCGTGGGCGTTCTGGCTATGGGACAGGCCGGTGGCGCCATCGACGTCGAACGGATCAAGGTTGAAGGCGACCGATTGATTGGCGAACTGCGCTCCATCCTTTCGGAACATAACTCGGCCGTCACGCTACAGTTGGGCGGTTTGATCGCCCATTATTTTGATCCGCAAAGCGGGAATCTCACGCAGCGGCTTGATCGACTAATCTCCAAAGATGGCGAACTAGAAACGGTGCTGGCTCGTTACCTGGATGGGCAGTCATCTTCACTCGCACGAACGCTTTCGGAGTTCGTCGGTGAAGGTAGTCCGATTTTCAAAGAACTCTCGCCAGCGCAGGCAGATGGCGTGTTGGCCAAAATACGTGAGGCGGTGGATGGCAGCCTCGCAACCGAACGTCAGCATTTGATGCGGCTTTTCAGCCTCGATGACAAGGGCTCTGCCCTTTCGCGTCTCGTCGCGGAAATCACTGGCGAAAATGGCCGTTTGCGTGATGACCTTTCCAGGGACATAGACAAAGTGCGTCGCGAGTTCTCGTTGGATCAACCCGAGGGTGCATTGTCGCGCCTTTTCGGGCAGGTTCAAGAAACGACGGCCGATTTGAAGCGGAGTCTCAGCCTGGACGAGGAAGCCTCCTCAATGGCTCGGCTTCGGCGCGAGCTCCTGGATGTCATGTGTGCGGTGAAGCAGTCGAACACGGAATTCCAATCAGAAGTCCGCTCGAAGCTGGCGGAGATGTCGGCTCGGCGCGAAGAGTCCGACCGATCGACCCTTCACGGACTTGATTTCGAGGAGGCGGTCGGAGCGTTTCTTGGCCTGCAGGTTCGCGGCTCAGGTGATCTGCTAGAAGGAACCGGCACCAAAGCGGGAAGCAAACCTCGTTGCAAGGTCGGTGACTACGTCGTCACACTAGGTACTGAAAGCGCCGCGGAGGGAGTGCGCATAGTCTTCGAGGCGAAAGACAGCAAATCATATGACCTAAGAGCGGCACTCTCTGAAACCGATGAAGCCCGCGACAACCGCCAAGCTCAGGTCGGTGTATTTGTGTTCTCGAAGCCCTCGGCACCAGCGGGCGTCGCACCACTGTCCCGATTTGCGAACAATATAGTCGCCCTATGGGACCGGGATGACAAGAGTACTGATCCCATCTTGGTCGCAGCAATATCGCTGGCTCGAGCGTTGGCAGTTAGAGAGCATCTAGAGTCTACTCTGGTGCAAGCCGATTTCGGATCGATCGAAGACGCTGTTCGGCGCATTGCGAAAACTGCCGACGTACTCAGCGACATCGTAGCGATGGCCGGAACGGTCCGCTTGAATGGGGAAAAGATCCGAAACCAAGCAGAGACGTTTCGTGGCGAGATCGACAAACAACTGGCTATTTTAAACGAGCATTTGGGAGCTTTACGCAAGCATGCCGCACAAAGCTGAGGTTGCTCAGAGAGTGTTCACTGAATTCCAGCTTGAGAACTTCAAGCCCTTTGCTGGGCCTGAGTGCATCAGTCTGAAACCTTTGACTTTGATCTACGGTCCAAACTCTTCAGGCAAGAGCTCCATTAACCAGTCTCTGTTGTTACTCAAGCAGACCCTTGAAGAACGCGCGGGAAGCCCTGAAGAGGTCATACTGCCGAAAGGCGGTTTCGTCGATCTCGGAGGCTACCAGGAGTTTATTCACGGACATAACACCAAGTTGCGATTCGCCATTAAGGCGGTGATGTCTTCGCCGTCGTCGTTAGGTGAAGTTCGGGTCTCGGCGCCGGCTGTGTCTGGTGAAGATGGTGATTTTGACACCTATGGGCTCCGTGTTGCGTTTGAATACGATGACGAAGTGAACGCCTCAACGGTTTCTTCGCTTCAGCTGTTTTTCGATGACTTCTCGTTTCCCGCTCTCGAGTTTAAGCCGATAGACATTCGAGATGAAACAATCACGGAAGCTCGGCGCGACGACAATCTAATTTTCGAGTCCCCGGATTTGGGCGGCTTATTGCTCAAGCTCGACGATCTCTCTTCTCAGAGCACCATCTGGCCGCGTCTGTTTACGGAATTCTCCAAAGGCCTTCCGGACCGTTTGCAAGCGACGCGTGGAACGCTGGAGAGACTGCGAGCGAGGCGAAACGTCTACTCTGAAGCGAACGTCGCGAAAATTAACAACGACCGTGATGCTGAAAGCCAGAGGCAACTGGAAGGGGAGGAGCGACGCCTTGACAATGAGATCGAGCGGCTTGAAGCGTTTCTTCGGCATTTCGATAACTACCAGTTCTCTTCCGCGCTCCGAGATCTTTCGGATGCCGAGACCCGCGGGTTTCTCCTTTCGTGTCAGAACTTCCTTCCCGCACGAGCTCTGGGCATTCGTCCGACCAGTTGGCTTCCCTCGCGAAGAGGAAGTTCGGCTGTGCGCCGAGGGCCGGGCGACGAGGCAGATTACGGGGAATTCGCACTGCGCACGGCATCGAGAGCCACGCTGCAGGTCTGTCGTGCCTTCCGAGAAGTCCTCAAGGACATCATCTACCTTGGTCCGCTCCGCCAATATCCAAAGCGGGAATATGTCTTCGTAGGGAGTGTCGGAGACTATGTCGGAAAGACTGGTGAAATGGTTCCACACATTCTGTTCAAACGCCGGGACACACTTGAGCAGGTTAACGCTCGACTCAAGGCTTGTGGCTTAGGGTACCAGCTGAAGGTGGTTTCGGCGGATCGCACATCCGGGCTTGGCAACGTATTTGCCTTACGGTTCATTGAGCAAACAACTGGCGTCGAAGTTAGCGACCTAGACGTAGGGTTTGGAATCAGCCAGGTATTACCCGTGATAACCCAAAGTGTTCTCTCGCACCGAAAGATTCTTTGTATAGAGCAACCGGAGAGTCAAATACATCCTCGTCTGCAGTCGGAGTTGGCTTCACTCTTCGCGGATTGTATCCGACCGCCTTTTGACAATAGGTTTATAATTGAGACACATAGCGAACACATTCTCTTGCGCTTACAGCGCCAGATCCGGGAAGGGACCTTGAGCGCGGAAGACGTCTCCATTGTCTACGTCCTGCCGCAGTCTCAAGGTGCCAAGTGCCTGCCGCTCCGGCTTGATAGTCATGGCGACTTCATCGATGAGTGGCCGCACGGATTTTTTGAAGAAGGGTATCGTGAAATCTTTGGTTGAGCGATGATATGCTCCTGCGAACAGTCCTCTTACCTTCGTCTCTGTCTCTCGCGGCCAATGATCCTCCGGATCTCCAAGCGCTTCTATGCGGAGCAATGCTGCAGCTTCTTCGTGACATGTACGAGAATTCAATAATTCTGACTGACGAATCGCTAGTCAAACCTGCTTTGCACCACGCCGTCAGGAACTGGCCGCCCAAATTCCGAAAGTATGGATTGGAAATCCTCCGCGTACTTGCTATCCGCAATCGTTTCATCCGGGTGCCTTCTCAAAGTAAGGACGGCTGTCAACACGACGTTTGTCGAGCGGCTTTAGGAGTCGTCGATACATACCATCCGGACGCACTGGTGAAAGGCACCGCTTGCGCTGCCTGCCCGTTTTCGACGCCCGAGAAGCTTTCACCGGTAGAGGTAATTGACGTTCGTGAATACTCGCTCAGCCAGTTTGAAAGCCAAAGACGCCAGATTCGATCACTCGTGCTAGGTGACGGCGAGGTTAGTAAGGGCGACTTTGCAAAGCGAGTGCTTGTTCCCGTACTGGCTGATGCTAAACATGTGAGAATTGTCGATCGTCATATCGGTAGGAGCATCGACGCTAGAAGGGTTTGGGAAAATCTCCCGCCCGCAGTCTTACCGTCAAACTACAAAACAACCCTGGAGTGGCTGATCGATCTCTTTTCAACACTTTCGCGAAATCGAGACGATCGGACGCTCGAAGTATATTGCGGCTTAACTATTGGCCAACCGGACGAGAGGGCGGTCGCAATTAGGGCGTTGCGTGATTTCGAGACGGAGATGCGTGAAAAGTACGGTGCGTGGCTGTCAATCCATGTGAAGGATGAGACTGGCGCACCCAAACTGCCGCACGGTAGATATTTGCTGACAGATCAGATCAGCATTCTGATTGAACGGGGCTTCGACCTGCTCTGGTCGGATGATGACATGCGTAGAAACGCCCTCAATCCCGCTCGCGACGAGCGTCGTATTCGCGACGTAACCGTCGTGCATTGCGCGGACTGCGGATCGGTCGAAGCCTCGGTTCGAAGTCTTAAGGATCTCTCGTGAGAGAATCGAGTCAAATGCGCGCTTGGCTCACTGTCTACCTCCCCATTTGCGACAGAAACTGGTGCTCACGCGATGGCTTATGAGCATCTCGGACTAATTCGTTGGCCCTTTCCAGTAGTGCCGAGCCGTTTATTTTGCGATTTCATCGCTGATAGGAAAACGCTGGCTCAAGATATCGAGGTTCTGCTCCGCGCGTTGTCACGACAGGATGCTTCTTCAATCCACCTTCTTTGGTCGTGGTTCGGCGCCGGGAAAACACACACATTGTACTACATTGCAAATCGGGCAGCGCAGCTCAGCAAGCTATCCGGTAATCATTTTCACTCAATTTACAGCGAATTCCCAAAGTCACCGCGTTCCTTTCTTGATGTATATCGAGCATTCGCTGTGGGGTTGGATTCAGAAGAGCTGATTGACGCGTATTTGGAAATCTCCACTACAGCGGAATCGCAGCGGCTACAACGCGAAATGGCCATGACGTCGCCTGACTTGGTTAACGCATTACTGGTAGCGGCGACCGGCAAGCCACATGAGCACACAATAGCCATTCGTTGGCTGCGAGGAGAATCGTTACCCATGTCGGAATTTCGGCGAGTGGGCATTTCACAGAAAATTGACTCTTCGGAAGCTGCTGGACGCATTCTCTCGGCGCTCATCCAACTCCTAGCGCTGGCTGCTAAATCCCAAGGCCGTCCAGGCTGCAGGGTGCTTTGGATGATCGATGAATTCCAGCGCATAGAGAAGCTCCCGTCGCGAGTTCGCGACGACATCAATACGGGGCTTCATTCCACTTTCAATGCTTGTCCGTCTGGACTTAGCTTGATTCTATCGTTTTCCGGTCGACCCAAAGATACATTGCCTGCGTGGTTTACAGAGGAGCTTCGGGACAGAATAGGGCGAACCAAAGTCTTAGTTCTCCCTCCAATGCTATCAGACAATGCCCTAGGATTTGTACGGGACATACTGAAGCATCTCCGAACGCTCGAAGCTTATTCTGGCTCACCGTATTTTCCTTTTACAGAAGAAACATGCCGGTTCATCATCCAGGATATCGAGAGCCAGCAAGAACTGAAACCACGTTCAGTGATGCACGCTTTCAACGCGGTGCTTCAGGAAGCAGACTCTCTCATAGATGCGAAAGAACTAACCGTCATAACGCCCGAGTTTGCAAAACGGGTCTTGGCGGAGCACGTACCACTTAAGGAGATTGAGGAAGAATAGATGGCTCGCTTCTCTGTTCATAAAACTGTTGCTCATCCGGGGAGATCGGAGTTTTTGCTCCGGCTTCAAGCAACGCGCGCAGCCATACTTCCTGAGGAACAGATCCTGTCGTTAATGGCCGAATCGGGAACCGACGATCCTGCGACCGCATTGAAGGACCTAATGGCCGTCGGATTGCTTTGCCGTATTGGTGCTAGTGTTGGTCTCACGAGGTTTGGCGCTCGCACTTGTCTATTGTTAGAGGCGCTGAACGGTAGCGATATGCGCGACGTCTGCCGGCGATTGGCTAGATTCGATACCCGACTTCGAATGTATACGCTTGTCCGCGAGGGAATGGTTGCGAGGTTCCTTGAGAGCTTGGCCTTGCGGCCGTGTTTTGACCGATTATATGTTTGCTCACCGTGGATCAGCCTAGACGATGGCCAACAGGCGCTGCTGGCTCACGCAATGGCCGATTCGAAACGAAGACGGGGCCAACAGCCCGAAATATTCGTCCTGACTAGGCCGACGAATGAAAGCGATACCTCCATGCCCAGCAGTATAGAACCATTGCTCGCACTAGGCGCTACGGTTTTCCTGAATCCACGTCTGCACACAAAGCTTTACATTCGCGACGGCGGCAATACGGGATATTCACTAGCAGTGATGGGATCCCAAAACCTTTCGCGTTCGAATTATTTGGAGCTCGGAATTAGCATCACGGGCGACAGCCCGCTTCTACGGCAACTGATCACTTATTTTTGGGAACTATGCGGCGCAAGCGATCTTGCGCAGGAGATACATCATGGCAATTAGCGCCGTCGCTGCCAAATACGGCATGACGAGAGAAAATTTCATTCTCGATCCGCTCAAGGATACCGCGTGCTTTGCTCGACCCGACATCCCCATCCACAGTATCGCCGAAAGTCTGGATACTGATCTAGTCACTGGTCTGGCTCCAAAGCGCTTGGTCTGGGGACCCTATGGAGGAGGTAAAACCCACGCCTTGATGCGAACCATGGAGGAGCTGAAGAATCTCACTCCCATCTATTCCGTGCGCGTCGAATGTCCGGATCTGTCAAAAAAGTCTCGTTTTCATGATCTCTACAGCGAAGGAATAATGCGTCAACTGGGACAGGACTTTGTTATAAATCTCATTGACGAAGCCGTTATCACAGTCGGCTATCACAGACATGAGGAACTTCTTCGTCGACTACGGGAAAGATTCGAAGACGAGGAAATCGCCAAGGCGGCAATTCGCACCTTTGATCCAAACTTCGATCGACTCAGGCTGTGGCGGTGGCTCGCCGGTGTACCTATGTCTCGAGCCGATCTTGATGATTTAGGTCAGACCAGAGATTTAACTCAAGCTGAAGCCGCACGTCTAGCCGACGTCGTCGTGCTACTCGGTCGGCTCTTGAAGGAATTGAGGGGTCACACACTTGTCCTAGTGCTCGATGAAATGGAACGTTTACGGTCCATCGGCTCTGAAACGATTACCACGTTTGTTTCAGGTTTCTCACGCCTGATGGATCCGAGTCAAAAGCAAGTATCGATCCTACTTGGAACGTCCGCGGCGGTCGAAACTGAGCTGGTCGAGGTATTTAGTTCGAACGGTCCGGTGGTTTCGAGACTAGGCTCAGAAGCGAAGATTGAAATTCCTGCTCTAAATGATCCGGACGTAAATAGCTTCATCAAGGGTGTGATTGAGTTCGTGCGTGATCCTAGTGTTGACTTGTCTGGCCTGATAGCAGTAGCGCAACCAACGACCGACGAGACTCTTCAGCCCGAACTGTTTCCGTTCACACCGCATGCAATTGAGACCCTCAAGAGTCATCTGACGCAGATGATGACGCCGCGAGAAATAACAATGAAGATGACGCGTGCATTAGGCAGAGCTTATCGCGCGGACCAGTTGGTTGTGGCTCCGGGATGCGTTGTGTGAGAGGTGAAGTGTGACAAAAGAGATACCACATTCCACGTTTCGACTGGAGCACGGCTTCGCGGCAAAACCTGAGCTAACGACCGATCCTGGTCCCGGTAACAGTCTATTGATGGGTCGAGTTGGATCGAGCGAAGGACTGGAAGCCATCTATTTGGGCAAACATGCGGAAACGCCCTACCGAGACGTTTGGTTGGACACACGAGGCGCGCATGTCCTGTATGTTATGGGAAAGCGTAGGAGCGGCAAGAGTTACACTTTGGGTGCGCTTGCGGAGGGGCTCGCGGCCGCCGGTTGGATTCGGCAAGGTGTCATAGATCAGGGAGTCCTGATTTTGGACACGATGAATGTCTATCTGACGATGCCTTTCGCGTCACTGGACACCCTCCCAGAAGAGAGTCTTGAGGTGCGCGATCTTCGCAAGTGGAAGCTCGGGGCCGAGAGCAGTGATTCGATTGGGCTATTTTGTCCCGCAGGGACTTCTTCTCCTGCTGAAGTCAAATCGCGCGAAATTACTTTGCGCCCTTCGGACCTCGGCACTGAAGAGTGGTGCGGACTATTCGAGGTCGACCCCTTCGCAGACCCACTTGGTCACCTTATCACCGAGGTCTGTGGAAAGGTCTCCTCGGATGGATACATTGACAGTCGAACGGGACGTCGCGTGGCGTCAAAGCCAGCTTATGCGATAGTAGATCTGGTCGAAGCACTGGAGGGTGACGCTGATCTACAACGGTATCATCGCGATACTAGGGAAGCCTTGAGACGTCGGCTTCACGCAGTTGCAAGACTCTCCATATTTTCCGAGCAAGGGCTAGATGTTAGAGAACTTTTGCAACCTGGTCGAGTATCTGTCCTCTTGCTGCGCGACCTCGATCATCAGTTACGGTCAGTTTTGATCGCGCTGATCGTTAAACGGGTCATGCAACTGCGAGGCCTGTCCGAACAGCAGGAACGTATGCGGGCCATCCATCTGGCTCGTGCCGCCCGACTGACGACTACGCAGCCGCACGCCGCAGAAACAGAAAAGGACCTCGCGGCGGAATGTGCTAGAAATGCGGCACAGGGTCTCCCTCGCTCGTGGATCATTATAGATGAAGCGCACAATTACGTCCCAGCCACCGGGGTTACGGCTTCTCGAAAGCCGCTCAAGAAGTACGTTGACGAGGGGCGAAATTTGGGCCTTTCCATCGTAGTCGCAACTCAAAACCCCGCTGGTCTAGACCCGTCAATTCAACGCAATGCAGATATGCTCTTAATCCATTCTCTCAGTCGTCATGATGACATCGCTGCAGCAGAGGGTATGATCAACACTGCTGCTCCCAGTGAAGTCATCATCGACTCTAAACATAAGTTCGATGGCGTCCGTTCTTTTGAGAGTTTGGTTCGAGCGTTGCCGCTGGGTTACGCGCTGGCTGCCACCGATCGTGCGAACCGCCTTTTCCCTATCCGCATTCGGCCCCGTGTCACCGTTCACGGAGGCAATGACTATTAGATGCAACCCAGAGTGCTGTTCAGAACCCACTATCAGGTTGATGAGCCGGCGATCATAGAGTTTCTCGTAAAACTCTGTTCCTCGCCAGTGCAGAGCGCTTACAACGAAACGGTCGCGGCGAAATTGACGAAGCAAATCAAAGATTTTAACATCGCGGCCGCCGGTTATGCGGTTGACCTCGCGCAGGGTTTGGGTGTCGTGGATAAGAATAATGTTTGGTCTGATAAGGGACACCTAGTCAATCTGCTTGCCCAAGTGTCGGGCGACCCGATCGACGCCCAACTTCATTTGAACTCCTACGAACGACTTCTACACTTTTGCCTCTTCCTGGAAGCCGACGGCGCTATGCTCCTCTCGATCGCACAACATATCATCGACCACCAGAGCATTCCTGACCACCAGGATGACTGGAATTCCTTGGCCACGAGGTTGTTCGGTGAGATTTATCGCAAATACTTGAGCATGGCTGGCACGACCTCCGACCGGGTTGCGCTACGAACTGAAGCAGATCGCATTGTGCGCAAAGGTTATGCCGGGAAGTCTGGTACCCACAAGATGTTCATTCATCTACAGACACTATATCGGCTCGGATTATTGGATCGTGCTCCCTCTGGAGCCGCTCGTCGCTATATTGTTGCCCGAGGTGGGGCTGCCGAAAGTATGCAAATTCTGGTTAAAGAGATCGCGGACTTTTACACGCTGGAGCGTGTTATCAGAGAACGCAAACTTGTCGAGATAGCAAACAGAGTCCTGCGGATCGGCGGTTCTATTGAAGACAGTTGGAGCACGGATACGGTGTTCCCAAAACTGATTACTTTTTACCGTACGATCATGTCTACTGGACTACCCTTATGCCCTCTATCTGCGCTCGGCCACGCTGTTCAGATTCGGTTCCTCGTGGACGACTCCAAGTTGCTGTCTTATTCACGGCTTCTCGAAGTGTTGAGGGAGGCTCAAAGCGCTAACTTGGGCGACATCCGCTTTCACGTGGACCGGGCGGGAGAGCCAGCTTTTTTGAAGCTTTCTGACCGAATTGTTCGGTCATACTCTAATACTGACGATACCGATCTTCGCTAATTATGGGGTCGAAACTCGAGAATATATTCTCGATTGATGTTGGCATTATTATGTCGGCTATACGACATGTATCGATTTTTTACCGGGTACGAAAACACTTTGCGCAACTCAAAATTATCGCCAGCCAGTTCTGCGAATAATTGCGTCGTTGGAATTCGGGCTTTGTTCCAAGTGCTATGGCCAACAATGAGTATCACCGGGGCTTTGGGTGATAAGTGTCGACTCAGCACATCGAAGAACTTAGACATGGCCGCAATATAGTGGTGAAAAGCATTGGCGCGCGCAGCCGAAACCTTCCGAATCTTTTTCTCCCATTGTTTCGCGAGCTCAGTCTTGAGCTCCGCTTGAACGAGTGGGTGACGTGCGGGTACAGCCGGCCTTCCCACGTAATTTTCGAGTAATGCAAGCCGATCGTCTTTAGTCTTTGTGTATCCCAGCCAGAACATTTCAAGCATGTGACGGCGATAGTAGTCTACTGCTCCGTGGTAGGGGGGAGAGGTAATGACCGCCTGCACCTTCTTGCTAAGGCAGCGGTCTAATTCAGTTGCGTCGGCGCAGAATATCTTTGAGCTTACGTCTGCCCCGGCCTTGTCATTAAAAGTCTCACAACCAATAAGTGCGCGCTTCAAGGCTCGCTCAAAGAGAAGAAAAGGATCGACGATGCGGCCATCTGCATCTCTCTTTTTCATATGGGCTGTGACTTCCAGACCAGAGACGGGAACCGGGTCGGCGTTGGAAGAGTTACGAATGATTGATGCAAACACGATGCGGAACAGATCTCGGTGACTTTCTGGCATTGCTAAATGCTCGATGGTGTGGCGAATTCTGGCGAGATCAACGACCACATACCGGCGAAACCAATGAAACAAGTTCGTAATTGCTGGAACTTGTTTGCGCACTTTAGCTACTTGAGACTCGTACCGGCTTAAGCTGAGATCGACGAATTTCCTACGCTCGTATTCCTTTTGATCGCGCTTATAGCGATCAAGTGCTCTCAGCAGGCGAGCGACGGATTCTCGTAGGCGTGGGAGTTGAAACCGATGTATCTTTGCGCGCGCGACGCCCGCCGCCACCGGATCTACATCGATTCCGATACTTGATCGCCCGAGAACCGAAGCTTCAACTAAGAGCGTTCCACTACCACAAAACGGGTCGAGAACGACGTCCCCAGCTCGCGTGTATTTTGCGAGCAAAGTGCGCGCGATCGGCGGATGAAACTTCGCAGGATACCGAAAAAGGTAGTGTGAAACACGGTCAAGTTCGCCTTCAAATTGAAAGCGCGAGTGTGGGGGAATCCGAACGGAACCACTACGATTGTCGCACTTCCCACCCTGTCTAGAGCTCATTTGACACAAAACCACACATCAAGGTTTTCACTCCGAACGCGTTCGCCCAAAGCACGGTGCAGACCGCTGGCCGTTCAACCTTTTCGCGAATCTTTGGGGCGGCGCCTTCCTTGCGCCTTTCCAATCTCATGCTCGACCCTCCTCGAGGAACGGGTTGTTTGCGAGAAAGAGCCGTCGAATGAGACGGCGCAGGATGATGACGATCCGCACGCGACATTCATTACCTCGCTCTGCAGCACAACAACAAGGCGAATCTGTAGATGATCGCGGAGCGAATCAACGGCGATGATCCGCGGAGCTACGTAAATCGCGCCGGGATAGGTTTCGCCACCGTCCAGGAATCCAGATCCATAGCAGCCCCGGAAACCAGCAAGCAAGAACAAGAGCCCTCGTCACCGCCTTTGTTTGTCAAAGAGTAGTTTCATTCAACTAGGTGATCTGAGCCAGCAGTTCGGCTTTGGTCGTTTTTTGAAGGTGAACTATCGGAGGCTGAGGAGCTGTTCCTGTCTGCTCCAAAGCGCAGGCAGGTCAATTCGCCTCGTGAGCTTAATGACCGTCAGGTCAGGAGGCTGGCGCCCTTCCACGATTGCCTCGACCAGCCGCGGTGAGAGAAACCCGAGGCGCAACAGTCGCTGTACCGATCGACGATTCATCTCCTCCGCTTTGGCCATCTCACGGATCGACTTGACCCGCCCGGAGAGCAGATCGGTCGTCCACCTGTGAGCCCGGGCGATTGCCTTCAGCAGTGGCAAATCCACCGGGCCGGGTGTGGAGTCGCCCTCCAGAACGATTCTTGTTTCGACCCCACGCCGCTTTAACCGCATGGGAAAATCTCTGGTGAGAGACAGTTGCTTGCTCGAGGCTTCGTCCTCCACGTCGATCTGACGGAGCGGAAGCTTGAGCGAGATCCGGATACCCTCGCGGCTAAGTTCGACCCGCTCGACGAGTTTAACGAGCGCAGAGCCAGCCCTCTCGCTAGTCTGAAGCCAGCCATTCCAGTGTTCAGCGGACTTCAGCGCCGACTCCAGCGGTACAGTTTCGAGGCGAGATTCCTCAAGCGCAAGTGCGATAGCCCGGCGTTCGCGGAGCATCATACAAACCCCACCAGTTACGATTCGCTCGATCTCCGGTGCGGATATCCGCCACCCCTGATCCGAGTCTTGCGGCTCGCCCTTTACCAGTCGTTTCGACACATAGTAACGATAGCGGCGCTGTCCCTTTGCTGCGCCTTGCACATACATAAGTTCACCACTCGCGTCGTACAGCTTCCCTGCCAGCGGGCTCGGCAGAGCTGCGGTCTTGCCGGGTTCGCCGGTGCGAGCGCTCTGGTTCTGCAGCCGTTCCTGTACGCGATCCCATAGCTCGCGGCTTATCGCCGCTGGATGCTGTCCCGGATGGCGATCACTCTTATGTCGAATCTCGCCGATGTAGATCGGGTTCGAAAGGAGATGGTAGATAGCGCCGCGCGAGAACGGTTTACCGCCGTGGCGCTTGCCTTTCTTGGAGGTCCTGATTACCGAGACGAACCCGCGCGCTTCAAGGTCGTTCTTCAGAGCACGGACGTTGCCGAGCTCCAGGTAGCGCTTAAAGATTTGCTTGACGATTCGAGCTTCCTCGTGGTTCAGCACCAGTTTGCGGTCGCGCTTCTCGTATCCCATGGGAGTTACACCGCCCATCCACATCCCCTTGCGTTTGGAAGCGGCGACCTTGTCGCGGATGCGCTCGCCGATGACCTCACGTTCGAACTGCGCGAAGGAAAGCAGCACGTTTAAGGTCAGCCGCCCCATCGAGGTCGTGGTATTGAACTGCTGGGTTACCGCCACAAACGACACCCCGCGGGCGTCGAACAGCTCGACCATCTTGGCGAAGTCGGCCAGCGAGCGAGTGAGGCG
>Ga0182024_10008706_pt1 | contig 21260 bp, 19 predicted proteins | sample P32metaG_FD_120480 | JGI IMG/M metagenome (GOLD analysis project Ga0182024, IMG submission 120480) | Permafrost microbial communities from Stordalen Mire, Sweden - P3-2 metaG (Illumina Assembly) | ecosystem: Environmental > Terrestrial > Soil > Wetlands > Permafrost | place: Sweden: Stordalen...
TGACCCCGCTCGGATGCGACACTTCGATCACGGCTATGCCGTTACCAGCCACAGTTCCCAGGGTTTGACCGAAAACCGCGTCCTGGTCAATATGGACACCAATACGTTCTCCGAACTCCTCAATCCCCGCTTTGCCTACGTCTCCGTCTCCCGCGGGTCCCAGGACGCCCACATTTACACCAACGATGCCGCGACGCTTGCCCAGCGCCTCAGCACCGATGTGAGTAAGACCTCCGCCCTCGATTTTCACGAGGCACCCGCCGCGGATTCACAATCCCAAACTCCGAAGGAGCACACCATGCAGCAGCACAATGAATTGCAGCCGGAACAACAATCTCCGCTCACGCCCGAACAAGCCGAGCGCAACCGCCAGTACCGCCCCATCGAAACAGTTCTTCCAACAGAAGCCCAGTTCTACAAGTGGCAACGCGAAACCGACGGCATCCACAGCTACCAACATCCTGAAACCCACCACTGGTTACACATCGACAGCCAAGGCCAGTTCTTTGACCGGCATGCCCAGCCCATCACACGCGAAAATGCACTTGAACAAGGGGGCCACTCGCTCACGCAGTCCGTCGCGGAAAACGCACAGTCTCCTACCGGCAACGGACTCAAGCTCAACAGCCACGGAATTACTCTCTAAACATCGCCGATAGCAGACATGGAAAAGCCGCTCAGTACTAATAGCAAGAGTCGGATCGATCAAGTAAATCGGGAGAGGAAGACTCATGAACAAGCATATTGTGCAACTGATACGAGAGCGCTTTTATCCGCTCGTCCGTTTCTGCGGGCCGCAATCTGCAGGGGAGGTAGAGATCGAGGGGGTGCGAGCGACGGTCTACCTCGGCGAACTTTCGATTTGGTTGTGGCCGGCCAAAAGCTCTCACAACGGAGTTTTGTCCGACGAACAACTCGGCGACGTGGTCTCGCCACATTTGCTGGTTCGCAATCTGCCTGTCGTCGGCCCAGGCATCGATGCAATGTCTATCATGTCACTTGGACAGAATTGAAGCGGCCGACGGAGACACCGTCTCACTACTGCGGTATTACCTCGAAGATTCCGCTGCAACGGTGGTCGATGGGATGGCTCTGGGACGGATACTCGGTCCACGGATAGGCGAGACAGCGCAATGAACTGCATCAGAAGAGAATGTTCAGAGTGCCAGTCGCCATCGCCAAATTGTAACAGCGAATCAAGCTTCGACGAAGATGCTAAATGATGGCTATTACTCCATCGTGGTCAGGTGAAATTTCGTGCTGAAATGTGTTCTGTAAGGCATCACGCAGCGCAGGTGAAGACTTGTCGTTAGGAATATCATCAATTTTCTTTCCCATTCTGTCGTAGGCTTCCACCGCAACCTTCCCAGAGTTGACCTTCATTAACAATGACGTTGTGCCACTAGGCAATTCCGCTCTGTAGAGCACCCCAATCGCTTGGAGCGTAGCAGACAGCCTTCTGTACTCACTTTGACGTTCTGGTGGTTGTGTGAGCTTCATGCCAGCCTTTACGAACTCCGCTTGCCATGCAGCTACCGCTCTGAGGCTGATAGCTTCCAGATCGCCAAGACCGTTACCGTCTTTGTCCACGACGGTCGCTGCAACGCGGAGACTGGCTTGCCCTTGAGCTCGGATGACACCACCTTCAAAGAACGGAATGGTGACCATCATCGGCCCGCCGCCTTTGAACGTGAGACCTGTTTGTGGGGAATGTTGAAGCCTTGGCGAAAGTCCCGACCGAGAGCGGTTCAGTTCCGCATGTTTATCGACATTCCATAAGTCGTGGATGATGGCGACATCCCTGTCGCTGTTTATTAGCTGCTCACCAGTGAACAGCTTCCCGTTTTTCTTGCACCACGCCTTCAAGTGATCTTTTAGACATGCAATGTTGTTGAGCAACAGAGATACTCGATTAGCTGCCGTGGCACGATCTGCTCCCTGAGTGAAGTCAATTGAGGTGAGATATTCGTTTCCGACACGCTTGACGTTCGGCTTGATTGAGGACAGTTTCTCCGTCACTTGCAATTCTCGAAGTGCGGCATACAACTGCTCTAGTTTTTGCTCGATGTCCATTCTCTAGCGAATACCTCGCGTCCTCACAACAGTTGATCGTATGCTCCGTCATTCATCAGGCGCTTTATTTCAGATTTGAAGGGTTCTCCGTGATCGTCGTTAGGATCATTCTTCCCGGAAATATGTAGATTCGCATGAACCAACTCATGCAGGAGCGAAATTCTCAGGCAATTGCTGAATCGCAAAAGCTCGGAAGAAACCATTATCGAGCCGCCTTCCGGTGTCGGGCAGAAACAGGCGGTTGCTTTCAATTGTTTGTTCTGCGGAAGATCGGCGACGACGGTGATCTTCCGATCCTCAAAATACTGCTCCTGATATTCGCTCATCCACTGACATACATCCTCAATTCTGGCCGCTGACTTTACCAACGCTCCCTCATCGTCCTCGAAGTGGGTTCGCAGCACGGTTCCGCGAATGAGCGCTATATTCGACTCTGTTTGATTGGCAACTGGTTCGAGCAGTGTGGCAAAATCTGTTGCCGGATGCAGGTGGTCCTTCAGCCAGTCTTCGATTTCCAAGCGCGTGAAGTCCCCAATTTCGCTGAGAAACTGTCCGCCGCCCTTCGATGCGGAAATGAAAGTCAACCGGAACTTCCCATCATCAAGGTTATAGACATGCGCTGAATTTCCATTCATGCGGGGATTATACTGAATCATCAAAGGGCGAAACCGATCTCAGCAGTTGCGGACACATCGGTATCCGACCAGTGCGAGGTTGGAAATTGCCCCAAGCGTCCCGGCATTTGTCGCACGACGATTACCGCCAGCGAATCCGTTTTCTGTGTCCATGATTGCCACAAGAAGCGAAATCGGAATAGTAGCGAACGTAAACGACATGACTTGGCTGAACTTTGACCTGTTCAAATTTGAGGGCCAGATGTTTCAGGACTCGCTGAATCATCGCGTCCGTGAAGCGTATCTCGCTGCCTATTCGGTACTGGAAAAAGCAAACGGTGAAAGACAAGAAGAATTGTACAAACAATTGAATTCGATCACTGAAGACGTGGACGGCGAACAGCGAGCGTTGACGGAAGAAGTCATCGGATACGAAGAAATCCGCTGGCTGGAGCAGAGAGAAGCCCTTGCTGCTATGGCTATTGCTTTGTTGGCAAGCCTAAACAAATCATTTCTGGATGCTCAAAAGCGGATGCTGAACAAGACGCATCCGTTAGAAAAAGACTACAAAGGGAAAAGGCATCTCTTCAGACAGATAGCCGAATACAACGATCGCTTCAAAATCGACCTGACAACGGTTGAAGGATTTGAAACCGTTCGGGAAATCGAGCTGGCACGCAATTGTTGTCTCCACGAAGGCGGCTCACCCGATGAGAATTACAAGACACAAACGAAGCAACGATTCCTCGACGCTCACGGAATTATTAACCTGACCCCCGAACAACTCGACTCAATCATTGGAGAGCTTTCACAATTCGGGAAAACTCTCACTGCTCGGATGAGCGATGTTCGGAAGAATACGAGTCAGGATTCAACGGCGGGAACGAACGCTACCTAGGATACTTTCCAAACGACTTTGCTTCCTGCTGGAACGGTGTGGGTGATACCGTCCTCCGATCTATACATCAAATCGGGCAGACCGCGCCCGGTATTTATGTCTACGTCGAAGCGGTGCTGCTGTTCGCCACGGCACTTGTGAGCTATGCGTCCGAGCTTCACCCTCCAGGGCACGTCACCCTCGTCTTGGCAACGCCCCGGAATCCTAGAGAAACCGTCCATCGGACGAGCCGGAGCACCGCACACCGGGCAATGGTGACCACAGCAACGTTTTTTAATCATACTTGCTACCTTGGTCTGGCATTATAAAAACCCGCTGCGGTGATGGACAGCCTTTTTCGGTGCTCCTGATCTGAACCAAGATAGTCACTCCCGATCCACAGACCTCCATTTCTACCATTGAATTGCTCTGGACTCCCAAAACGATTCAATGCGACTGACAAGTACGCATCTGAATTCATGGCTTTTGGGCATGACTTCCTCCTGCGGCTACGGGGAAGGAAGATCATGCGCATCGACCATCATTTTCTGAGAAAGGCCAAAACTTTTCTCATAGAACTCACCGCATTTGTGTCCCTCGTGCTGGTGCTCATCAAAATCCTCGTGACGGAAGCGGAAAAACTGTTTCGGTGACAAGGGCGTGGACAGATGAGAATCAAAATATGGGCAAGCGCCAGTCCTCGGTTCCCGGACAGCGGGCCGTACAAATCTGTGCATGTCATCGAGAGAGACGCTCCGTATTCTCTTGGCGAAATGACGCATTATGGTCCGGTCATTCTGATTCCCCCAGCAATACCCCCCTTCACGTCTGACGGCGTAGAACAAAGCGTAATCGTGAAAGCCGACCCCACTACTCTGAACACGTGGCCGGACGGAAGCGTTTATGAGAAGCCGCCGAGTTCCTACAACAAGATCGAAATTGGCCCGATATACGTCGATACGGTTGGCTGGAGTGAGACACCGCGACTCACTGGGCCTTATGAAATTCTGCCTTCAGAAAATCTGACGATTGAGAATGTATCCCACCTGATAACCCCAACCACATTTTCACTTTGGAAAAGGGATTGTTTCGTATCCAAACGCACGTCTGAAGATTTGGAATCTGTGGATTTTGCCATCGTCCATCGCCACTCTTCCCCACAGGAAAGGGATACCGAACTCGATAAACATTCGTCTGAGCTAATCGACTCCGCTGCTACATGTTTGGCGTTGATTCGTCCGACGAGAAAAAGTCGTGCAAGGCGCATTCCCGGTGTGATGCGGGCAGACGGAACATTTGATCCACACGGGTTCACCGCACAGGGAGAACTCGCCGATGTGCCTGAGATTCAAAAGTTGTTTGCGGTCAGAGAACAGGACATCAGTCTCTTAACTTCGGTCCTGCCGGAATTTATTCAGCTTTATCAGAAGGATGACGACGGCAAGGTGATGGACGACTACGAGCCCTTGCGAATGGCGGTGCAACTCTATGGAGAGGCGTATGCACTCTCGTATTGGAAAGCTCGGCACATCCTTTGGTGGTCTGCCATCGAAGCTCTCTATGGAAACAATGAAGACGTTGCCATGGCCAGAATCTACGCCTTATTTGGAAATAAGAATCTGGTTGACGGGTACAAGTGCCCGATCTACGAAAAAGGAGACATCCCCTCCTGTTATTTTCCTTCGCCCGAAAGTCTGCACAAGCTCGGCGAAATGGTGCCTCTCATCTACAGCGTTCGCAATGCGTCCGCGCACGGACAGAAGGTTCCCGACATTCACTTCGGCCCGGTTCCGCACCCGTTCGGTCCTGACGTGGCGAGTTTGGAAACACTCGCAGAGGCGGCAACGTTCATCGTCCGAAAAACTGTGATTGAGATTCTGAAGCGCAAATGGCGGGATGAATTCAAAGATCGTGACGCTCGTGAACATTTCTGGCTCTACCAGTATGGTTTGGACAAACACCAGAGCAAAAAGCGGCTGCGCGAAATGAAGGACTTGTTGGGTTTGCCATTGTAATTGGCCGACGGCCCCTTCTTTTAGAGACGGAGCAGTTGCATAACGTCATTAGATACACTAATGTAATGACGTATTGAGACCCAATAATGCCGAAGCCTCTTCAAGAGATCCTGCGGTACATCGGCAAACACGGAATGGTTAGGCCCCGCGATATTGAGGACATCGGCCTACCGCGGGAGTACTTGATTCGCCTCCACCGGCAGGGCAAAATAAATCGTTCCGGGCGCGGGATCTACACTCTGTCCGATGCGAACGTTACGGAACGCCATTCTTACGCCGAGGTAGCGAAGCGTGTACCGAAATCTGTTATTTGCCTCCTGACGGCGCTGGTTTTTCACGACATCACGACCCAGAGTCCTGTTTCGGTTTGGATCGCTCTCCGCAAAGGGGCAAGAACTCCTGTCCTCAATTCGCCTTCGCTCAGGGTTGTTCGCCTGTCCGGCCCGTCACTGACTGAAGGAATTGAGAATCATCAGGTCGAAGGTGTTCCTGTCCGCGTCTATTCAGCGGCGAAAACTGTTGCCGATTGTTTCAAGTTTCGGAACAAGATCGGACTCGATGTCGCAATTGAGGCACTGAAGGATTGCCTTCGCCAAAAGAAGGCTAGCATCAACGAAATCTGCCGCTACGCGAAAGTCTGCCGGGTTAGCAATGTGATTCGCCCCTACATGGAGGCGCTGTGATAGGGCTCTTCCGGCCGAATGGCGAAAGATGGGGAGGGATGCAGTAGTATTCAGATTCCCCGTTCTCCAGGTGCACTTGGTAATTCAACTAAAATTAAGACTATGCGTCGAACCAAGTGTTTACAGGAGCTCTTGGCAACCAAGACGAGCAATCGATCTGTGAGGGTCTTTACCGGCGGGCACATTGAGAAAGATCAATCTCGATAAGTGAACTGAAACACTGAATTCATGCGACCTGAAGAACTCAAACAAAACGTCACTGTCTACGGCCCGTTGTTTCCTGAGCCCGTACAAATCATCATCGCAGTGCCGATGGGCAGCTCGGTTAAGCTGATCGGGAAGGGCGTGCGGTCCAGCACGGTCTATGAACCGATCCTCAGCATCGAACAGCTCGGGCAGCTGCATGCGTCACCCGCCCAGGAGCCATTCGATGGTGACGCCAGCAAGTTCCGCCTCGGCGTCGAGGCCATGCGCCTCGGACTTGCCTACGAATACGACCCCTACTTCTCTCTCTCCATAGCCCGCGTCGATCCGTTGCCGCACCAATTGGAAGCGGTGTACGACTATTTCATAAAGCTTCCGCGCATCAGGTTTTTGTTAGCCGACGATCCCGGCGCCGGCAAAACGATCATGGCGGGCCTTCTCATCAAAGAACTCAAAATACGCGGACTCGTAAAGCGCACGCTTATTGTGACCCCGGCGAATCTGTCCTTCCAGTGGCAGCGGGAACTCAAGGACAAGTTCCGCGAGAGTTTCGAGGTTGTACGTAGTGATGTGCTCCGCGCAAATTACGGAATGAATCCTTGGCAGGAGAAAAACCAGGTCATCACTTCCGTCTCATGGGTTTCGCGCGTCGATGACGCAAAGGAATCCCTGCTGCGAAGTAGTTGGGACCTGATTATCGTCGACGAAGCCCACAAGATGAGTGCCTACAGCGCGGACAAGAAAACCCTCGCCTTCCAGCTCGGCGAGGCTCTGTCGCAGATGACGGATCACTATCTCCTGATGACCGCGACGCCGCATAAGGGCGATCCTGAAAATTTTTGCTTGTTCCTCTCGCTGCTCGATAAAGACGTTTACGGCAACATAAAAAGCCTCGATGAGGCCATAGCGAAGCACGAAGCGCCATTTTATCTTCGCCGTGTCAAGGAAGCCCTTGTCAGCTTTCCAGATCCAGAAACCGGGATTGTAAAGGCGCTATTCACCAAACGAATCGTCCATACCACTCCGTTCCAGATTAGCGACGAGGAACTCGACCTCTACGATCAGCTCACGCGCTATGTGGAGGACCAATCCATCAAGGCCGCAAGGGATGATTCGGCACGCGGACGCGCCGTGGGATTTACGATGGCGATGCTTCAGCGGCGATTCGCCTCTAGCATTTATGCCGTGCGTAGAACCCTGGAGCGCATGAAGGAAAAGCGCGAGAGAATTCTCGAAGACCCCGTCAAATATCGCCAGGAACAGATCACCAAGCGATTGCCGGAGGATTTCGAGGATCTGACCGACGAAGAACGCCAGGAAATACTTTCTGAATTGGAAGAGACTGTTACGTCTTTCGATCCCAATGATCTGCGAATTGAGATTGTCGAACTGGAAAAGCTTATCCGCCAAGCCAAGGTGTTGGAAGGTCAGGAAGCAGAGGTAAAAGTCAGACGCCTGAAGGAGCTCCTGACGGATGAGGGGCTCTTCTCTGATCCTCAGATGAAGCTGCTGCTCTTTACCGAACATAAGGACACTCTCGATTTTCTAGTGGCTGATGGAAAAGACGGTCGTCCCCTCGGAAAATTGCGCGAATGGGGCTTGACCGTCACACAGATTCACGGCGGAATGAAAATCGGAGACCGCGATACACCCGGCACGAGAATCTACGCCGAACGCGAATTCCGAGAATCATGTCAGGTGCTTGTGGCTACGGAGGCCGCGGGCGAAGGCATCAACCTTCAGTTCTGCTGGCTAATGATCAATTACGACATCCCTTGGAACCCAGTTCGTCTTGAACAGCGCATGGGCCGCATCCACCGCTACGGCCAGGAGAAGGACTGTCTCATCTTTAATTTCGTTACAACGAATACTCGTGAGGGCAGGGTACTCCACAAACTCTTCGAACGTATCGCCGAGATTGAAAACGACCTCGATCCGAGGCGCACAGGGAAAGTGTTCAACGTGCTTGGAGAAGTATTCCCGTCAAACCAGCTCGAAAAGATGCTGCGGGACATGTATGCGCACAACCAGATGACGGAAGAGCTGATCAAACAGCGCATCGTCGAGCAGGTCGATCCCGAACACTTCCGAAGCATTACGAATTCGACTTTAGAGGGACTGGCGAAACGCGAACTCAATCTCTCGGCCATCGTCGGCAAATCCGCCGAAGCCAAAGAGCGCCGCCTCGTCCCGGAAGTGATCGAGGATTTCTTTCTTCAGGCTGCCCCCGTGACCGGTGTGGAAGTGAGCGAACAGGGCAAAGGGCAGCACACGTACAGAGTGCCCCGCGTGCCCCGTCATCTTTGGCCTATCGGAGAACGGTTGGAACCAAGATTCGGGAAGTTGGGACGAGAATACAAACAAGTCGTGTTCGACAAAGAAATCCTCAAGAAGCTGCCCACCTACGATTGGGTTACGCCGGGACATCCTTTATTTGAAGTAGTTCGTGAAGACCTTCTGGAAAACGTGCGCCCGGAAATGGACAAGGGAGCAGTCTTCTTTGACATTCATCGGAGCTTACCGGCGCGTCTGACCGTCTATTCCGCCGCGATCCGGGATGGGCTCGGGCATGTGCTTCATCGCCGCCTATTCATAGTGCAGGAAGAAATCGAAGGTACTCTCACGGTGCGCCAACCCACGCTACTGCTGGACCTAATGTCGGCACCAACGGGAACGCACGTTCCAAGCGAATCAGGGAAAGACCAGAATTCCCTCGAACATTTCCTCGTGCAGACGGCCCTCGAACCATTTCTTGCTGAAGTTGCGGCCCAGCGCGAGAAAGAAACCCAGACGGTCGCGCACCACCTGGAGATTAGCCTTAACGAGTTGATTCACCGTCAGAATCTGCGGCTGGCTGAACTTGTGGACCAGCAGCAGAGTGGAGATAGCAGCCCGCTTCTAGCGGCAAATACGAAACAGGCCGAAGATCGTCTCGACGAACTCAACGGTAGACTTGAGGGGCGCCAACGAGAATTACAAAAGGAGCGCAACTGCACTATCAGTGATATTCAGCGGCACGGGTCTGCCTGGGTGCTGCCACATCCCGAGCGTGCCACGCCGAATGTAGCCGCCCTCGTACGTGACGATGAAATCGAGGGCATCGCCGTCGACGCTGTGATTGCGTTTGAACGCGCCCGAGGCTGGGAAGTCGAGAGCGTTGAAAAAGACAATCGAGGATTCGATCTCATTTCGCGCCGTCCGCATCCCGAAGACCCCAAGACTGCAATCGAAGTCCGCTTTATCGAAGTGAAAGGACGGTCTTTCGTCGGAGAGGTTGCCCTGACAACCAATGAATATCGAACCGCCCAGCGCCTCAAGAAAGACTACTGGCTCTATGTTGTCTTCAACTGTGCTGGTACACCGGGGATCAACGTGGTTCAAGACCCTGCACAACTCGATTGGCAACCCATCGTGAAAATCGAACACTATCAGGTTAGGCCACAAGCCATCCTCGATGTGGCGACGCACTGAGGAATACAAAACATAATGACGCAACCCTATCCGAAGCGCCTGATCGAAGTTGATCTACCGATCAAGCGCATTTCGGCTCATTCCAGGCGCGAGAAGTCCATTCGCCACGGCCACATTTCGACCCTCCACATCTGGTGGGCGCGGAGGCCGCTGGCCGCTTGTCGAGCAGTAATTTGTGCCGCCCTCTGGCCCGATCCCGCTGACTCACTGTGCCCGCAGGGTTTTCGAGATAAAGCCTCAAGGCTAATCAGCGAGTTCGCCAATGCCGCTGTTACGAACAAGGCTCTCGGCGAGAGCTGCGATCACGAGACTTGGATCAAGTGGCAAACTCTAGCGAAGACTGGGGGCCTCGACAGCCGAAATGAAGCGCATTGGAACGTACTGCGCTTCGCTCTGCTGGATTTCATCGCCGACTTTGCAAACTGGGACAATTCCAACGTCCAAGAATATCTTGAAACCAGTCGCGCTCTAACGCAGGCTGCGCACGAGGCGCTCGGCGGCGAACCCAATACGCGACCGCTTGTTGTGGACCCGTTTGCTGGCGGCGGTTCGATCCCGCTAGAAGCACTTCGTGTGGGTGCGGATGCCTTCGCCAGCGACCTCAATCCAGTCGCCGTTCTCCTAAACAAAGTCATGTTGGAATTTATCCCCAAGTACGGCCAGAAGCTCGCGGATGAGGTCCGAAAATGTGGGGAGTCAATTAAGAGGGAAGCCGAGAAAGAACTTGCGGCATTCTATCCGCGAGATCCGGACGGAGCCACTCCGATCGCTTATCTCTGGGCCCGCACAATCCAGTGTGAGGGCCCTGGCTGTGGCGCGACGGTTCCACTTCTTCGCTCGCTCTGGCTTGCGAAGAGAGCGAAGCACTCCGTCGCCCTTCAACTGGTTCCTCAAGCTAAGACAAAAGACGTAGGTTTCCGAATCATCATCGACGAAGGAGCAACTTGGGTAACGCAAGACGATCCGTCGTCCAAGGTCGCGCGCCCTAGTTTCGATGGCACTGTCAAACGCGGTTCCGCGACTTGTCCATGTTGTGGGTACACGACGCCAGTACGTAGTGTGCGCGAGCAACTTAAGCTCCGTCGCGGCGGAACCAATGACGCCCAATTGCTGTGCGTTGTCATAACTCGTCATAACGAGCAGGGGAGAACTTACCGCATGCCCCGAGCCTCAGAGCTCAAGGCTATGGACGTGGCTGCGAAGGAAATATCGGAAAGGAAAGGCGCCCACACCGGAAAACTCAGCCTAGTCCCGGACGAGAAAATCTCACTCAATGAAATTCGACGAATAAGCCTGCCCCTGTATGGCATGACCACTTGGGGCGACATGTTTAATGGACGCCAGCAGCTTGCACTCACTACAGTGTGCCGTCTGGTGTCCGAGCTTGGCGGGAGCACTTCGTCAAGCCACGAGGCCATTCCCAGAGGGGTAGTAGCTACGCTTCTCGCACTCGTTGTAGACCGGCTGGCAGACTCGCTTTCTTCATCAGTAACGTGGACCCCTGGCGGTGAGTTTCAAGGGCACACGTTCACCCGGCAGGCGCTTGCATTCGTCTCCGATTTCGCGGAAGTCAATCCTTGGTGTGACTCTTCAGGCAACTGGATGGGAGCAGTTGAGTGGGTTAGCAAAGTGTGCGAGTCGGCCGCGAAATTCCCGAACGCTGGTCACGTTGATCGCAGTTCAGCAGCAGCGCACCTTTTGCCCGATGATTGTGCACAAGCAGTGATTACTGATCCACCGTATTACGATGCGGTGCCCTACGCACACCTGTCTGACTTCTTCTATGTGTGGCTGAAACGCAGCATCGGTGGTCTATATCCTCAATTTCTGAACGACGTTCAGGTGCCAAAGGACGCGGAGATTGTAGTGGACCGGCCACATGAACTGAGCAATTCCACGCACGACATCCTCTTCTATGAGCGCGAATTAACGAAGGCATTCGCTGAATGCCATCGCATCCTACACCCAAACGGTATCGGAACCATCGTCTTCGCCAGCAAGACGACTGCCAGTTGGGAGGCTATCCTGAAGGCCGTCATCGAGGCGGGATGGATTATTACCGGCTCGTGGCCGATCGATACAGAGCGTGAGGCCAGGATCGCGGCCCAAGGACAGGCTCGTCTCGCTTCATCTGTTCATTTGGTTTGCCGATCCCGCAAGGTCAAAGCTTCGTCTCCGAATGCGGATGAGATCGGCGACTGGCGAGACGTACTTCATGAACTGCCGAGGCGCATACACGAATGGATGCCGCGTCTGGCGGAGGAAGGGGTGGTCGGAGCTGATGCCATTTTCGCCTGTCTTGGCCCCGCGCTGGAGGTGTTTTCCCGTTATTCACGTGTAGAGAAAGCCAGCGGTGAAGTAGTTGCTCTACGGGAATATCTGGAACACGTCTGGGCTGCTGTCGCTAAGGAAGCGCTCGCTATGGTCTTCAAAGGCGCTGACGCTACAGGATTCGAAGCAGACGCCCGCTTGACGGCGATGTGGCTCTGGACGCTCAAATCGCCCGACACGAACGGGGATGACGAAGAGGCCGATACGGAGGCGGACTCTGAAAATGAATCCGACACTCAGAACACCAAACCCAACGGATTCGTGCTTGAGTTCGATGCGGCGCGCAAGATCGCCCAGGGGTTAGGCGCGGATCTTGCGAGTCTCAGCCACCTCGTAGAGATAAGTGGTGAGACAGCGAATTTGCTGCCCGTATCCAAACGGATGCGACATCTCTTTGGGAAAGATGATGAGGAGCCGACTCGGACGACCAGAGGTAAAAAGAAATCCGCACAGCTTGATATGTTCGCCGATTTGATCGATTCTGACGAACCAGAAGCGGCCTGGAGGGAAAAAACCGTAAGACGTGTAGGGGAGACGACCCTCGACCGTGTGCATCAAGGGATGATTTTGTTTGCCGCAGGACGAGGCGAAGCGCTCAAGCGCTTTATCGTTGAAGACGGAATTGGCCGAGACGGGAAATTTTGGCGGCTTGCCCAGGCGCTTTCGGCACTCTATCCTTCCCGTTCAGATGAGAAACGTTGGGTAGACGGAGTACTCGCTCGCAAGAAGCAGTTCGGGTTCTAACATGGAAATGCCCCACGAGGAGATGTCAGAGCATGGCACTCAAACCCTGGTATAAGGTCGTCACGCCGAGGGAGGACTTACGAGACGGGAAACCTCTCGATGCATCCGAGTTTGCCGTTCACCTCGATCAAGTTAGGGACGGGCGCGCCCCGGCAGTCTATCAGAACCCTGAGCGCTTTTTGGAGCGAACCTTTCTCACGAAAGGACTGACCGGCGTGGCGGCCGAAGTGCTTCGCCGATTGTCTGGGGAGAAGACCGAGACCTCTGCTGTGTTCAACATGACCACGCAGTTTGGTGGCGGCAAGACTCACTCTCTTACGCTGCTGTATCACCTCGCCAATAACGGCCCGAAAGCAAGGGATTGGCATGGCGTTTCCAGGTTACTTCAAGTCGCCGGACTAAACGTGGTGCCTTCCGCTAAGGTCGCAGCATTCGTCGGAACGGAATTCGATCCCATAGCAGGTCGAGGAGGTTCGGACGGCACTCCGATGAGGAGAACTCCCTGGGGTGAAATCGCTTTTCAAGTCGGCGGCGAAAAGGCCCTTGCTGTTCTAGCGGAACATGAGAAGCAGGAAGTTGCGCCTGGTGGCGACGTAATTCGTGCCTTCCTGCCTAAAGACCAGCCCGTACTCATTCTCATGGACGAGCTGATGAATTTTGTCAGCCGCAGTCGGAAGAGCGGTATGGCTGGCCAGCTTTATAGCTTTCTTCACAATCTGAGTGAAGAGGCACGCGGGCGCGACAACATGGTGCTGGCCGTATCGATTCCAGCGTCGGAACTAGAAATGAGCGCCGACGACCAATCTGATTACGAGCGTTTCAAGAAGCTGCTGGATCGCGTCGGCAAAGCAGTAATCATGTCGGCGGAATCCGAGACTTCCGAAATCATCCGCCGCCGCCTCTTCGAGTGGGACGACAATGCGGTCACCAGTGACGGTAGGGTGATGCTTAATAGGGACGCGATCGCATCCTGCAATGAATTTGGGGACTGGGTAAAGGACCATCGTCAGCAGATGTCAGAGCAGTTTCCATTCGACTCTGCACGAGAAGCGTTTGCCGATACCTATCCATTTCATCCGAGCGTTCTCTCAGTATTTGAAAGAAAATGGCAAGGGCTCCCTCGATTTCAGCAAACCCGCGGAATCCTGCGACTCTTGGCCCTGTGGGTTTCTCACGCCTATCAAGCAGGATTCAAAGGCGGCCACCGCGACCCACTGATCGGACTTGGCACGGCGCCGTTGGACGACTCTCAGTTTCGCGCTGCCATGTTCGAGCAACTCGGAGAGCACCGTCTTGAAGCCGCTGTCACAACTGATATCTGCGGGAAAAACGACTCTCACGCTATCCGTTTGGACAATGAGGCGGTGGAAGCTATCCGCAAAGGCAGGCTACACCGGAAAGTATCCACAACTATTTTCTTCGAATCGAACGGCGGGATGTCTCGCGCAGAAGCGACTACCCCGGAGATCCGACTGGCTGTCGCCGAACCGGAGATCGATATCGGCAATGTGGAAACGGTGCTTGAGGCCCTTACCGATGCCTGCTACTACCTCACAGTCGAGGGCAACCGCTATCACTTTAGTTTCAAAGAGAACCTGAACAAACGCTACGCTGATCGACGTGCAAATATTAAAGACACGTCGATAACCGACTGTGTTCGCTCTGAGATTCGGAAAGTCTTTGTCGCGAGCAACGGAGTCGAGCCGGTCTTTTACCCGGAGAAGACTAGTCAGATTCCGGACAAGCCAATTCTGACTCTGGTGGTGCTGTCACCTGAACAGAGCTTAGAAGATGAAAACCGAACAAAATCATTCATTGAATCTGTCATCCGGGAACATGGAACCTCGGCAAGAACCTACAAAAGTGGCCTTGTATTCGTCGTCGCCCAGTCCGCTGGTCCGCTTTCCGAAGAGGCCCGCCGCGTTCTCGCTTGGGAAGAGATTCAAAAAGAGCTCCCCGGAATCAACGTGGACACAACCCAAATCGCCCAACTGGAAGACAACATCAAGAAATCTCGTCGCGACCTCAGAGACAGTGTTTGGAGAAGCTACAACAATATCGCTCTTCTCGGGAAGAATAACGAGATCAGATTCATCGACCTCGGGAATATGCATTCCAGCGCCGCAACCTCAATCATTCAGTTCATCGTGAATGAGCTTGTACACGTTGACGAGATACAGAGTGGCATCAGTCCCAATCTTCTCGTACGCAATTGGCCGCCGGCTTTTCGGGAGTGGAACACGAAGGCTGTGCGAGACGCTTTCTTCGCCTCGCCCCTTTTCCCGCGTCTACTCAACCCGGACGCCATTAAGGAGACCATAGCGCGCGGCGTGTCTAATGGGCAGCTCGCCTATGTCGGTAAGACCGTAGGTGGGAAATATCTGCCCTTTAGCTTCGAGCGGACAATCAACACAGCAGACATAGAAATTTCGGAAGAGATGTTTATCGTCTCTAAAGAAACCGCTGAGGCTTACCGCAAGGACTTAACCAAGCCAGAGGGCTCCGCGCCGACGTTGTTCCCGGCCGAAGTTGGCGATGCGCGAGACCTACCCAAACCGGGGACGGATCAGACGACGACCGCCGACAGTGCGAAGAGCCGCCCACAAACCTCTCAGCAGAAGTCAGAGCTAACCTGGGCCGGCAAAATCCCTTCCCAAAAGTGGATGAACTTTTACACAAAAGTTCTGACGAAGTTGGGAGTGACGAGCGACCTTACTCTTACCGTAAAAGTAGAATGCAAACCCGAGGGCGGATTGTCCCCACAGAAGATGGAAGAGATAAAAGGCGCTCTGCGAGAGCTGGGGCTTGACGACAGGATTGATTAACACTTGAGTCCGTCGGAGGCTTCACGTTAATTGCATCGGTGGTTCGGAAGGCGGGACACTAGTCGTGTCTTCTTCTGCCTTCGGTTCGCTCTCGGCAGGGGCTGGTAACAGGACCTTCCTCCTGTAAGTATTTCCGCATGAGAGAGTCTCCTGCTGCCACGTGGCGGAACTCATCGACCTGAGCGACGGCTTTGCCGACTCTCCTCTTCGCCCACTCTCGCTTGCTTACTTTCGGCTCCCGGCGGTAAAGGGGACGGAGAATACCCTTTCGTGACGGCTCAACCGCATCTCTTTCTCCTGAAGATATAATTTCCCCATGTGCGGACGATATCGGCTGTCGCGGCGAAAGCAGATCATTGAGGAGCACTTCGATAGCATTTCGGGGGAGGAAGATTGGAATCCCCGATACAACATCGCACCAACCCAGACCGTCCCCGTCATCCGCCAACACCCAAAAGAGCCAGGGCGGGAGTTGTCCCTGATGCGGTGGGGTTTGATTCCGTTGTGGTCGAAGAACATGTCTGGTGCAGCCATGATGGTCAACGTCCGAAGTGAGACGGCGGCGACGAAGCCTGCATTCCGCGATCCGTTGACCAACCGCCGATGCCTCATCCCGGCGGACGGATTTTACGAGTGGCGGCGGGCGGGTAAGGCGAAACAGCCGCACTGCTTTGAGGTCAACGATGGCAAATTATTCGCCTTCGCAGGACTGTGGGACCGCTGGAAAGACCCGAATGGGCAGTGGGTCAAGTCGTGCTCGATCCTAACCACGACTCCGAATGCTGTCACTGCATCCGTCCATGATCGAATGCCGGTCATCCTTGATCCAGATTGTTATGATCTGTGGCTCGATCCGGGGATGCACGACATGAGAGCAGTCTCAGACATGCTGAAGCCGTATGATGCCCGGATGATGCGGTGCTACGCGGTGAGCAGTCGCGTCAACTCCGTTGCGAACGATGACGCGGAGTGTTCGACACCCGTCAAGCTCAATGCCGTTCAAACGCAAACGAGTCTATTCTGATATGCCGAAGCGACCAGCGAAGAAAGAAGCACCGGACACTCTCAAAGGCTGGCAACAGATCGCCGATTTTCTCGGTGAGCCTCAATCGGTTGTGCAGCGTTGGACGAACGAGGGAATGCCAGTCCGCAAGGAAGGCCGATTCGTCTCGACTTCACCCGACAAATTGAATACGTGGCTTGGAAAAGAATCGGGCAAGCCAGTTCACGCGGTGACTGAGACGACAGACCTGACTGCTGAACTCAAACGCGGCCTGTCCTATGTCCGCCACGAACAACAGTCAGAAAAGCCGCAGGGTCCGGCAAAGAAGAAGAAGTGAAGGACAACCATCTTCGTCTTGGCGGGATCAAGCACAACGCAGGTAAGGATTTCGATCACAACTCGCAGGTCGGCACGACTATTTAGCTGCACTGCCCGCTGCGTCCCGTACAGTGGCGGCGTGTAAATATCCGACTTCCTGTGCAAGTCTCCAAAATTCTTCTCTTGCTAGGTGTCTTTCCAATTTTAACCTTCTAGCTTCGGCTCGGACGAATTTGCATAGTTGATCCATCACCATGCCACTCGTCCCAGAATCTTCGATCAGAATTTTACGAAACCCTTCGATGGTGACGGGAGGGAGTGCGGGGCCGTCGATAAAATATCGAAGGTACTTCACGAAATTTCCGTCTTCAACAATGACGTTTCCTTGACGACCCTTTATCTCAAAAATCTCTTTGTGGGATTTGCCATGTCCGCCGGGAAACGGCTCAGTGAAGTCCCGAATCCTCGCCTCAGGAATCGCTCCACGACTGTGAAGCGATTTCAATAGAGAGCGGGCAGCTTTACCAGAATAAGAACTACCCCTCGAAAATTCCGCATCCATCTGCTGGCGGAAGGCAGCTTCCTCTGGTGTCAACTCGATAGGTTTAACTTCGGGAACGTTCATTTTTCTCCCATTTGCTGCCTAGTCCGCCTTACAGTTCAACTCTCTGTAAAATCTCTCCCAATCGTCTATGCGTGGAAGTGTTCCGCCGTTGCCTTCGACCACATCCTTGAACACATTGCAGAGGCATTTCTGCCGGGCAGCACCACTCCCTTCCTTTATGAAACGGTCTCGACACGCTTTCAATCGGGCAAGGATGGCTTGGACTTCGTCCTCCGAGTACGTTGAAGCGAATACTTGACTGACACGTTGGGCTTCGGCAATCGTGTCTTTTTCTTCACGATGACGTTGATACGCCTTGCCGACATCGGCTCCCAGAGTGATTCCCTCAAAGAGAGCCTTGATGTAAGACAGAACTTCTAACCAGACATGGAACGATGCCATTCGTCACCTACGTTCGGAACTCGGCTTCACATCATACGCTTCCGGCGTCTCATCGAAATCGCTCGTCGATCTTCGCCATGATGACCTCAGCCCATTGAATGCTTGCGGTGATTAACTTCTCTGTCCGTGGGCTTCCTTGTGGTCCGCCGAATAGATCATCAGCCGTCTGCATGTGCAGGCTCGTCAGGATCGCGGCCATGATCCCGATCACACCATCCCGGCATCCTGGCACAAGTTTCGCCTTTAGTTCGCTCTCGACTTGTGCTACGTTTTGAAAAGGAGGGGTAGTATGAACGTCCCTAACGCTCCGATGTCCCTGTATGGTTTCGCTGACGCTTCCTCAGATTTTGACCGCCGTCATCCGCACTGGTCAGCGGTGATGTCCCGCCTATGGGACGCCATGAACCTCGCATTCAGCCGCAAACAGGTCATGGATACACAGATAGAAAAGTTCGTCTATTTTTACGGGAACCTCGTGGCTGAGGACTTCATGGAGATTTTCCTGATGGCTGCCAACGGTTACGGTTATGGGGCGATGAAGTTGTTACGGTCGATGTACGAGCACACCGTTACATTAAGGTACCTGCACGACCATCCTGACGAACTTCAGGCGTTCTTCGATTTCGACCGAGTGCAACAGTACAAATTGATGAAGCCTATCTTCGAGACATTCGGCGAGAATAGCGTGCTGTCGTCTGGCATCGTAGAGGACACGGAGCGAAGGTACAAAGAAGTCAAAGACAAATTCATGGCCAAGTCTTGCAAATCGAAAACCTGCGATGAAAGGCGTGTGGGCCATACGTGGAGCAAGCTGGACTTCGTTTCGATGGCGAAGACGACCGGAGCCATCGGTACACTTATTGTTCCCGGTTATTTCATACCGCTGCGTCACGCTCACAGCACACTCAGGGCGATGATGGATAGGTTGGAGAGAAGGGATGAGCACTTGGGCTTTGAGCGGGAGTTACAACCGCATGAAGCCGATCAAGCCCTGATGACCGCACACAACTGCATACTCGTCGCTTTAGAAGTTCAAGACGAGCGGTTCAAGATTCCGGGTCTGAAACCAGCTATCGAAAACTGCGTTAAGGATTGGGCGTTGATTTGGTCGCCGGAGTCCTTGACCGAATTAGAGGCACCCGTTGAGCAATCAGGGATGAGGTCCATCTGATTCCCGAAGTTAGGTTCGTGTTTTCCACAGAGCCGACTCAACATTAACACTCTTTCGCCTTTGTTTTGCCTATCTTTTCCGTGCTACATTGTGCAAATCGGAGGGGGGAAAACGGAAATGTCTGGCTCAAATACGGCTGCACTGGCACCCCACGGCACGCCTGAACGTTGGCAGGCGGACTGCGACTGCGACGAGTGTCGTTGGGCAATGCAAGGCATGATCGGCGAATCTGAAATTGCTTTCAATACCGCCTCGATATTGGAATCCATGCTGCACTTTCGGGTTCGGGGTTGTGAGTTGTATGTCGTGCCTACAATGATCGATGCACGCTACAGCCCTCAGACGGTACGACACCACATTGACAGGTTGATTGAAGTCGGAGCTTTGTCAAAGATCGCTCCTATAGAGGGCCGCGTGGGACGCTCTGGAATTTATCTTCTGCATGTCGAAAAATTGAAGATGCGATCCGAACTCAGGCTGTGGAGAGAGTCCGAGAAATTGCAACAAGATCACGGATTCACCAAGATCACTTCATGGCGGATGATGATGCTCAAGGAGCACGAGTCACGCAGCGGCGACCCTTGCGTCAAGTGCGGGAATTTCCCCGTCGCCGATGGCGGTTTCTGTGCTCACTGTTGTTGTGCCAAGACATATGATCGACCGGGCGTCCCGTGCCCCGTGTGTCAGGGAACTGAAATCCCCAAGGCATTCTTCGACCCAAAAATGCAAGCCGAGTTGGAACGTGTCGAAAACGCACGAACGACATTCTTCCAATCCCGACGATTGATGTTGGTGAAAAATTAAGGGAGGGTTTGAAAATGGACGAAACTTATGTCGCCCCGGATTATTGTTCAACCGGATGGAGCCTCTACAACAACATCGCAGATATGTGGACGAATTTCGACAAAGTATTCCCCAAACACCAAGTCCAATTCCCTAACACGTTGACCCCAGAGCAAGCAGCCGCACAGCAAGCCGTCAATGAAGCGTACGAGACGGTCTATAAACACTTGGACACCTGTCCCCGATGCTATGAGGAGGAGTGCAGGGTTAAGAAACATTTTGGTCAGGAAGCCCCAATAAATTGAGTGCCCATCTTGCCAACCTCAGACCCGCAAACCGTGAAGTTTTTCGATAACGTCTGGAGGCACAACGGCCCTCTGCCAATTGATGCGACAAGCGTGCGTTTCAGGGACAAGCCTTTGGAGAAGGACATTGTTTTCGCAGACCTTCGCAACGGACGTGCGTTCAAGGTGGTTGCTATCTCAAAAGGAACGGAGGAACCCGGAGCCTTTAAGCACGTTCCCAAGGATGTTGTGCATACGTTCGATGCGAAGTCTCTTTCTGGGGAAGAACTGACGCAGTTGCGGGTACGGTGCAAGTTCGAGGATGACGATGAATGGAGGTATGTAATCCTTTGACGGTTAGCTAGAACCCGGAACAAGTTTCTGGAATCGGAGGAGTAGATTCACGCCATGCACAGTGGGTCAGCGAAAACGACCTAGAACGAATCCCACTCTCTCCGCCATTTTTCTTCGACTCGTGAAATCGTTCACCTGGCAACGACCGTCTGTCGGTCGATCGATTATGCTATCGCCGTTCCGCTGCTAATTCTGGTACGTGCCTCCTGTGTGCTGACCTCCGTTCCTAACAGCCATCCGTCATTCTCAAGCGGAAAGCTACGCTGTCTCTTTTCCACTACGTCCTCCTACGGGTGGACGCCGCTTGGCCGCGGCTCGGACGGGCGTTTCGGACTGCGCCGGTCTCGCGCCAAACCATAAAGCAAGGGCGGTTTGTCACGAACCGCGCTTTCACTCACGCCCTGCCACCCTCCTTCGGCCTCCGTTCTGTCCCTTTCACCGTTCCGCCTTGTTTCTTCCCGCTGCCGCTCAAGTGAAGAAAGAAACAAGCCGGAAACGGCAGAA
>Ga0182024_10008707_pt1 | contig 21259 bp, 17 predicted proteins | sample P32metaG_FD_120480 | JGI IMG/M metagenome (GOLD analysis project Ga0182024, IMG submission 120480) | Permafrost microbial communities from Stordalen Mire, Sweden - P3-2 metaG (Illumina Assembly) | ecosystem: Environmental > Terrestrial > Soil > Wetlands > Permafrost | place: Sweden: Stordalen...
CAGCGCGCCGCCCTGCGATGGCGGCGCGACGTGGACAAAGAAAACGTGATCCTTGTCGACCAGCAGGATCGCAACGATCGCCAGCAGCAGCATCGACATGCTGCCGGCAATCACGGTTTTCGGCCCGAGCGAATCGTCGAGCTTACCGCCGAGCCACGCGCCCAGCGTGCCGGCGATGGCGAGGATGATGCCGAAACTGCCGATCTGGATCGTGTTCCAGCCGAAGGTACCGGCGGCGTAGATGCCGCCGAACGCGAACAGCGACACCAATCCGTCGGTGTAGATCATGTTGGCGAGTAGGAACGCCGCCATCGACTTCCGCTTTGGCAATTCGCGCAGGGTGTCGCGCAGCTCGACCAGGCCCTGGCCAAGCGCTTGGCGCACCGGAAGTTTCGCCGGATAATCCGGCGTCAGCAAAAACATCGGCAGCACGAAGACGACGAACCAGATGCCGGTGAGCGGACCGCTGATGCGATCGCCCTGATGGGTGACCGGATCGAGACCGAACAATGGCACGAAGCCGAACAACGTGCGTCCGGTTTCGGGGCTGGCCGCCAGAAAGCCGAGCACCAGGATCAGGCTGATGATGCCGCCGACATAGCCGGTCGCCCAGCCGGTGCCGGACAGCCGCCCGATCTGGTCCGGCGGCACCAAGGTCGGCATCATCGCATTGTTGAAGACGGTGGCGAATTCGACGCCGATCGTCGCCAGCCCATAGGCGAGCAGCAGCGGCGGGATCAGCGCGGGATCGCCCGGTTTTCCATACCACATCAGGCCGGAGCCGATCACCAGCATCGCGCCGAAGGCGGCGATCCATGGCTTGCGGCGACCGCTGGCATCGGCGATCGCGCCCAGTACCGGCGACATCAGCGCGATCATCAAACCGGCCGCGGCGGTGGCAAACCCCCACAGCGATTGCCCGCTCGCCGCGTCCGGGGCGATATGGGTGGCGAAATAGGGGGCAAACACGAAGGTCGTGATCAGCGTGAAATAGGGCTGCGCGGCCCAATCGAAGAAAATCCAGCTGATGACGGCAGAGCGCGGTGGATATTGCTGCATATCAGCAATGCGTAGGTCCGAAGCTGTCGCCATGCCCGATATGTCCTGCCAATCACGAGGAGGCGTTTTGCCTGCGGCCGCGCAAACCATATAGCATCCGCGATTGCAGCAACGCTTGCCTGTTTCGTGATTGCAACCCGCGGCGGAATTTTGATGACCTTCCTGGTGGCCACACAGCGCCGCATCCTTGCCGGCCTCATGCTGGTTGTCGCGTGTGGCCTGCCCGCGGCGGCCCAGGAGCAGCGCCGCAGTTCATATACGCCGCCCGCCGCCGGCACCTTTCATGCCGTGCGCGCCGAGCATGGCATGGTGGTGGCGCAGGAAAAAATCGCGGCGCAGATCGGCGCCGACATGCTGAAGCGTGGCGGCAATGCGGTCGATGCCGCGGTGGCAACCGGTTTTGCCATGGCCGTGAGCTATCCCCGCGCCGGCAACATCGGCGGCGGCGGCTTCATGGTGATCCACTCGGCCGAGCACCACGAGGATGTCGCCGTCGACTATCGCGAGACCGCGCCGGCCGCAACCACGCCCCGGATGTTCCTCGGCCCCGACGGCAAGCCCGACGCGGCGAAGTCGCGCGATTCCGCACTCGCCATCGGCGTTCCCGGCACCGTCGCGGGCCTGGCGCTGGCGCTGGAAAAATACGGCTCCGGCAAATTCACGCTGGCGGAAATTCTGCGACCTGCAATCGATCTCGCGCGCAACGGCGTTGTCATCGCCGACGACAGCGCCGATACGCTGTCGGACTGGCACCCGCGGCTGGCGCGCTGGCCCGCATCAGAGAAGATCTTCTCCCGCGCGGACGGCACGACGCTGCGCGAAGGCGACCGGCTGATCCAGACCGACCTCGCCGCGACGCTTGCGGCGATCGCCGAGCAGGGTCCGCGCGGATTTTACCAGGGTGCGGTCGCCACCAAGCTCGCAAAGGCGGTCGGCGATGCGGGCGGCATCATGACGTCGGACGACCTGAAATCGTATCAGGCCATCATCCGGGCGCCGATCCGCGGCAGCTATCGCGGCTATGACATTGTCGCGATGCCGCAACCATCGTCCGGCGGCGTCGTCTTGCTCGAGACCCTGAACATCCTCGAGGGCTTTCCGATGCAGGACATGAAGCAGGGCTCGGTCGCGTCGCTGCATGTGATGATCGAGGCCATGAAGCGCGCCTATGCCGACCGGGCGCGCTATCTCGGCGATCCCGCCTTTGTCAGCGCCCCGATTGCGACGCTGGTCGACAAGGATTATGCGGCGAAGCAGCGCGCCGGCATCGACCCGGACCACGCCACGCCGTGGACCGACGCGCTGTCGGCAACGCCGCCGCACGAGGGCAGCAACACCACGCATTTTTCGGTCGTCGATGCGGCGGGCAACGCGGTCAGCAACACCTACACGCTGAATTTCAGCTACGGCGTCGGCCTGGTCGCCGACGGCACCGGCGTACTGCTCAACAACGAACTCGACGATTTCACCGCGGCGCCCGGCGCCTCCAACGCCTTCGGCCTGGTCGGATTCGAGGCCAACCTGCCCGGCCCCGGCAAGCGGCCCTTGTCGTCGATGTCGCCAACCATCGTGCTGAAGGACGGCAAGCCGGTGCTGGTGACGGGCTCGCCCGGTGGCAGCCGCATCATTTCGACGGTGCTGCAGGTGATCGTCAACGTGCTCGATTACCATATGGATGTCGCTTCGGCGGTGACGGCGCCGCGGTTGCACCATCAATGGCTGCCCGACGAAGTCCGGATCGAGCACGGTTTCCCCGACGACGTCATCGCGGCCTTGCGGGCGAAGGGACACTCCGTGATCGAACCGCTCGGCTATTCGTCGGCCAATTCGATCGCCGTGACGCCGGATGGACTGTTCGGCGCACCCGATCCGCGTACCCGTGGCGCATTCGCCGCCGGCGAGTAGGTTGTTTTCGCGCGGACCGGCGGATTGCCTGATGACAGCATCGGCGATCGGCGTAGATTTGCCGAACTTCGCGCCTGCCGGCCGCGAAGCCTGGACCGAAGCCGGCCAGGCAATTTCCGGGGGGAAAGCACCATGAGCACCATCGAGCCGCCATCTGGCGCGATCGAAATCGCAGCGATCGAAGACACCAGCCTTCTTGCCTTCTACCGCGACATGAACCGGCCGGAACGGCGCACGTTCTGGGCCTGCGCCGCCGGCTGGGCGCTCGACGGCATGGATTTCATGATCTATCCGCTGGTCGTCGGCACCATCATCGCGATGTGGAAGGTAGATGCCGGCACCGCCGGCCTCGCCGGCACCGTCTCGCTGCTGGCCTCGGCCGTCGGAGGCTGGCTCGGCGGCTATCTGGCTGACCGCGTCGGCCGGGTCAGAACGCTGCAATTCACAATCCTGTGGTTCTCGCTGTTCTCTCTGGTCTGCGCCGTGGTGCAGAATTTCGATCAGCTCTTGATCGCCCGCGCGCTGCTCGGTCTCGGTTTTGGCGGCGAGTGGGCAGCGGGCGCGGTGCTGATGGGCGAAGCGATCCGCCCGCAATACCGTGGACGTGCGGTGGGTTCGGTCCAGTCCGGATGGGCGGTCGGCTGGGGCCTTGCGGTGCTGTCGCAGGCGATCCTGTTCTCCTATTTGCCGGCCGAAAGCGCCTGGCGCTGGATGTTCGCGATCGGCGCGCTGCCCGCGCTGCTGGTATTTTTCCTGCGCCGCTATGTCGAGGAGCCGGCAATCGCCGCCGCGACCCGCGCCAGGCAGGCCGCGAGCGGCGACCACCCCGCGCTGTGGGAGATCTTTGCCGGACCGATCCTGAAGACCACGATTCTGGCGTCGCTGATGGTGACGGGATGCCAGGGCGGCTACTACGCCATCACTTTCTGGGTGCCGCGCTTTCTGACCACCGAGCGCAAGCTGTCGATCGTGAGTTCGACCGGCTACCTCTCGGCGCTGATCATCGGCTCGTTCGCCGGCTATCTGGTCGGCGCCTGGCTCGCCGACCGCATCGGGCGGCGCAATTTGTTCCTGATCTTCTCGATTGGCGCGATTGCCGTAGTCCTGCTCTATACTCAATTGCCGCTGACCAACGAGGTACTGTGGCTGCTCGGCTTCCCGCTGGGTTTCTTTGCATCCGGCTATTTCTCCGGCGTCGGCGCCTTTCTCACCGAGCTCTATCCGACCCGGCTGCGCGGATCGGGTCAGGGCTTCTGCTACAATTTCGGCCGCGGCATCGGCGCGCTGTTTCCGTTTTTAGTCGGCGAACTCTCGAAGTCGACATCGCTCGCCAACGCCATCGCGATTTTCGCCGTTGCGGCCTACGCCGTGTTCTTTCTCGCGGCCTTCGCACTCCCGGAAACCCGCGGCCGCATCCTGCATGCGGATGCGTGAGCGGCGCCGAGACCGGTGCGAAGAACGTCGTTGGGTCGTTCCCTCCCCCCTGGTGGGGGAGGGAGAAAACAAGCATGGAAACCAATCGGAGCCGCCAAATGACGTCACTCAAGGGCAAGACATTGTTCGTATCCGGCGGCAGCCGAGGGATCGGGCTTGCGATCGCGCTGCGCGCCGCGCGCGACGGCGCCAATGTTGCGATCGCGGCCAAGACCGCCGAGCCGCACCCGAAGCTCAAGGGCACCATCTACACCGCGGCCGACGAGATCCGCGCCGCCGGCGGCCAGGCGCTGCCGATCCTCTGCGATATCCGCGAGGAGGCGCAGGTGATGGCCGCGATCGAGCAGACGGTCGCCGAATTCGGCGGCATCGATATCTGCGTCAACAATGCCAGCGCCATCAGCCTTACCAATTCGCAGGCAACCGACATGAAGCGGTTCGACCTGATGATGGGAATCAATACCCGCGGCACTTTCATGGTGTCGAAATACTGTATCCCGCATCTGAAGAAGGCGGAGAACCCGCACATTCTCATGCTGTCGCCGCCGCTCGACATGAAGACCAAGTGGTTCGAGGACTCCACCGCCTATACCATGGCGAAGTTCGGCATGAGCATGTGCGTGCTCGGCCTGTCGGGCGAATTGAAGAGCGCCGGCGTCGCGGTCAACGCGCTGTGGCCGCGCACCACCATCGCCACCGCCGCGGTCGGCAATCTGCTTGGCGGCGACGCCATGATGCGCGCAAGCCGCACGCCGGAGATCATGGGCGATGCGGCGCATGTGATTTTCACCAGGCCGGCGCGCGATTCCACCGGGAAGTTCTGTATCGACGACAAGCTGCTGTACGACAGCGGCGTGCGCGACTTCGAGCGCTACCGTGTCGATCCGTCGGTGGCCCTGATGTCGGACTTCTTCGTGCCTGACGACGACGTGCCGCCGCCCGGCGTCACCGTGACGGCGCTGCCGTCGGTTGGCGGCGCCCAGAAGTCGCGCTAGAAGTTGGGGCCGATCCGGGCGCGCGGAGTGATCTGTGATTTCGCGGAAATTCATCGCTGGCGCGTCGGCATTGGCCGCTGTCGTCGCCGTTATGCTGGCAACGGTGATTTTCCGGCCGGATCGCGCCATTCGTGTCGCTACCGGCGCGGTTGCCGACGCTGTTTGCGCCAAGACCTTCGTATCGGGATTCGATCCCCAGGCGGTATTCGCCGAGAGCATGGACCGTCCCGGCATTCGGCGGTTGCGGTGGGTGATGCGATATCGGCTCGATCGTAGCCAGAAGACCGTGGATACATCCGTGATGGGCCTGCTTGGCAGCCGCGCCGCATTTCATGATGGCTTCGGCTGCGTCCTGCTGCATGGATCGAAACAGCCCTATCTGCTCAAGAGCGACCTTGACGCGCTGAAAGTGCCGAAGACTCCGCCGCTGCTGCCGGAGATCGCCGGCCCGGCGGTCGTCGAACCGGCCGACCCGGCGCTGCAGGCCGCGCTCGATCATGCCTTCCAGGAACCCGCCTCGCCGCCGTTTCGGCGCACCAAGGCGGTCGTCGTGATCCATGACGGCAAGGTGATTGCCGAACGCTATGCCGATGGTGTCGGCGTCGACACGCCGCTGCTCGGATTCTCCATGACCAAGTCGGTGGTGAACGCCTTGCTGGGTATTCTGACGTTACAGGGCCGCACTACGCCCTCGTTGCCGGCGCCGATCCCGGAATGGCATGGCGCGACCGATCCGCGCCGCGAGATCGAGGTCGAGCATATGATGCGGATGACCACCGGCCTGGCGCTGGATGAAACCAATTCCGGTTTCGATCCTTCCAACCAGATGTGCCTCTACGACGACATGGCGGGCTTTGCCGTGACCGCGCCGATGATCGCCGCGCCGGGAACGCGGTGGCATTATTCCAGCGCAACCACCCAGCTGCTGGCGCGGATCATCCGCGACATCCTCGGCGGACCGGAGCAGACGCTGGCCTTCGCGTGGCGCGAACTGTTCAATCCGCTGGGGATGCGCAGCGTGACCATCGAGTTCGATGCGAGCGGCACGCTGCAAGGCTCCGCCAACATGCTGGCGAGCGCGCGGGACTGGGCGCGGTTCGGCTTGCTGTATCTGAATGACGGCGAGATCGGTGGGCGCCGGATCCTGCCGGACGATTGGGTGGGTTTTTCCGCCAGCGCGACGCTCGACACCGACTATGGCGCCGGCTTCTGGACCAATCGCAGCGAGCACCCTTACGCCAGGGGGCGTGTCCGCCTCGGTATTCCGCGTGACGCCTTCTTTGCGTCCGGCTATCTCGGCCAGCGCGTCGTCATCCTGCCGACGCAGCATCTGGTGATCGCCCGGCTCGGCGATTCCGTCGATCCCACCGGCGATATCCGAGGTCTTGGCCGTCTGGTCAGAGAGGTGATTGCGGCGATGGATTGACAGCGCCGACGCCGCTCGCCGTAACCCGCGACCGACGATCGCCCGTTACCTGCCGATCGTGTAGGGGCCGCCCTTTTCAAGCGCGCGCTGGTAGGCGGGGCGGGCGTGGATGCGATCCAGAAATGCCATCGCGCGGGGGTGGCCCTGCTCGAGGCCGGCGCGCGCGGCGGCGGCCTCGAGCGGAAAACTCATCTGGATGTCGGCGGCGGTGAAGGCGTCGCCGGCGAACCATTCGCTCTTGCCGAGTTCGCCTTCCCAGTACGCCATATGCTGCTTGAGCTGCGGATTGACCAGCGAAGTCAGGGCCTGGTTGGAGACCTTGCGCACCAGCGGGCGCAGCAGCGCCGGCGCGCGCTTCGGCATCAGCGTGAACAACAGCTTCAGCAGCAGCGGCGGCATCGCGGAGCCTTCCGCGTAATGCAGCCAATAGGTGTAGCGCAGCCGTTCCGGGGTTTTCGGCGGCGGGATCAGGCGGCCCTCGCCATAGCTATCGACAATATATTCGGCGATCGCGCCGGACTCCGCGATGGTGTTGCCGTTGTCGGTGATAACGGGCGATTTCCCGAGCGGATGGATGGCGCGCAGTTCCGCCGGGGCGCGCATGTCCGGCTGGCGCTGATAGCGGACGACCGCATAGGGCACACCGAGTTCTTCCAGCAGCCAGAGCACGCGCTGAGAGCGTGAATTGTTGAGATGGTGGACGGTGAGCATGCTAGTTCCCCCGAAGCGTGGCGCCGTGGCGGCGGCGTCCGGTCGTGCCAGCAGCGCGGCGGAAAGTCGAGCCGCCGCCATCGATATTAATACCCGGATGATATTGACACCTTAAATATACCCGGGTAATAATGCCGGAAGCTCAGGAGCATTCCGATGAATCCGCCACCCGGTCCTGCGGCGATCGCGTTCGAAGGCGACCGCCGCATTGCGGCCGGCGATCTCCGCGAGGTCGCCCGCGCCGCCAAGGCAACTCTCGACCGCGACAGCGCCGCGGCGATTCTGATCTTCGACGGCAGCACCAGCGCACCGATCGACCTCGACTTTCGCGGCTCGATCAACGACGTATTGGCGCGATTGCCGCAGAGTCCGCCCGCCAGCCGGGACGGCGCAGCACCGCCCGCATTGCGCGGTCGAGGCCGCCCCAAACTCGGCGTGGTGGCGCGCGAAGTCACGCTGCTGCCGCGGCACTGGGATTGGCTGGCGCAGCAGCGCGGCGGGGCTTCGGTCGCAATCCGCCGGCTGGTCGAGCAGGCGCGGCGCGGCGGCGACGACAGGGCTCGCCCGCGCCAGGCCCAGGAAGCGGCCTATCGCTTCATGGCCGCCATGGCCGGCAACCGGCCGCACTATGAAGAAGCGATCCGTGCATTGTTCGCACCCGACCGGGCTCGTTTCGAAAAATTGATCGCCGGGTGGCCCGCTGACGTGCGCGACCACGCCGTAATGCTCGCGGAAAATGCCTTTCACGCCGGCGCCGGAGCGTGAGCCGGTTGATCCCGCAAACACGAACCGGTAGGCTGGTTGGAATGATAGGGATCATATAAGCAGCCATGTCTCGAGGGAGATCGCCGTGAGCCCAACCGCCCCGCAATTCATGTTCGACTTCGGCAGCCCCAACGCCTTTCTCAGTCACGAGGCGATCCCGGCGATCGAGCAGCGCACCGGCGTCAAATTCGAGTATGTCCCGATCCTGCTGGGCGGCATCTTCAAGGCCACCAACAACAAATCGCCGGCCGAGACGCTGGCCGGGGTGAAGAACAAGCGCGAATTCCACGCGCTGGAAACCGAGCGTTTTGTCAAGCGCTTTGCGGTCAGGCCATATACCTGGAATCCGTTCTTTCCGGTCAATACGCTGAACCTGATGCGCGCCGCGATCGCGGCGCAGTTCGAGGGCGTGTTCGAAAAATATGTCGAGGCGGCGTTTCACCATATGTGGGTCGAGCCGAAGAAGATGGACGATCCCGAAGTGGCCGGCACTGCGCTCGCCGCCTCCGGGCTCGATGCGAGGAAGCTGCTGGCCCGTTCGCAGGACGCCGACGTCAAGGCGAAGCTGATCGAGAACACCCAGTCCGCGGTCGAGCGCGGCGCCTTCGGCTCGCCGACCTTCTTTGTCGGCAAGGAAATGTTCTTCGGCAAGGAGCAGTTGCGCGAGGTCGAGGAACTGGTGGCGGGCAAATGATGCATCCGGCAGCCGTCATTCCGGGGCGATGCAACGCATCGAACCCGGAATCTCGAGATTCCGGGCCTGGTCCTTCGGACCATCCTGGAATGACGCGGCGCGCTCGGAGTCGCCTGACAGGGTGGAGAAGATAAATGCAAAAACGCAACGCGACCGCCGCGGTGATCGGCGCCGGCGATTATATCGGGGCCGAGATCGCCAAAAAATTCGCCGCCGAAGGGTTTACCGTATTCGCCGGACGGCGGGACGGCGCCAAGCTCGAACCGCTGGTCAAGGAGATCGAGGCCGCCGGCGGATCGATTGTCGCGCGCGCGCTCGACGCGCGGAAGGAGGATGAGGTCGCGGCCTTTCTCAACGACGCCGACAAGCATGCCCCGCTGGAGGTGTGCGTCTTCAATGTCGGCGCCAACGTCAACTTCCCGATCCTGGAAACCACCGACCGGGTGTTTCGCAAGGTCTGGGAGATGGCGTGCTGGGCCGGCTTCCTGGCCGGACGCGAATCGGCGCGATTGATGCTGCCGCGCGGGCAGGGCAATATCTTCTTCACGGGCGCCACCGCGTCCTTGCGCGGCGGCAGCGGCTTTGCCGCGTTCGCCAGCGCCAAATTCGGTCTGCGCGCGGTCGCCCAGTCGATGGCGCGCGAGCTTGGCCCCAAGAACATTCATGTCGCGCATCTGATCATCGATTCCGGGGTCGATACCGCCTGGGTGCGCGAGCGCCGGGAGAAACTCTGGGCCAAGGAAGCGCTCGACAATCCGGATCTGCTGATGCCGCCGGCCTCGGTCGCAGCCTCCTACTGGCAACTCTACCAGCAGCCGCGCAGCGCCTGGACGTTTGAACTCGAGATTCGCCCGTTCGGGGAGAAGTGGTGAAGGTGGCGAATGGCAAATGGCGAGTAGGGAGTAGCGAGTAGTAGCTAGACCATTCGCCACTCACTACTCGCCCACTACTCGCCCATCCACAACAAGGAACCAAGCAATGCGTATTCTCGTGGTCGGGGCCGGCGCGATCGGCGGATATTTCGGCGGCCGGATGCTTCAGGCCGGCCGCGACGTCACTTTTCTGGTGCGACCGCGGCGCGCCGCCGAACTGGCTGACGCCGGCCTTGTCATCAGGAGCCCGAACGGCGAGGTGACGCTAAAAAGCCCGCCGGCGGTGCAGGCCGACAAGCTCAGCGAAAAATTCGATGTCGTGTTGTTGAGCTGCAAGGCCTTCGACCTCGACGACGCGATCAAGTCGTTTGCAGCTGCGGTCGGGCCGCAGACCGCGATCGTTCCGCTGCTCAACGGCATGCTGCAGCTCGATGTGCTCGACCGCAAATTCGGCGGCGAGCGCGTGCTCGGCGGCCTCTGCGCCATCGCGGTGACGCTCAACGACAAGCGCGAGGTGGTTCAGCTGCAGCCGATGCAGTCGCTCAATTTCGGCGAACGTGACGGCAAGCCGTCGGCGCGGGTTCGCGCCATCGCGGATGTCATGGCCAGCGGCAATTTCGGCGCGGTCGCCAGCGAACACATCATCCAGGAGATGTGGGAGAAATGGGTATTCCTGGCGTCGCTGGCGGCGTCGACCTGCCTGATGCGGACGTCGGTCGGCAACATCCTCGCCGTGCCCGGCGGCAGGGATTTCATCCTTGGCATGCTCGATGAAAGCAGTGCGGTCGCGACCGCCCAGGGCTTCGCACCGCGCGCGCCGTTCCTGGAACGCACCCGCGGCATGCTCACCGCCGAGGGATCGCAGATGACCGCGTCGATGTTCCGCGACATCAAGGCCGGCGCCCCTGTCGAGGCCGATCACGTGATCGGCGATTTGATCGCGCGGGGCGACGCCGCCAAGGTGCCGGTGCCGAAGCTGCGTACCGCCTACATCCATCTCAAGGCATACGAGAAGCAGCGTGGGTGAAGATCAAGCCGCCTAGTCATTCCGGGGCGCGCGTCAGCGCGAACCCGGAACCTCGAGATTCCCGATGCGCGATTACGCGTCTGAGGTCTGGTGCTGGCGCACCATCCCGGAATGACGGCCTAGTTTTGGAAATGCGCCAAATAATGCGCGAGCGCGGTGATCTCCTCGTCGCTGAGGGGATAGGCGACATCCGACATCGCCGCGCCGGCGCCACCGGATCGCACGCCCGATTTGTAGTCGTGCAGCGCCTTGACCAGATACTCCTCGCGCTGGCCGGCAAGGCGGGCAACGGCCTTGGTTCCGGCAAATGAATCGGTATGGCACGAGGCGCAGCGTCGCCCCACGGCAGCCTGCGCGCCTTTCTTTGACAAATCCGGATCATCGTCCGAGGCCGGCGGCTTGGGTGGCGTCAACGAGGCAAAATAGGCGCCGAGATTGCGAATGTCCTCATTGGTGATCTGCTCGACGATCGGCTGCATCTGTTCGTTCTTGCGCGCGCCGCTGCGGAAGAAAACCAGTTGCCATTGGACGAACTGATCCTGCTGCCCCGCCAGCGAGGGGATATTCTCGGTTTGCGAGATGCCGTTGTCGCCGTGGCAAGCGGCGCACAGTTCGGCCTTTTCCTTGCCGGCGGCGACCGCATCGGCCGCATGAGCCGGGAAATCGGCCGGCGCCGACAGCCCCAATGCGAAGCCAAACAGCACAGACAACACGAAACGGCGGCGCATGATCGGCATTTCCCTTCGCTTCGGGGTCATTTCGGATGCGTTGACGTGAACCCAGACCATAATCCCTGCGGTCATGATGGGTTCCGTGCGCTGTCGGTCCGTTCGACCGCTGTTGCCATGGAATAGAACGCATCACGGAAAGCAAGAGGCCGCGGTCGCTCCGACGAGCAACCGCAGCCCCTGATGGTTCAACGCCTACTTCTTGCTGTAGCTGATGCGATAGATCGCACCGGCCCAGTCGTCGGCGACGAGAATCGAGCCGTCCTTGTCGAGGATGATATCGTCCGGTCGGCCGAGATAGCCCTGATCGCCTTCGATCCAGCCGGAAGCGAACACCTCCTGCTTGGCATTCTTGCCGTCAGGGCCGACGATCACGCGCATGATCCGGCCGCCCTGATATTTATGCCGGTTCCAGGAGCCGTGTTCGGCGATCAGGATGTTGTTCTTGTAATCGGCGGGGAACTGGCTGCCGGTATAGAACTTCATGCCGAGCGGAGCCACATGTGCGCCGAGCTTGAGCACCGGCGGGGTGAATTCCGAACATTTGTGACCCATCGCGAATTTCGGATCCGGCGTGTCGCCCTGGTGGCAATACGGATAGCCGAAATGCTCGCCGAGCTTCGAGATCATGTTGAGCTTGTCGCTCGGCATGTCGTCGCTCATCCAGTCGCGGGCATTTTCCGTGAACCAGTATCTGCCGGAACGCGGATCGACATCGCCGCCGACGCTGTTGCGAACGCCGAGCGCGACCAGTTCCGCATTGCCGGTCTTGGGATCGACGCGGCGGATCTGCGACACGCTGGTCGGCGGAATGCCGATGTTGAAGGGAGGTCCGAACGGAATGTAGAACCAGCCGTCCTTGTCCGCAGCCAGATATTTCCAGCCATGGGCGGCGTATGACGGCATGTCGTCATAGACCACCTTGCCATCGCCGAGATTGCCGAGATTGGCTTCGGCGTTGTCGTATTTGATCAGTCTGTTGGTCGCGATGACGTAGAGCGCGCCATCCTTGAATGCGAGGCCGGTCGGCATGTTGAGGCCCTTGAGGATGGTCTTGACCTCCTTCTTGCCGCCATTGTCGGTGATGGCATAGACGTTGCCGAGACCGAACGAGCCGACGAACAGCGTGCCCTTGTCGCCCCAGGCCATCTGGCGCGCCGCCAGCACGCCGGACGCGTAGACTTCGATCTTGAAGCCCGGCGGCAGCTTGATCTTCTTGATCAGCGACGCGAGCTCGGCTTCCGAGGCGCCGGTCGGCGGACCCGACGGTGGTGCAAGGCCCTTTTGCGCTTCGGTCTCGTCGCCCAGGAACCAGTCATCCGGCGGATGGGTCCAGAACTCCTTGGTGCCGGACTGATAGCTGTGAAGGCCCTTTTGCTGGGCGCTGACCTGGCTAGCCCCCGCAAGCATGGCAATGGCTGCCAGCGCTAGAACAGATCGGTTGAAAGTCGATTTCATCGCGTCACTCCCTATGCAGCCGGGCGGCTGCGCATGTTATTGATTCTGCACGTTTCGAGAGACGTACCTGGTGGGCCTGTCATGAGGTGGGCAAGCTTGAAAACGTTATCACATTTGCGGCGGGAGAGAAGAGTGCTGCGCGGCGACCTGTCGGACAAGATCAAATTGAGAAAAAATTTCTTCAGGGCGTTTTCCGCAGAGACAATTTTACCGCCCGCGTGCGCTGCACTGCGGTAGGCGTCAGGCCGCCGGCATCGGGTCGGCTGCGCGATGGACGGTTGTCACAAGGCCATCGGCGAGCGCTGTTTTTCCCGTGTCGCCGATGGTTTCGGCCCCCTCACCGCTCGAGCTTCAACCCGATCGCCTCGCGGTCCCAAAGCGCCGCGCGGTTCTGTTCGGCCCAGGTCTTGAGCTTGTACTTCTCGATCTTCTCGCTCGCGGTCTTGGGCATCGCCTCGATGAAATGAACAAAGCGTGGCACCATGAAATGCGCCATGTTCCGGTTGGCAAACCGCACCAGATCTTCCGCGCTGACCGTGTGGCCGTCGCGGCACACGACATAGACCATCACCTCGTCCTCGCTCAGCTCGGAAGCCACCGGCACGGCGGCGACCTCCAGCACCGACGGATGCCGGGCGATCAGCATCTCGACCTCATAGGCGGAGATGTTTTCGCCGCGGCGGCGGATCGCCTCCTTCTTGCGGTCGACGAAATAAAGATAGCCCTCCTGGTCGAGCCGGCCGCGATCTCCGGTATGCAGCCAGAGATCGCGGGTGTCGCGCACCGTCGCTTCCGGCATCTTGTAGTATTCGGACATGATGATGCCGGGCTCGCAGGGCCGGACGCAGATTTCGCCGACCTCGTCGATCGGCAGCGGATCGCCCTCGTCACTGACAATCTGAACCTCCGCCAGGCCGCGCGGCTTGCCGGCCGAGGCGCCCTTGGTCTCCGAATCATCCGGCGTGAACATGGTCACGGCGAAGGTCTCGGTCATTGCATAGAGCGATGTGACCTTGACGCCAAAGCGGTCGGATACGTCGCGATAGGACTCGCGCGACAGCGGCACGATCATCGCCTGACGCACGCGATGGTCGCGATCCGCCGGCGAGGCCGGGGCGCGCAGCAGAATATTGGTCATCGCGCCAAGCGAATTGAACTGGGTGGCGCCGGCCGCCCTGATCTCGTCCCAGAAGGTGCCGGCCGAAAAACGCGGCGACAGCGCCAGCGTGCAATCGGCCCACAACGCCGCATAGGCGGAGTACCACAGCGCGTTGGCATGGAACAGCGGCAGGCAGGTGAACAGCACGTCGTCAGGGCGATAGCCAAAATGCTGCGCCAGCGAGCGGCCGACGCCATGAGCCTGGGAATGGGGGCTGACGACGCCTTTCGATGGGCCGGTCGTTCCTGACGTATACATGATGTATTGCGGGTCGCTGGCGCGCACCGCAGCACGATCGGGCTCTTGCGCAGGGATGCCGGCGAAGGCCGCCAGGTCGACGCATATCCTGCCGCAATCCGGAAGCCGGGTGCCGGCGCCGCCGAGCGTGCAGAACGCCCGTACCCGGTGCTGCTCGCCAAGCGCCTCGGCCACCCGATCGGCCCATTCGGCGGCAACCACCACGAAAGCCGAATCCGACTGGGTCATGAAATACCGCAACAGCTCGCCGCGCGCCGCCGTATTGAGCGGGACCGTGACCGCGCCGAGCTTGCCGAGGCCCCAGATCGTCCAGATGAATTCGGGGCAGTTCGGCAGCATGACAGCGACGTGATCGCCCTTGCCAACCCCGAGTTCGCGAAATCCCATGGCATAGCGGTTGGAAAGATCATGCGCCTGCGCGTAGGAGTAGCGCTGCTCGCCGAAGATCAGCGCAGTGCGGTCGCCGACGCGGCTCGCCTTGTCGGCGAGCAGATGTCCAATGGTGCGTTGTTGCAGCGGATAGTCGTGCATCATGTCAGCGATCACGGCGCGGACGCCCCTTGCATCAACGCGGGGAAGCTGGGTGGCGTCGGGATTGGCGGGGCGCCGGCGTCGCGCTCATCTTCATGACCTTCCTCCTGCTCTTGCCTTCCCGTTCGGTCCCGATCGCGCCGCAGCGGCGAAGGTCAGCACACGCTTGCCGGATGACGGTTGTTTGGCCGGACCTGGCCATCCGACGGCCAGGATCTCGCCGACGTCGCGCGGCAACGCGGCGACCGGCGACGACGACAGGGCCCGCTCGAAAATCTGGCCGAGCGCGACCGTGAGCTGCGCCGGCGTCCATGCGCCGCCTGGCTTGAACCATTTCGCCACCCAGTTCATCGCGCCGAGAATGACAAAGATCGCAAGCTTCGGATCGCACGGCGCCACGCTGCCGTCCTCGATGCCTTCCCTGACGAGCGCCCGCAGCGCGCGCTCGAACCGGTCGCGCTGCCGGACCAGCTTGGCGCGGTCGGCCGGCTCAAGCGCCTGCTCTTCCATCAGCACCACGCAGCAATTGAGTTCATCGATCAGTTGCGAGACATAGCAGGCGATGGTCAGCACCAGCCGGTCGCGGCCGTTCTTGCCCTGCTTGCGCCCGCGTTCGAGGCTGGCAAAGGCGACCTCCATGGCCTGCTCGAAGCACGCGGCCAGCAAACTGTTCTTGTTCGGGAAGTAGTGATAGAGCGCGGCCTTGGTAACGCCGAGGCTGGTCGCGATCTCGGTCAGCGAGGTCGCGTGATAGCCCTTGAAATTGAAGAACGCCGCCGCCTCCCGCAGCACTTCCTGGCGCTTGATCCCATGCAGGTCTGCCTTGGTGGGAAACACGCCTTCCTCCCCGGGAATGATCCGTCTTGCCGCCTGATACGCTACCCACTAGTGTACCTTCTGACAAGTCGGTTTGCTGACCGCGCGGTCAGGCGGCTGCGGGTTGCGCCGGCGGACCGCGGCATGAATGCAAATGGGGGGCGCGTTGGGGCTTTATCTCGAGGACTTCGAACTCAATGCCACGCGGCGCACCCGAGGCCGCACCATCGGCGAAGGCGACGTGTCGCTGTTCGCAGGCCTGGTCGGCGATCACAATCCGCTCCATGTCGATGAGGAGTTTTCCCGTCAGAGCATCTTCGGCAGCCGCGTCGCGCATGGACCGCTGGTGCTGTCGACGGCGATCGGACTGATGTCGCAACTCAACTGGATCGACGGCACGGCGCTCGGCCTGCTCGGCGTTTCCTGGGAATTCCACGCCCCGGTGAAGTGCGGCGACACCATCAGCGCCAGGGTCACGCCGCTGGAGGCACGGCCGAGCAAAACGCCCGAGCGCGGCATTCTGAAGATCGGGTTCGAGGTCCTCAACCAGAATGACGAGGTCGTCCAGGTCGGATCGATCGTGCTGTTGATGCGGCGCCGTCCGCAGTCCGCAAGCTAGGACCGGCAGGCCATGGCGACCCTGAGCAGCACGATCGATCCGCAGTCCGAAACCTTCCAGGCCAACGCCGCCGTATATGACGGCCTGCTGAAGACGCTGCGCGCCCGGCAAGCCTGGTCGATTGTCGGCGGCGGCGAGCGGATGATGCAGCGCCATCGCGATCGCGGCAAGATTCCGGTGCGGGAACGCATCGATCTCCTGATCGATCCGCTCAGCCCGTTTCTCGAATTGTCGCCGCTGGCGGCCTGGGGACTGTACGACAACGCGGTGCCGGGCGCCGGCCTGGTCACCGGGATCGGCACCATCCGCGGCGTGATCTGCATGATCATCGCCAATGACGCGACCACCAAGGGCGGATCCTTTTTCAAGGAAACCATTCGCAAGCACGTTCGCGCCCAGGACATCGCGCTGGAAAACCGCCTGCCGGTGGTCTACCTGGTCGATTGCGGCGGTGCCAACCTGTCGCAGGGCGACGAGGTGTTTCCGGATCAGGACCATTTCGGCGGCGCGTTTTACCGGCAATGCCGGATGTCCGCCTCGGGCATTCCGCAAATCGCCGCGGTGTTCGGCGAATGCACCGCCGGCGGCGCCTATATTCCGGCGCTGGCGGACGAAGTGGTGATGACGGCGGGAAACAGCAGCGTGCATCTCGGCGGCCCGCAGATCGTCAAGGCCGCCATCAACGAGATCGTCGATCGCGATACGCTGGGCGGCGCCGAGATGCACAGTACCGTCTCCGGAGTCTCGGATCATTTCGCGCGCGACGAGATGGAGGCGATCGCCAAGACCCGCGACATCGTCGGCGCCCTGAACCGGGTGCAGCCCGTCTATGGCGATATTCGCCCCGCTCGCCCGCCGCTGTTCGACATCGCCGAGATTCCCGGGATTGTCGGCGCCGATCTGACCCGACCGTTCGATCAGCGCGAAATCATCGCCCGCCTGGTCGACGGCAGCGAATTTCACGAGTTCAAGCCGCTCTACGGCGCGACGCTGGTGTGCGGCTTCGCCCATATCCACGGCCTGCCGATCGGCATTCTCGCCAACAACGGCGTGCTGTTCTCGGATTCCTCGCTCAAGGGCGCGCATTTCATCGAACTGTGCGATCAGCGCAACGTGCCGATCCTGTTCCTGCAGAACATCACCGGCTTCATGGTCGGCTCCGAAGCGGAGCGCAACGGCATCGCCAAGAATTCGGCCAAGCTCGTCTATGCCGTGTCCAATGCGCGGGTACCGCGATACACGATCGTGACCGGCGGCTCCTACGGCGCCGGCAATTACGGCATGAGCGGCCGCGGATTTCGGCCGCGCTTCATGTTCATGTGGCCGAACGCGCGACTCGGCACCATGAGTCCCGATGTCGGCAGCTCCGTGCTGATGGACCTGCGCCGCTCCAGCATCTCGCGCAATCCGGCAACCGAGGCCGACCTTGCCGAGCACGAGCAGCAACTGCGTCAGATGTTCGACGAGCAGTCCAACCCGTATTATTGCACGGCGCGGCTTTGGGACGACGGCCTGATCGACCCCGTCGACACCCGCGAGGTGCTGTCGCTCTGTCTGGCGATCGGTGCGATGGAGCCGCCATCGACCGGCCAGCGACCCGTGTATCGCATGTAAGGCGTAGCATCGTGCCGTTTCTCAATTCGCCTCGCCCAATTCGCTCGGTTCTGATCGCCAATCGCGGCGAGATCGCGCTGCGCGTGATGCGAACCTGCAGCCGGCTCGGCATCCGCACCGTCGCCGTCTACTCCGATGCCGACATTGACGCCGTTCACGTCAGGACCGCCGATGAGGCGATCAGGATCGGCCCGGCGCCGGCGCGCGCGAGCTATCTCGACATCGATGCGATCGTGGCGGCGGCGAAACAGGCCGACGCCGACGCCATCCATCCCGGATACGGCTTCCTGTCGGAGAATGCCGCCTTTGTGCGACACTGCGAAGCCGCCGGGCTGATTTTCGTCGGACCTTCGGCGGTGGCGGTAGAACGGATGGGCTCGAAAATCGAGTCCAAGCGCATCGCGGCAGCCGCCGGCGTGCCCACGGTGCCCGGCTATCACGGCGACGCGCAGGACCAGGACCGGCTCGCCCGCGCTGCCCGCGAGATCGGGTTTCCAGTCCTGATCAAGGCGTCGGCCGGCGGCGGCGGGCGCGGCATGCGCCGGGTCGATCGTGCCGATGCTTTCGCAACCGAGCTCAACGCGGCAAAGGCGGAGGCCGAGGCCGCCTTCGGCGACAATTCGGTGCTGCTCGAGAAATATATTCTCAACCCGCGCCATCTCGAGGTGCAACTCGCCGGCGACCGTAGCGGCAATTTGCTGCACCTGTTCGAACGCGACTGTTCGGTCCAGCGCAACAATCAGAAAGTGCTGGAAGAGGCGCCGGCACCGAATCTTCCGGATCGCGTCCGCACCAGGCTTTTCGATGCGGCGCTCAAGCTTGGCCGCGCTATCGGTTACGATTCCGCCGGCACGGTCGAGTTCATCATGGAGCAGGGCAGCGACCGCCCGTATTTCCTGGAGATGAATACGCGGCTGCAGGTCGAACATCCCGTGACCGAATCGATCACCGGCATCGATCTGGTCGAATGGCAATTGCTGGCGGCCGCCGGCGAGAAGCTTCCGCTGACCCAGGATCAGATTCGCCTTCACGGCCATGCCATCGAGGCCCGGATCACGGCGGAACGGGCTGACCTCGGGTTTCTGCCGGTCACCGGGGAGCTGGCGGCGGTCGAGGCGCCGCGCGGCCTGCGGTTCGATACCGGCGTGGCAGCCGGCTCATGCGTCAGCCTCTATTATGATTCGCTGCTTGCAAAGGCGGTCGCGCATGGGAGCGACCGCAGCGCCGCCCTGACGCGGCTGGTGGCGGGATTGTCCGATCTGACCCTGCTCGGGCTGCCGACCACGCAAGCCTTTTTGCGCGACGCGCTTGGTCATCCGCTGTTCAGGGACGGCAAAGCCACGACCGGCTTTATCGAGACCGCCTTTCCCGGCGGATGGAAGCCGGACCCGAATGAGCTACGGCTGCTGCGCGCCGCTGCCTGCGTCGTCTGGGCGCGGCTCGGCGCGACGGAAGCGACCGGAGACTGGATCAATCCATGGCAGCGCCGCAGCGCCGTCCGCGTTACCTCCGGCGTGCGGCCCGCGCAAGTGTCGCTTCATGCTGCCGACGAATATGGCGAAGTCGATGCCGAAATTCGTGTCGGTCGCGACGGCATCGTGGTCGAACTCGACCAGATCGCGGTCGGCTTCGAGGCGCCGACCATGGCGGGAGACGCCATAGTGCTGACGCAAGCCGGTGCCGGCGGGCGATTTGTCGCCCGCCGCCGCGGCGCAACGGTAAGCATCGCGCGCGACGGGCTGGCGCTGACATCGACGGTCCGTCCGCGCATCGAGCTGCCGCGCACGCGAGCGCAGCTCGATCGCTCCGGCAACGCCATCGAAGCGCCGTTGCATGGCGTGGTGTCGCAGCTATATGTCGCACTCGGCGATGCCGTGGAACAGGGAACGCCGGTGCTGCAAATGGAGGCCATGAAGCTGATCCATACCCTGAAGGCGACCGCACCCGGCCGCATCGAGGCCATCCGATGTGCGGTGGGCGACACCGTGCCGGCAGGCGCCGTGCTGGTCGAAATTGCGCCGGTCGAAATGGAGGATTCGTAGCCCGGATGCAGCGAAGCGCAATCCGGGAATCCTGACGCGGAGAAGACTGCCCCGGATTTCGCTGCGCTCCATCCGGGCTACCAGGGCTAATGCCCCCGCGAACCGCGGCTTGCGCTTTACGCGGCGCCAATCCGCCGCCGGTTGACGAAGGGTTTTCGCTGCGTCAATACTTCCGCAGCGGAAGGCGCTTTGAACATGAATCCGACGCGGCGGTCTTTGCTGGTTTCCGGGCCTCAAAGGCGCCTTTCCCGACGCATTCCAGCCTCGCCTCGCTTGCCCAGATCGAACCGCGAGGCCGCCGGCGCGAAGAAAGCCAAAGCCGCCGGCGACATCACCCAGATTTCGAAATCCGAAAAGTCGCGCGATTCGATTCTGGTGGCCGCGGCAAGACTGTTTCGCCGTCAGGGATACTCCGCCACCACCTTGCGCCAGATCGCCGCGATGGCCGAGATCAAGGCCGGCAGCATCTATTATTATTTCGACTCCAAGGAGGCCATTCTCGAGGAGGTGCTGCATCGCGGCCTGCTCCGGGTATTCGACGCGGTCAAGACCGCGCTGAAACGCGCCGGCAAGGTCTCGCACCGCCGCCGGATCGGATTGGCGATCGAGGCGCATCTGGTGGCGCTGCTGGAGGCGAGCGATTTCACCTCGGCGAATATCCGTATTTATGGCCAGCTCCCCGAGCACCTCAAGAAGCCGCACCGTCCGCTGCGGAAGGCCTATGCCAGATATTGGGACCAGCTGTTTCGCGACGCGCGGCGCGCGGGCGAAATTCGCGCCGATATCGAGATCGTGCCGTTGCGGATCTTCGTGCTGGGTGCGCTGAACTGGACCATCGAATGGTTCGGCTTCAACTCCAGGGATGCCGTCCTGAAACTCGCCCGCCGGACCGAACTCCTGATCTTTGACGGCGTCAAGAAGGCGTAAGTCGCGCGACCGGTCGAAGCCCGCGTTTCATCGCATCCGCTTTGCCACCTCTTCCAGCATCACCTCGGTGGTGCCGCCACCGATCGACTGCACCCTTGCGTCGCGCGACATCCGCTCGATGGTGCTTTCGCGCATGTACCCCATGCCGCCGTGGAACTGCAGGCAGGCATACATCACCTCGTTGACGAGTTCGCCGCAATAGGCCTTGACCATCGAGAC
>Ga0182024_10008708_pt1 | contig 21259 bp, 17 predicted proteins | sample P32metaG_FD_120480 | JGI IMG/M metagenome (GOLD analysis project Ga0182024, IMG submission 120480) | Permafrost microbial communities from Stordalen Mire, Sweden - P3-2 metaG (Illumina Assembly) | ecosystem: Environmental > Terrestrial > Soil > Wetlands > Permafrost | place: Sweden: Stordalen...
CAACGAGCCAAGTGCCGAATTTCAATCCAGGTCGCGCCAGTTCGGACCGGAACATACTTCCACCAGCAAAGGCACCGCGATTTCATGTACGCCTTCCATTTCTTCGCGCACCAGTTTCGCCACTTGTTCGAGTTCTTCCGGAGGCAACTCAAACACCAGCTCGTCATGCACCTGCAGGATCATCCGGGCTTTCAATTTCTCGTCCGCGAGCCGCTTGTCAATGCGGATCATCGCCAGCTTGATGAAATCCGCTGCCGTGCCTTGCAGCGGTGAATTAAGAGCGGTTCTTTCCGCAAAATTGCGTAGTTGAAACTGCGCCGAATTTATTTCCGGGATGGGCCGGATTCTGCCGAATAAAGTCTTCGCCACGCCGGTGGCTCGTGTATCCGCCAGTGTGTTGTCCAGGTATTCCTTAACGCCGCGATATTTGGTGAAGTACGCGTTGATGAATTGCGCCGCCTCGCGGTTGTCGATGTTGAGTTGCTGCGCCAATCCAAATGGCGAGAGCCCATAAATAATTCCAAAGTTGATGACCTTGGCTGCGCGCCGGTGCTCCGCAGTTTGCCCCAGCTGCCCTACTCCAAATACTTCCTGCGCGGTGCGCGCGTGAATATCCTGTCCGCTGCGAAAAGCGTCCAGCAAAACCGGGTCTTGCGAAAAATGCGCCATAATGCGCAACTCGATTTGCGAATAATCGGCGGAAAGCAGAATTTTCCCTTCGTCAGCTACGAACGCCGCGCGGATCTGCCGCCCCAGTTCCGTTCGAATGGGAATGTTTTGCACGTTGGGGTCAGACGAACTGAGCCGTCCGGTAGCTGCACCGGTTTGCGAATAGCTGGTGTGCACCCTGCCGGTTTCCCGGTTCACCAATTTTGGCAGCGAGTCCACATATGTGGATTTCAGTTTGGCAATCTCGCGATACTCGATGATTTTTCGCGGCAGCGGATGCTTGGCGGACAGTTCTTCTAGAATTTCCACCGCGGTCGAACGGCCTTTCACGCGCCCGCGCCGCGCCGAAGGTTGCAGGTTCAACTTGTCGAACAAAATCTCCGCCAATTGTGTGGGCGAGTTGACGTTGAACTCCACGCCCGCCAAGTCCCAAATATCTTTTTCAAGGCGGCGAATTTCCGTTTCCATGGCGCGGGACATGGTGTCCAGCGCCTTGGGATCGACTCGAACGCCGGTGCGCTCCATTTCGGCCAGTGCGGGAGCTAGCGGCAGATCAATGTTTTCATAAACGTTGATAAATTGTTCGTCGCCAATTTGGGCTCGCAAGGCCGGAGCCAGGCGTTGTAGGAAGTCGGCGCGTTCTCCCGGCCCGCCCCCAATCATGGCGTTGAACTGCCTCATCACCACATCGGTGAAATTGTGGTTGGCGGTGGTGGGCCGCAGCAGGTAGGAATAAATTTGCGTGGCGTGCTGCACATTGGCCATCCGCCCAGCCAGCAAGTGAAATAACTTAGGGTCATGAACGATCTTCGGCCGTGTTGCATCGGAGAGCAGCGGCCTGAGCGCCTCTAAAGCTTCGCCCTTCTCGTCCATCCATACCGCGCGCCCTTCGCCCGGCTTCGATGACACTTCAATCGACGCAATGCGCGTTCCGAATCCCTCCGATTCGCGTTCGCCCGGTTCCAGGTTCAGCCACACCGCAATCGCTTGCTTGGCAGGAATCTGCGACAGGTACTCTCGAAAATCAGCAGCGTTCGCCAGTTGCTTGTAGTCGGTCTTCAGCACCGGCCCGGCGCTCGCCGGCGCTGTAGACGCCACCGTTTCCGAGCCCAAATCCTTCAGCAGAGAATTGAAACCGAGTTCACGATACAACGCCGCCAGCACGGGCAGATCAGGCTCCCGCCGCTCCAGATTGTTGAGGTCCAGCGTAATGGGCACGTCGCTGTCGATCTTCGACAGTTCCTTGCTCAAAATTACGTACTTGCCATTTTTCTGCAGCGCTTCGCGATAACTCGCGCGCTTCACTTCGTCGGCGCGGCGCAGCGCTTCTTCCGCCGACCCAAATTTCAAAATTAATTCGCGCGCGCCCACTTCCCCAATCCCTGGCTTACGACGCTCGCCCGGGGCGGGCTTTTCATTGGGGTCGCGCGCGCCCGGGATGTTGTCGATGCTGTCGCCCATCAGCGCCATAACATCGGTTACCTTGTCGGGTGGCACACCCAGAATCTCTTCCACCTTCTTCGCATCGACCAGCACATCGCTTTTCGCCGCGCCCGTTCCCGTGCGCAACACCTTCACGCCATCGTCCACCAGTTGCAGCATGTCTTTATCATTGGTGACCAGCACCACGTCCACTTGCGCTTTGGCGGCCTGCTTCGCCAGCGCGCCCAGCACGTCGTCCGCTTCGAATCCGTCCCACTCCAGAATTGGCAAGCGCATCGCCACGCATAACCGCCTCACAAATGGCAGTTGTATCGACAATTCATCCGGCATTTTGGGACGGTGCGCCTTGTATTCTTCAAAAAGTTTGTCGCGAAAGGTAGGCTTGCTGGTATCGAAAACGATGCCCACATAATCGGGCTGATAATCCTTCAGGATTCGCCGCAAAATATTGTTAAACAAAAAAGGCACAGTAGTGGGAACGCCCGCATCCGTGTTCATACGCACCATCGGCGCGTAAAAAGCCCGGTAAATGTGGGCCATGGCGTCCACCAGAAACAATTTTTTTCTGTTCACAGGCATCTTCGCGAGTATAGCAAACGCCCACCGGGCACTCGGGCAACACCAACCCCGGGTGAGTCAGTTCGCGGCTCTAGTTATAGCGGGAACGACGGCAAAACGATTATTTGAAGTTTTTGGTCTCGCGTTACTACTGCAGACTCGGATCAGACTCCGGCGGAGGTTGAATAACCAGCAATAGCTTCGTCCCGGCATCTAACCGGACGTTCTTTCCGGAGAGCAGAACCGTTCCGTCCGACCCTTCCGAGAGAGGCGTGTAAACTTTTAGGTCCGATGAACCTAATGCGCCCTGACTGTCAGGGGTCAGCATCCCTTGCCTCGTCACACTTCCTTGCGCTGGTGATGCGCCTGACGTCGAATTCGACTTCTGGCTCGCCGGAACCACCGCCGGATTCGAAACATCTCTCGGCGTGTATTCATCCGAGGGGGTAAAACTCTGACGCGGCATTCCTTCTACTGCGGGAACCGCTGCATCACCGGATACTGGCGCGCGCCCGGCAACCAGCGCCTGTATGCCGGCATTCATCATTACCTGCTGGCCATTTTTCAAAATCGCTTTGTCGAACTGGACAAACAGCGCGGAGCCTTTTCCGTTGCGCGACGAGGAAGCGCGCACCAGATGACCATAAATTTTTGTGCCCTTGGGGAAGATAACGGTGCGTTCGTACGTCACCGCTTCCGAAGTTTCCGCCGTGACCGGATCGCCGGCCTTGTTGCGGCTGGCATCCAGCGGCGTGAGCAGCGTGGCGTTAAAAGCGGTGCCCACACAAAAGGGCGCAATCACGGGATCAGGAACGTTTGCCTTTTTTGCGTCTGCGGCTATATCCGGTGGGGTCTGGGCGATTCCCAAAGGGACAATAAGAGCGGCAGCGACGAGTAAACCGAAGAGTAGCTTCGTCATCGCATCCCCCCGACTACGCCATTAGCGTACCAGAACGACGCCCCTTTTGACATACGTGGAGCGCGGTACTCGTAGCACACTACGAGGAAATGTGAGGACAGTACTAGCCCCCTCCCCTATTTCGTGGGCGCGTCGTGGGTAACCAGGATCAGCCTTGTTCCGCTATCCAATTTCACATTCTTTCCCGTCGAGGTGATCACCGAACCCCCTCCCTCGCCACCGCTTGAGTTGAGGCTCAGGTGACTCAGCCCAACCACTCCGCGTGTGTTTGCATTCCATGCGCCTGAGCCGTTCGATGGACTCATGCCAGCCCCACTGGCGTCGCCCGGCACTGGAGCGGTAGGCACACCCCCAGCGCTCCCGGTCCCCGGGGACGCCGCAGTGGCTCCCCCGCCCGGGCCCCGCGCTGAGCCCCCAATCGGTTCACCTTGGGGAATCTGGTTCATGTCTACAGAGTTCGCGACCGGCGCTCCCACCGCCTGAATTCCCGCATTCAACGGAATTTCCTGACCGCTCTTCAACATCGCTTTGTCGAAAATCAGTCCCAGCGAGGAATCCGGCTGGCCCGCGCCTTTCGCCGACGCTTGCGTTACGTGTCCGATAATCTTTGTGTCCTTCGGCAAAATGGTTCGCCCGTCCGTCGACTTGATGTCCTCCGCGATGTGCGCCTTAACCTCCACGCCCGGTTTCAATTTTTTCGAATCCACGGAGCCGTCGAGCTCCGCGTTGAGTAACGTTCCGGCCACGAATCGCGTCACGTTCGTTGGCGAAGTTTCGGTGGTCTTTTGCGTGTTCGTGCCTTGGCCTTGCTTACCGCCGAGCGCCGACTGTTCGCCCAACTGCGCTCCCGCTTGTGAATCCGGTTGCGATTGCGCCGACACGGCTGTGGCGAACGGGGTCATGAAACAAAAAGCGGCAACAAACTTCGCGAATGCTCCAAACCTATACATAGTGCCTCCCGCAGAACCTCGAAATGTCTATACGCGGAGCGCCAGCCGAAGTTCCGCTCCTGTAGTTTTGATGAGCACCGGTGCAGAAAGGTTGATATTTTGGGCCCATCCTCCGCCATGGCGACACAATCCGGCGCAAGTCCTTCTCAACCTGCAGTCTAACCGAAATGGTAAGCAGGTTTCCTCGCGACGATTTGCTCTATATCACGCCGAGCGTTTTACCCACTTCCGCAAGCGCCGCTACTGCCCGAAGCAGATGCTCGCGCTTATGCGTGGCACTCACCATCGCCCGCAAGCGCGCCTTGCCTTCCGCCACGGTGGGATAACCGACGGCGGGCGCGAATACCCCTGCATCGAACAACTTTCTCGAAAATTCAAACGCCTTCGCGGCGTCACCAACGTGAATCGGAACAATAGGCGTCTGGCTGACTTGAAATTGAAACCCGCGCTTCTTCAATTCCCGCTTGAAGAATTTTGTATTGGCCCACAATTTCTTGACCAACCGATCGCCTTCCGGAGAATCCAGCAGAGTAAACGCCGCTTGGCAAGCCGCCGCGGTGGCGGGCGGATGAGAAGTGGAGAACAAAAATGGCCGCGCGCGCAGGTACAGATAGTCGATCAGATCGCGTGATCCGCACACGTACCCGCCCATCGCCCCGATCGCCTTGCTCAACGTGCCTACCTGAATATGCACGCGCCCGTGGCAGTTGAGATGATCCACTGTGCCTCGCCCTCCTCGCCCCAGCACGCCGGATGAGTGCGCGTCGTCCACCATCATGATGCAGTTATACCTTTCCGCCAGCGTGCACAGCTCCGGCAACGGAGCAATGTCCCCATCCATCGAAAAAACGCCGTCGGTAATGATCAGCTTATGTCCTTTCCAGTTCGCCGTTTCTTCCAGGATGCGTTCGCAATCCTTCACATCCTTGTGTTTGAAAACCTTGATGGTCGCTTTCGAGAGACGCGCGCCATCGATGATCGAAGCATGATTCAGCTCATCCGAGATGATCAAATCTTCCTTGCCCAGCACTGCGGAAACCGTTCCGGCATTCGCCGTAAATCCTGATTGGAACACCACGCACGCTTCGACATTTTTGAAACGCGCAATCTGCTCCTCCAGCTCCATGTGCAGCTTCATGGTGCCCGCAATGGTGCGCACCGCTCCCGCCCCCACCCCATACTTGCGCGTGGCCTCCAATGCGGCTTTGCGCAACGCCTTGTGGGTGGTCAAGCCAAGATAATTGTTCGAAGCCAAATTGATAACTTCCTTGCCATCAAAAACACAAACAGGCTTCTGCTCGCCTTCCAGCACGCGCAGTTTGGGGGCCACGCCTTTGGCGCGCAAATCCTGAAGATGCTCGGAAATGTAGTGCAGGGGAGATGGTTTTGTAGCGGTAGCAGAAGCTGCGTCCGACATGGGACCTCCTTATGAATAAACCCGTTCTACTCTAGGCGCGCCTCTACTTAGTGCGGAACCCCATCCGGGTAAAGCAAAATCTTCCCGGCCAGCCCGCCTCGTAACAACGCAAAAGCGCCCTCAAAGTTTTCCAGCGAGGTGCGTTCTCCAAACAACGGGTCAAGATTCAGCCGCCCGCCTTTTAGCAACGCGGTCATCTGTACCCACGTCTCATACATGCGCCGCCCATAAATACCTTGCACCGTCGCGCCTTTGAAAATCACGTCATTCACCAGGTCGAGCGCCACCGATTCCGTCGGTATTCCCAGCAGCGAAGCGCGCCCGCCGCCGCGCAGCGCTCCAAATCCCTGCTGAATCGCTGTGGGGTTGCCGGACATTTCCAGCAGCACATCCACCCCCGTGCTCGACGTCTCCGCAAGAATCCGCTTCACCGCGTTTTCCGATGCCGGATCGATGATCACGTCCGCGCCCATCTTTTGTGCCATGGCGCGTCGCTGCGCATTCGTCTCGGTAGCAAATACCGTGGAACTCCCACACGCTTTCGCCACCGCGATGGCCATCAATCCGATCGGACCACAGCCGGTGACCAGCGCTGTCTTTCCCGCAATTTCGCCCGCCAGCACGGCGTGTACCGCGTTGCCCAGCGGATCGAGAATCGCTCCGTAATGCTCCGGTATAGCCGGGTCCAGCTTCCAGATATTCGACGCCGGAATCTTGACAAAGCCTGCGAAGGCCCCGTCGCGATCGATCCCGATAATCCGCAGATTCTGGCAGATATGCGCCTCGCCCAGGCGACACTGATGGCAGTGTCCACAACTCAAGTGCATCTCAGCGCTGACCAGGTCGCCGGCCTTTACCGCAGTAACTTCTTCTCCCATGCGCTCGACTACACCGCAAAATTCGTGCCCAAGCGTCACCGGAGGCTTGATCCGCCCCTGTGACCAGCGATCCCATCCGTAGATATGTAGGTCGGTCCCGCAGATGGACGCAGCGCTCACCCTCACGAGCACATCGGTGGGCCCGATGGACGGTACCGGAGCTTCGTCATAGGACAACCCTGGCCCCGCTTTTATCTTACGCAAGGCATTCATTTGCCCTGACTTAGTCGACATCTGGTGCGACTCCTGAGAACGACGCAACTTGCGGATGGTAGCATATAACCCCAGCTTCGCTCCCTCGGCGGCCCTGCCACATCGTCCCGAGCGCCGTTTCCCGTTTATCATTGAATCTTACAAAACACGCCGCGCAGTAATCCCTTTTAGGGCTTCCCAGCGCGTGATATTCTCTTCTCACTATGACTCGCCTCACCGCCAAGCGAATTACCAGCACCACGTCGACTACGACGCCGACTATTTGCGCTTCGGGCGAGTGGAGAAACAGCTAGACCAATAGCAAAAGTTTCCAACCCACCGCCGAAAGCACCTGGCGGTGGGTTTTTTGTTAGCCCCCGCCTCGGAAAGCGCTCCGGCGAATTTAGGAGCTGAGACATGAGCCTCGAAAGCGCGCAACAGAACGGAAACAGCAAATCGGCTGTGCACGAGAGCGCCGCGCATCGGCCACTTCCGGCCGGGCGGACAACCAAATGGCGTGCCGGAGTTCTCGGCGCTACCGGTCTGGTTGGCCAGCGCATCGTCAATTTGCTGGCCACTCACCCCTGGTTCGAGTTGACCGAGGTTGCTGCTTCGGAGCGCTCCTCTGGCAAGCGCTACTCGGAAGCCGTCCGCTGGCATCTCGACGAACCCATCCCGGAATCAGCGCGCAGCCTGATCGTGAAAAGTCTGGAGCCCACGCTCGATTGCGACTTTGTTTTCTCCGCGCTGGACTCTTCCGTGGCCGGCACCGCCGAAGAAGAATTCGCGCGCGCTGGTTACCCGGTGGTCAGCAATTCCAAGAATCATCGCATGGACCCGGACGTCCCCTTGCTCATTCCGGAAGTCAACGCCGCGCACCTCGATGCCATTCCGCTGCAGCAAAAAAAGCGCGGCTATGAGGGCGGCTTCATCGTCACCAATCCCAATTGCTCCACAGCAGGGCTCGTTCTCGTGCTCAAGCCGCTCGCCGACGCGTTTGGCCTGGAAAAAGTATTCGTGGTGACGCTGCAGGCTGTCTCCGGCGCAGGCTATCCCGGTGTCGCTACTCTCGACATTCAGAGCAACGTCATCCCCTTTATCAGCGGCGAAGAAGAAAAAATGGAAACTGAGCCGCAAAAGCTGCTCGGCAAGTGGGACGGTTCGCGTTTTGTCGATGCCGGCATCGTCCTCGCCGCACATTGCAATCGCGTGCCGGTGATCGACGGTCATCTGGAATGCGTCAGCATCGGGCTGAAGAAAATCGCATCCTTATATGAAGTGCAGGAAGCGCTGCGCACCTTTGAAGTCGACGCCCAGCTCGCCACTCTGCCTTCCGCTTTGCGCCATCCCATTATTGTCCTCGAGGAAGAAAATCGCCCGCAGCCTCGACGCGACGTGGATGTCGGCAGGGGCATGGCCGCCGTTGTGGGCCGCGTCCGCGAATGTCCGCTGCTCGACGTAAAGCTCACCTTGCTCTCGCACAACCTCGTTCGCGGTGCCGCTGGCGCCGCCGTAATGAACGCCGAGCTATTGGCCGCCCGCGGCTTCTTCAAATCCCGCGTAACCCAGGGTCAAAGCGTCGCCGAAGAAGTTTCGAAGTAGTTCGACAAGCTTCAAATCAAATTCTTTTCGGGATTTTAATTGGGCGCACGTACGTTTTGTACTGTCTACCTGTTTGACTCGCGCTTTTCTTCGCGTGGCGAAAACTCTCGCGTCCTCACACAATTATCCGCGACTCGCAATTCGTCCCGGCGGCATAAAGCTCCAGCAGTTCACACATCCGCTGCATCCACCGCTCCAGGTCCGCCCCTCCACCAAACGAAGCAATCAATGCCACGATCCTCTTTGTAGCCGCTGTCACCATCGTGCGCTCCGAATCGCTCGTCGCACTTCCATGCGGACCTAGCGCATCCGCAAACAGCGGCAGCCCTTCCAGATTCAAATCGTACTTCCCAATCCCTTTGTACGTTTCTCCGGCGCGCCCCGCCCGAAACACAATCTCGCCCTGCACATGCTCCAGGTCGTAAAGTCCAACTGGCATGCGGCTCTCCACCGAAACCAGGTTGATCACATCTACAACCGCGTTAATCCGCGGCAACCCCTTGCCCGCGATCACCCGCCGCAATAAAGCCTCCGCCGATCCGCGATACCGCGCCGGATCTTTACCCAGCGCCTTGTACGCCGCCCGCGTAGCCAGCACCTGTTTCGCCTCCAGAACCGCGCGCGGCTCGGGCAATCGCAAAATCTCCTCCTCGCGCAACTTCAACTCGCCATCCAACCCCGCCGGCGTCTCCCCGGCCTCCACCTCCGCCGTCACACACCCCAACGCCACCCGCGCACACTTCTTCTTCAACCCTTCATCAATCCCTACATTCACCACAATCATCCGCAAAGTATCGCATGGACATTGGGCTCTTTTACTTTTCGGGTGAGATTGTGAGAGGAAAATGGTAGGCCCGTGGGGACTCGAACCCCAGACCTCGTCCGTGTCAAGGACGCGCTCTAACCAACTGAGCTACGGGCCTAAATCGAAATTAGATTATCACGAGAAGTGCGCCGCACGCAGGCTGGCTGAGATCCTTCAGATCAATCGGGGGGCCGAGATTGCTCATCAGAGATAGAGGTGCGGAAAAAGCGCGGGGGGGAAAAAAATCCACGAACACGAAAAAATAGGGCGGCCATCGCGGGCCACCCCTTCAACCTGACTCGTCTGAGAGTCGTTTAAACCGTGGCTCGTCCACGGAAAAAATGGAACAACAGGGAAATAATCGCGAGCACCAACAGAATGTGTATGAATCCGCTGGTCACGTGGAAAGCCGTGAAGCCCAACAGCCAAAGAACCAAGAGAACCCCGGCAATGATCGCTAGCATTTGCTCACCCTCCTCAAATTACGAACGGCACAGCGATGATCCATGCAGTGCGAGAAGAACTTTTAGCATTGTGTGACTAAACCGTCGATAAGGCCCAATGCTTATGAAATCGCGAGAATTCCTGTAGGGGAAGCGGGCCGGTGCTAGCGCTCGATAAGCTCTTATTTGTCTTTGCCGGGCTTCTTTGGGGACTTCTTGGTGCTTGCCGCGAAGGCATCGCGCGCCTTGTTGATCATTTGATCCATGTCGGTGCCCTTGGCAAACACCGCATCCACACCCGCCGCCTTGGCCGCGCGATCCACTTCCGGCCCGCCATGCGCAGTCAATATGTAAATCGGGGTCGACGGCGAAGTTGACTTTATACTTTCGGCCGCTTCCAACCCATTCATGATTGGCATGGATAAGTCCAGCACGATCAGATCCGGCTCCAATTCGTCCGCCTTGTTTATGGCGTCCAGGCCGTTCACCGCTTCGCCAATCACGCTGAATTCAGGTTGGGCCTCGAATAAAGCGCGCACCGCGATGCGGACACTCTCGGAATCATCAACAATCAGTACGGTTGTGGGCATAGGCTGGTCGATACCTCGGCGCGTGATCGAAGCACATGCATGGCCATGCGCGGATCATATCTTCACAATTAGATGAGGATTTAGCACCATATGTTGGACGCCAAGGCTAGGCCAACTCCTGCGTACCACAAATACCATAATCCCTGCAGACGCGACCTGATTTGCCATCAGGCGCCGCCTTAACTCGCGCCGTTTTCCAGCCCGAACTCCTTGTGCGTGGCAATCAACGCTTGTTTCACCGCGTGATCTTCCACCACGAAGGAGATGTTGCTCTCCGACGATCCCTGCGCAATAGCGATCATGTTCACGTTTTCACGACCCATGGCCGCGAACGTCCGCCCCGCCACACCTGGAGTGCCTCGCATGTTTTCCCCCACCACCGCAACGATGGCGATGTTGCTGACCACGGTCACGTGTTCAACTTTGTGGTGCGCCAGATCGTGCGCAAACTCCTTGCGCAGCGCTTCCACGGTACGCGGTGCATCCGGCGCCGACACGATAAAGCAGATATCGTTTTGCGAAGAAGATTGCGAAATCAACAGCACGTTGGCGCGCAGGTCCGCGGTTGTGGAAAATGTGCGCCCTACCACGTCCGGCAATCCCACAATGCCTGGCCCGCCGACCGCGATCAGCGCCACGTCGCGAATGGCCGTCAGCGCCTTTACTCCACCGCCGATGCTGCGGCCTTCGGGAGTGATCTTGGTCCCTGCCCGCTCTGGGGCAAAGCTGTTTCGAATCCACACCGTGATGCCGGCCTGCATCACTGGATTCAGCGTCTTCGGATGCAGCACCTTAGCCCCGAAATATGCCAGTTCGGCGGCCTCACGATACGAAATCACCGGAATAGTGCGCGCATCCGGAACCAGTCGCGGGTCGGCCGTCAGCACGCCATCCACGTCGGTCCAGATCACGACTTCGTCCGCATCGATTGCGGCACCCAGAATCGTCGCCGAATAGTCTGAACCGCCTCGTCCCAGCGTGGTCAATTTCCCATCTGCGGTCGCGCCGATAAATCCCGTTACGACGGGCACAGTTCCCCGGTCCAGCAAAGGACGCAATCGCGCCTGCGCTTTTTCGCGCGTCAGATCCATACGAGGCTCTGCGCCGCCGTGATACGCGTCCGTCACAATCAGCTCAGTTGCTTCGATAGATTCGCTGCGCAAGCCCCGCGCGCTTACCGCCACTGCGACAATGGGCGCGCTCAATCGTTCGCCCAAGCTTGACACCTCGTCCAGCGTTCGGGGCGTCAGTTCGCGCAGCAACGCCGTGCCGTCGAACAACCGCTTGGCTTCACCCAGCACCCGATCCAGCTTCTGCATCACACACTCGCGCACCTTCACGTCCTGAGTGAGCGCTTCCAGTGCCGCAGCGTGCTGCACCCGCAAGGCTTTCGTCAGCGCTTCTCCTTCGCTCGAATCCCCCGCTCCCGCCTTCTTCGCCGCCTCGATCAGCCGGTTCGTCACGCCGCTCATGGCCGAAACCACCACCACGCACGAATTCTCCTTTGCCGCCGCGGCTACAATTTGCGCGGTACGCGCAATGCACGCCGCATCTCCTACCGACGTGCCTCCGAATTTCATTACCTGTAGCGTCGAGCTCATTTCACGAGTCCCTTACTTGAAGAATATGGTCCTGATTGGGATAGCTGCTGCACGATTTCTTCTTCCAGTATACGAAAGGCACCAGCGGCCCAAGCCGCAAACCATTCGGTCTGTTGAGACACTAAGCAACCGGATGCTATCCTGCCTCTATGGCCGACCCGGTCGTTTCTCCCCTCGAAATCGCCCAAATCGAACCTTTGGCCCACTCGCGCCGTCAGCTGGAGGCCCTGCTGGAAGTGAGCGAGGCCATCGCCCAGCAACGCGATCTACCCGCTCTTTTTCATGAGCTCGCCGAGCGCCTGCACTGGGTGGTGGAGTTCGATTTCCTCACCCTGGTACTACACGACCCGGTTCGCAACGTGATGCGCCTGCACATTCTGGAATCGAGAGTGCCCACCGAGAAAGTTGCCGGCAGAGAAATGCCCATTGAAGGCCACCCGGCCGGCTGGGTGTGGCAATCGCAACAACCCTTCGTCGTGAGAGATGAGGACACTCGTTATCCCGTGTTCCTTCAGCATTTGCGCGATGCCGGCGTGCACTCTTTGGCCATGGTTCCGCTCACCACCGCACAGCGCCGCTTGGGGGCTATGGGATTTGGCACACTCCAGCCCCAGAAAATCACCGACACCGAATTAACCTTCATGCAGCGCGTGGCCAGTCAGGTGGCCGTCGCGGTCGACAACGCGCTCAACCTGGAAACCTCTCAGGCCTATCAGGCTCAGCTTGCCGATGAGCGCGACCGCCTGCGTGTCTTGCTAGAAATCAACAACGTGCTGGTTAGCAGCCGCGAACTGCCTGAGCTGTTCCGCGGCATCGTGTCCACCCTCGAGCGCGTGATCCATCATGACTACACCAGCTTGGCCCTGCTCGACCCGTTGAGCAGCCTGCTCAAGATTTACGCCCTGGATTTTGCTGGCCGCGAAGAGCGCATCAAGAAAGAAGTGACCATTCCCCGCGAGTTCTCCCCGGCAGGAGAAGCAATTACCACCGGCAAATCGGTCTGCGCCCGCGGCGCCGAATTAGACCGCTACCCCAGCGAAGTCATGCACATCCTTCGAGAAGACGGCATCCAGACCGTTTGCTGCATTCCGCTGACCACCCAGGGCCGCACCTTCGGAAGTCTGAACGTGGCCAGCCGCCGCATCGATGCTTTCTCAAGCCGCGACATCGATCTTCTCCAGCAGGTCAGCGCGCAAATCGCCATCGCCGTGGAAAATGCCCTGGCGTTTAAAGAAATTGACGCCCTCAAAGACAAGCTGGCCGAAGAAAAGCTTTACCTGGAAGAGGAAATCCGCAGCGAATTTAACTTTGAAGAAATTATCGGCGATGCTCCGTCGCTGAAACGCGCTCTAGCGCAAGTGGAAGTTGTCGCGCCCACCGATACCGCTGCCCTGATTCTTGGCGAAACTGGCACCGGCAAAGAGCTCATCGCTCGCGCCATACATAACCTCAGCCCGCGCCGTCAGCGCACCTTCGTCAAAATCAATTGCGCCGCAATTCCCAGCGGCTTGCTGGAATCGGAATTGTTCGGCCACGAGCGCGGCGCCTTTACCGGCGCATTAAATCAAAAAATCGGCCGCTTCGAGCTGGCCGATCACGGCACGTTGTTCCTCGACGAAGTCGGCGACCTGCCGATGGAGCTTCAGCCCAAGTTGCTGCGCGTTTTGCAGGAGCAGGAGTTCGAGCGCCTCGGCAGCAATCGCACCATCAAAGTAGACGTTCGCGTGGTCGCCGCCACCAATCAGGACCTCGCCAAACAGGTGACCGATCGCACTTTTCGCAGCGACCTCTATTACCGCTTGAACGTTTTTCCCATCCAGATCCCGGCGCTGCGCGAACGCCGCGAAGATATTCAGCTGTTGGTGCGCTATTTCGTGCAAAAATTCAGCCGCCGGCTCAACAAGTCCGTCGAGTATGTCCCCGCTGAAGCCATGAATGCGCTTACAAATTATGCTTGGCCCGGCAATGTCCGCGAGCTTGAAAATTTCATCGAGCGTGCCGTGCTGCTGTCGCCCGGCACGGAACTGCGCGTTCCCGTTTCCGAGTTGCTTGCCGAGCCGGGAACGCCGCCTGCGCACGCGGGCTCTTCGCCAACCGCAAATCATTCCGGTTCTGTAGACAGCTTTGCAGACGCTTCTTCCAATATATCCACGTTGGAGCAAGCCGAACGCGCCCATATCTTTCGTGCATTGCAGCAAACGCATTGGCGCATTGGGGGGCACAAGGGCGCGGCTGCTCTGCTGGACATGAAACGCACTACGCTCCAGGCGCGTATGCGGAAATTAAATATTCGTCGTCCCGTTTAAGATTCACGTGCATGGAGTTTTGTAGTCCGGAACACGACAACGCGTCGGACGCAAGCTACAATGTTGCGCCCACGCTCAGAAATATCTGTCGAATCAGTTGGTGTACAGGAGACCGCGAATCATGAAGCGCGCCTTAATCACCGGCATCACCGGCCAGGACGGCTCCTATCTTGCCGAGCTACTGCTCTCCAAAGGCTACGAAGTGCACGGCATCATTCGCCGCTCCAGTACCTTTAACACCCAGCGCATCGACCACATTTATCAGGATCCCAACGACCCTAATGCGCGCTTGTTCCTGCATCACGGCGATCTATCCAGCACGGAATGGATTCTCAGCCTGATTTACAGCCTCGCGCCCGAGGAGCTTTACCATCTCGCCGCGCAAAGTCACGTGCGCGTCAGCTTCGACGTTCCCGAGTACACCGGCGACATAACTGGTCTCGGCACCATGCGCTTGCTTGAAGCCGTTCGTCGCAGCGGGTGCAAGACGCGCTTTTATCAAGCCTCCAGCTCCGAAATGTTCGGCTCCGCGCCAGCCCCGCAGAATGAAGAAACCGTATTTCACCCGCGCAGCCCATATGCAGCCGCCAAAGCGTACGCCTATTGGATGACCAAGATTTATCGTGAGGGCTACGGCATGCATGCCGCCAATGGCATCTTGTTCAATCATGAAAGCCCGCGCCGCGGCGAAACGTTTGTCACCCGCAAAATCACTCGCGGCATCGCCAATATTTTGGCCGGCAAAGAAAACGCCTTATACCTCGGGAACCTGGAATCTCGCCGCGACTGGGGCTACGCTCCCGAATATGTCGAAGCCGTCTGGCAAGTCGTGCAGCAAGACGTCGCCGACGATTTCGTCATCGGCACCGGCGAAGCGCATTCTGTAAAGGAATTTGTGGAAGAAGCCTTTACCTACGCCGGTCTGGACTGGCAGAAGTATGTAAAGATTTCCGATCGCTACTTCCGCCCCCTGGAAGTCGACACCCTGATCGCCGACACCACGAAAACCCGGGCGAACCTGGGCTGGGAAGCTCGCGTAAAATTTCACGATTTGATCGCCATTATGGTCGATGCGGATATCGAGGCGCTCGGCCTGAAATCGCCTGGCCGCGGCAAGACTATTCTGGAAGAAAAAATTGGCCCCTGGAACCGCTGGCACAATTCCGTGACGCGCGTAACCCAGGCCGTTCAGGGCCAGGCTTCGCACTAAACAACTCAGTTCCATCGGTCGGAAATTAATAACTCGTCATTCGTTCGAGGACACATGGGGTTCTGGGAAAATCGGCGCGTAGTGGTTACCGGCGGGCATGGCTTCCTCGGATCATTCGTCGCGGAAAAATTGCGTGCCGCCGGTGCTAAAGAAGTCATCGTGCCCCGCAGCAGGAAACACGACCTTCGTGTGCAATCCGAAGCGCTCCGCCTGTACACCGATGCACGCCCGGACATCGTTATTCACCTTGCCGCGGTTGTAGGCGGCATCGGCGCCAATCGCGAAAATCCCGGCCGCTTTTTTTACGACAACGCCGTCATGGGTTTGAATGTCATCGAGGCCGCGCGCATTACCGGCATCGAGAAATTCGTATGCGCCGGAACGATTTGTTCATATCCCAAGTTCACCCCGGTGCCATTTCGTGAAGACGATTTCTGGAACGGTTATCCCGAAGAAACCAACGCGCCTTACGGCTTGGCCAAGAAAATGCTGCTCGTGCAGTTGCAAGCTTACCGCGAGCAATATGGCTTCAACGGAATCTATCTGACGCCGGTAAATTTGTACGGCCCGCGCGATAACTTCGATCTGCAAAGTTCTCACGTCATTCCTGCTCTCATTCGCAAATGTATCGAAGCCAAACAAGTTGGCGCCGCGGAAATCGAAGCCTGGGGGACCGGAAACGCCACGCGGGAATTTCTTTACGTCGAAGACGCCGCCGAGGCCATCCTGCTTGCGGCCGAAAAATATTCCAAGCCGGAGCTGGTCAATCTCGGCTCCGGAGAAGAAATCAGCGTGCGCGATTTGCTGGAAATAATTCGCTCCACCGTCGGCACAACCGCCCGCGTGCGCTGGAATACCAGCAAGCCGGACGGTCAGCCTCGCCGCTGCCTGGACACCTCGCGTGCCGCTGCCGAATTCAGTTGGCGCTCTAAGACCTCGCTCCAACAAGGACTCGCGAAGACCATCGAATGGTACATGGGCACCCTGGCACCCGCCTCCACGGCCTGACAACACGCCACCTGATCCGGCCCAAGCATGCCGTTTGCCTACTCAATAATTATTTATAATGTAGTTGACTAATCAATAATAATACGCTAGCCTCCCGTTACCTTAGTAACGCTTCTGTACACTTTAGGTTTTGGGAGCGGAAGCGGGGCCCTTCGTTCCGTATATGCGAGGAAAACCCAATGAATCAGTTGTTGTACGACCTGCACGGCTTGGCTCACATCGTCGCTTTCGGTTTGTTACTCATCGCGCTCGTTGTGCTGTCATGAACTGTCCCGCGCACGAATCAACGCTGTCCCGCTCGCTACCATTTACACGTCCCCAGCTTCACTGAAGCGCCGCTAAAAATAAGGAGTAGCGCCATGCCAGCGAATCTTGCCCCTTTTCCCTCGTCCGATCAGGAATTTCAAGTCGCTCCTCGCCAGCAAGTCACCCTGAACCTGACACCTTTCGACAAGCTCCCTTACCGGAAAATGATTCAGGCACGCGAAGAAACCATTCGTGACGTTGTAACCCGTGTGACCCCCGTTTTGGGCTTGCAGAATGCGATCGATGTCGGCGCTGGCGTCGGATTCTTTTCACAAACTCTGCTGGAATGCGGTCTCAACGTATGCGGAATTGAAGGTCGCGCCGAAAATGTGTCTGAAGCGCGCAAGCGCTTCCCGCATATTCCCTTTGAGCAAGCCGACATTCAGGAACGATCCACCCTCGAGGTGGGCAAATTCGATTTGGTCCTCTGCTTCGGTTTGCTCTATCACCTGGAAAATCCGCTGCTCGCCATTCGCAACCTTCGCGCTTTGACGGGCAAGTGTCTGCTGCTCGAAAGCATGTGTATTCCAGACGAAAAGCCCTCCATGCTGCTGCGTGAGGAGCCGCGTGAAAATGACCAGAGCCTCACCGACATGGCCTGCTATCCCAGCGAAGACGGCTTGATCAAGATGCTGTATCGCGCGGGTTTTGCTTTTGTATATCGCCTCGTAGCGCTTCCCGACCACGACGATTTCCGCGACACTCGAGAACATCGCCGCAGACGCACCGTTCTGTTTGCCTCGTCGGTACCCATCGATCTTTTCGGCTTTCGACTTTGCCTCGAGGCGCGCGAGAAGCAAGACCCCTGGAATAAAGGCGCCACGCGTTCAGCGACCATTCCACGCCGCGCCGGGCGGTTCCTCGCCCAACCATGGCCCAGAAAGTATTTTCCCTTGGCCAACCGCCTTCGTCGCTCTTTCCCGCGGATGCCCATTCCCTGGCGGCTGCCATTCGGAGCTTGGTGGCTGGCACAGAGTGGCGAGCTGGATCAAAAGCTAATCGACGGTGGGTTTGAACGTACGGAGCTGCGTTTTGCAGAACGCCTTCTTCGCCCGGGCATGACCGTACTGGATATCGGGGCGCATCACGGCCTGTATACGCTGCTGAGCTCAAAGTGCGTTGGACCCAAGGGGCGCGTGATTGCCTTTGAAGCCTCCCCTCGCGAATGCCACCGTTTGGCCAAACACTTGCGCGTTAATCACTGCACCAACGTGCGCATCGAGCCGTGCGCGGCCGGCAGCAGGCATGGCTCCGCCGATTTCTTTGTCGTGGACGGTGCCTGCGACTGGGGCAACAGCTTGCGCCCGCCTCTGGTGCAGGAATCTACCTACAAAGTGCGCGTCGAAGTTCGCACGGTTGACGACGTGTTACACGGCCTGGGAATCTCCAAAGTCGACTTCATCAAACTGGACGTTGAAGGCGCTGAGTTGGCCGTATTGCACGGCGCCGTGCGCCTTTTTCAAGGTCCTTCGCGCCCCGCTATTCTCGCCGAGGTTCAGGACATTCGAACCCAGCCGTGGGGATATCGCGCGCAAGCCATTGTTCATTTTCTCGCCGATCTCGACTATCGCTGGTTTGCCCTCGCTCCGGACTGCTCTCTGCATCCCATATCGAACGCTCTCGATTCCTACGACGCCAATCTCGTAGCCCTGCCTTTCGAGCGCGCTCGCGAATTTCGCAATCTTGTCGAGCGCAAATACGCCATTGGGCCCCCAAGTCGAGAGCCGGTTCGTCGTTCATCTCAAAAACGCCGTGGCATACAACTACTCAGATCCATGGTTCGTGTACGACAGGGGAAAGCATGATGCTCCCAACCATCCGCCCATCAGAAATTGAACAAGATTCCTCCATGGACTGCAATCCGCAAAGCAGCCCGCAAACGCGCAAACCGTACTCTCCCCCCGTCCTGACCAGCAGTTCCGACTGGCCCCGCATCACTATGGTCACTCCGGTCTACAACGGTGTGCGCTTCATCGAAGACACCATTCGTTCGATCATCAACCAGGGCTACCCAAACCTCGAATACATTATCGTCGACGGTGGTTCCACCGATGGCACCCTCGACATTATTCGCAAATATCAAAAGCACATCGCTTGGTGGACCAGCACGCGTGACAACGGCGTTTACGACGCCCTTAACAAAGGCTTCGCGCAAAGCACCGGCGATATCATGGGCTGGCTGAACGCCAGCGACCTATTGCACATCAGCGGTCTGTTCGTAGTCGGAAGCGTTTTCGCCACTTTCCCGGCCGTAGAGTGGCTGACCGGCAGGCCTACCCGCTTCAATCCCGACGGCATGACCGTCGATATTCGCCAGTTGCCGGTGTGGTCTCGCTACCGTTTTCTGGCCGGCGCCAATCGCTATATCCAGCAGGAATCCACTTTTTGGCGCAGAAGTTTGTGGGAGAAAGCCGGCGGCGCGTTGAACGACGCCTATCGCGATGTCGGCGACTTTGATCTATGGGTCCGTTTCTTCCGCCACGCGCGGCTCTATTCCGTGGACGCCCTGATTGGAGGTTATCGTTTCCATCCCGACGCCATCAGCGCTTCCGACATGCTGCGCTACAATCATAAATGCGACAAAATTATCGACAGCGAGCTAAAATCCATGCCGCGGGCTGGCGCTGTGAAAGCATTTCGCAGAGTTTCCAGCGCCGTCAGTAACATCCCCAAAGTTCGCGGCATTTGGCAGCGTGTAGCGATAAAGGGCTTGTACCAGTTGGCCGGCCCGGACTTGCCGCCAGTGGTTGCCGATCAGGAGAACAAGTGGGTCATTCGAGAGCGCATGCGTCGCATGAGAAGTCTTCCCTGGTAATTGCATCTCTCGAAATCGCTCCGCCACACCGCTCCACTCTAAATGAACCGCGCTCCAGCCGCGCCGTCGTGCATCTCTCACTACATTTCTCACGATGACCCGCTCGCTGGTTACCATTCTCGCCATGCCCAAGCCGTTCCAAGGGCACATCGGCATCATTCAACGCAACGCCATTACCAGTTGGACGAAGCTTTTTCCTCGCCCGGACATTTTTCTATTTGGAGAAGAACCCGGCACCGCCGAGATCGCCGCGGAGTTGCAACTCGGCCACCTACACGACATTCACCGTAATGACCTGGGTACTCCGCTGCTTGACGACCTCATCAAGCGCGCCAAAGAAGCCACTGACACGCCTCTGCTGTGTTACGTCAACAGCGACATCATCCTGCTGCAAGCCTTTCAAGAAGCCATTGCGGCCATTCACGAGCGGCTCCCTCGATCTCTCGCCGTCACCCATCGCTGGGAGATCGATTTACCGAAGCCGCTCGATTTCAAGAGCGATCAACGTTTGCACCTCGGTTTGTTGCCTCACGGCCTTCCCGGTCATCACACCGCCATCGATCTCTTCGTCTTTTCGCGCGACATGTACGTCGACGTTCCTCCGCTCCTGATCGGACGTGCCTGGTTCGACCAGTGGCTCATCAAAGACGCGCTTCTCCATGGCCTACCGGTCCTGGATATGACCAGAGTTGCTCGCGCCATCCATCAGCAACACGACTACGCTCACATCCCGGGTGGCCAACAAGGCGCCTACGGTGGAGAAGAAGCCCAACGCAACCTCGATATTTATGGCGGCGTCCCTCACGCGTTTACGCTGCTCAACGCAACCCACGAGTTGTTACCCAATCGCACCATAGCCCCGCTGCGGTACCGCCGCGAAAAATTCCACATACGGCAGTGGCTCTGGCGCAATTTCGTACAACGCACCGCCCCGCTGCGAAAGCGCCTGGGATTAAGCCGCAGTCAGCCAGCGCAATGACCGCGAGTCGTGAAAGCGAACCGCTAGTGCACGATCAATGGCGTCCGAAATAACTCCTTCGCGACCCTTAAATCACTGCGATTCCCGCGATCATTGCGGTCAGCGAAGCATCGAAATATCGTACACTTTACTCAAGTGCCTTTTTCCCGCGCGGCACTGATTCGAAGGTGAACCTTCTTGGCGAAGCCCCCTATCAGCGTTCTGATTGACACCTACAATCACGAGCGTTTTATTGAAAAGGCGATTACCAGCGTGCTGGAGCAGGATTTTCCCGCATCTGACCGTGAAATAATCGTCATAGACGACGGCTCTACCGACCGCACTCCGGAGATCGTCCGTCAATTCGCACCGCACATTCGGTGCCTTCGCAAAGTTAACGGCGGCCAGGCTTCCGCCTTCAATGCCGGTATCCCTGAATGTAAGGGTGACATCATTGCGTTTCTCGACGGCGATGATTACTGGCTTCCGGGAAAGTTGCGGCGGGTAGTGGAAATTCTGGCAAAAAATCCAGCGGTGGGACTAGTCGGTCACGCGATCGAGGAATTACTCCCCGATGGAAGTAGACGGA
>Ga0182024_10008709_pt1 | contig 21259 bp, 16 predicted proteins | sample P32metaG_FD_120480 | JGI IMG/M metagenome (GOLD analysis project Ga0182024, IMG submission 120480) | Permafrost microbial communities from Stordalen Mire, Sweden - P3-2 metaG (Illumina Assembly) | ecosystem: Environmental > Terrestrial > Soil > Wetlands > Permafrost | place: Sweden: Stordalen...
GGCAGCGATCCGGGCGGCTCCAACAATTTCTATGACGCGTCCAACGCATGGACAGATCCTAGCGGGCTGCTGCATCTCCACATAGCGAAGCAGGCAGACCGATGGATCAGCTCGGAAATCCGGCTATCCCGCAGCCTGGGATACGGGTTGTACCGATTTGTGGCGCGTGACGTTTCGCACCTGGAACCCGCCGCTGTGTTCGCGCTCTTTACCTGGGACGATGCCGGTCCGCCTCGCGAAATGGATATCGAAATCAGCCGCTGGGGTGAATCGGCCGATCAGAACGCGCAATATGTGGTGCAGCCGTATGTCGTGCCCGCTAACACGGTTCGGTTTACGGCTCCCGAAGGAACTCTCACTTACTGGATAGACTGGCAACCGGGAAGGGTAGACTTCAAGACCGCTCGAGGCTCAACGTCGAAGGCGGGATCTAACGTTATCGCCGAGCACGTTTTTACGTCCGGAGTTCCCTCTCCGGGAAGCGAGAGGATTCACATGAACCTGTACGTCTACAACAACCAGAGCAACCCCATGCGGCACGGATCCGAGGTAATCATTGAAAAGTTCGAATTCCTTCCGTGACACAGCGGACCGGCGCCAGCGGCTCTTCGTCGGGATGCGGGTTGTCTTTCGGGTATTGGTCGCGAGCATATGCCTGATTCAGGCGGCGCATGCGATCGACCCAAACCGCGCCATGTCGCAGTATGTTCGCGACCGCTGGAGCAGCGAGCAGGGATTTCCACGCGGGCCCGTCTATGCCATCGCTCAGACTCCCGACGGCTATCTGTGGATCGGAACCGAAGCGGGCCTGGTTCGCTTCGATGGATGGACATTTCGTTTGGTTCAAGACGAATCGAAATCATTCACCATTACCAGTGTTCTAGGTCTGACTACCGCGGAGGACGGCTCTTTGTGGATACGGCTGGAAGACTTAACCATGCTGCGTTACCGCAACGGCGTATTTGAGAATCCCTTGTCCGGTCCGGTGCCCCCCATCGATATCTCGGCAATGAGCCGGGCGCGGCACGATGGAGTTTTGGCTTGGAAAATGGATAACGGGGCTCTTGATTTCGGCGCCGGTGCGCTTCAAAGGAAAGTCCCTTCCGCAAGGGATTTGCCGCGCTCGCCGGTGACAGCGATTGCTCAGACGCCCAGCGGCGATATCTGGATGGGTACTCGAGACGCAGGTCTCTTCCGTTTTGATGGCAGCAAGACTTCGGCCATCAGAAAAGGGCTGCCCGATCTGAAGATCAATTGTCTGCTTCCCGGTAGCAATCAGGATCTCTGGGTTGGTACCGACAACGGCATAGCGAAATGGAACGGAAGCGAACTCACGGAAGCGGGACTGCCGGCATCTCTGAATCGTTTTCAGGCGTTGGCGATCGTTCGCGATCGGGATGCGAACACTTGGGTGGGCACCGATTCGCGAGGCCTGCTGCGCTTCAACTCGCTGGGAGTCGCCAGCTTGCAGGAGAGCGACTCTAAAGCGGTCACCGCTCTTTTCGAGGATCGGGAAGGGAACATCTGGATCGGAAGCGCAAACGGATTGGAGCGCCTGCGCGACAGCGCATTTGTGACGTATTCTCTTCCCGAAGGCTTGCCGACGGACGGAAGCAATCCCGTGTTTGTGGATGCCGCTAACCGCACCTGGTTCGCACCCCTGGAGGGCGGCCTGGTGTGGATAAAAAACGGGAAGCACGAATACGTCCATGCCGCGGGATTGGACAAAGACGTGGTGTATTCGATCCATGGTAGGACCGGGGAACTCTGGCTGGGGCGGCAGCGCGGAGGACTTACTGAGCTTCGCGAGGAACAAGGTTCGTTCAGCGCCACAACTTTTACGCACGCCGATGGGCTGGCACAGGACAGCGTCTACTCCGTTTATAGAGCGCCGGATGGAAGCGTGTGGGCCGGGACGCTGAGCGGAGGCGTGAGCAAACTCAGCGACGGAAAATTTACGACCTATACAACCGCGAACGGGTTGGCTTCGAACACCGTCGCCTCGATTCTTCAAACCTCGGACGGGACAACGTGGTTTGCAACGCCGACGGGCTTGAGCGCGCTTTCTAAAGCAGGCTGGCGAACTTACGCGGCGAAAGACGGCCTTCCTTCCGATGACGTGAATTGCCTTCTAGAAGACTCATCCGGCACTCTCTGGATTGGAACAGCGGCAGGCCTGGCGTTCCGGGACCACGGCCGCTTTCGAGCTCCCGCGTTTGCGCCCGCCGCCTTGCGGGAAGAGGTCCTCGGTCTTGCAGAAGACAAGTTCGGATCGATCTGGATCGCGACGTCCAACAACGTATTGCGGGTAAATCGCGAAAAGCTTCTGCGCGGCACACTCGCCGACGGAGACGTGCGCGAGTATGGACCAGCGGATGGCCTGCGTGGCGTGGAAGGCGTGAAGCGAAGCAGTTCGGTAGTCACCGATCCGGTGGGGCGCGTCTGGTTTTCCCTGAATAAAGGCATTTCCGTTGTCGATCCCGCCCGGCTGCGGAGCAACTCGGCACCCGCCATCGCGCGGATCCAGGCGATCCTGGCGGACGGACGTCCCGTGGGGCTGATAGATCCAATTCACATTCCAGGCGGCCGTCAGCGAATCGCATTCGACTATGCCGGTCTGAGTCTCTCGGTTCCCGACCGCGTTCGTCTGCGTTACCGGCTGGAAGGATTCGATCGCGGCTGGAGCGAACCAACGTCCACACGGCAAGCCGTCTACACCAACTTGCCGCCGGGATCTTATCGTTTTCGATTAATCGCCAGCAACCCCGACGGCGTCTGGAGTAACCAGGAAGCCGCAATCGGTTTTGAAGTGGAACCGCTGTTCTGGCAGACCTGGTGGTTCCGGCTCAGCATCGTAATGGCTTGCGCGCTGGCGATCATGGCTCTTTATCGGCTGCGTATGCATAGTTTGACCAGGCAGCTCAATGTTCGATTCGAAGAACGGCTATCGGAGCGCACTCGAATCGCGCAGGAGCTTCATGACACCTTGCTGCAAGGTTTTCTGAGCGCGTCCATGCAACTCAACGTGGCGGTGGACCGTCTTCCTCCGGATTCGCCGGCCAGATCTCCGCTGGGCCGCGTGCTTCAACTGATGAGCCAGGTAATCGACGAGGGACGGAACGCCGTGCAAGGTCTACGCTCGCCCCAAAGCGGTTCGCTCAATCTGGAACAGGCTTTTGCGCGCGTTCAGGACGTACTCCCCATACAGGACGACGTTGGTTTTCGAGTTATTGTGGATGGCCAGCCGCGACTCTTGCACCCCGTGATGCGGGACGAGATTTATCGCATCGGCCGCGAAGCGCTGGTCAATGCCTTCCAGCACTCGCACGCCAAGAACGTCGAGATTCAGCTCGAATACGCTTCCAGCCAGTTCCGGGTTTTAGTCCGGGATAATGGATGCGGAATCGATCCGCAATTGCTGCAGTCCGGACGGGAAGGACACTGGGGCTTGCACGGCATGCGCGAGCGCGCGGAGAGGATCGGCGCTAAACTCCACGTATGGAGCAGCCCCTCAGCCGGCACCGAGGTGGAACTCTCCGTGCCCAGCCACGTCGCTTTTCAATCCAGGCCTTCCGGGGGGACACCAGGATGGTTCTCCAGGCTGAATTTTAGACCAGTCCGAAGCACCGCCGCCGGCATCCAAGAACGGAAATCGTCGCAGAGAGTGAGTGACAAACGTGTCTGACCAGCAGCGCATCCGCGTACTCAGCGTTGACGACCATCCGCTTATGCGAGAGGGCATCGCCGCAATCATCAACAATCAGCCCGATATGCTGTTAGTCGCCGATGCGGCCAACGGAAGCGAAGCTGTGCAGAAATTTCGCGAACATCAGCCCGATATCACGCTGATGGATCTCAGGCTCCCCGATGTGAGCGGCATTGACGCCATGATCGCAATCCGCACGGAGTTCGCCGAAGCTCGCATCATCATGCTCACAACGTTCGAGGGTGACGTGGAGATCCAACGGGCGCTAGAGGCAGGCGCACGCGGCTACATGCTTAAGAGCATGCCGCCTCGCGAGCTGGTGGAAGTGATCCGGCAGGTGTACTTAGGCAAGAAGCGCGTGCCGGCGGAAGTGGCAAGCCATCTGGCCGAGCACGTGAGCGACGAAGCGTTAACGGTGCGCGAGATCGACGTGTTGCGTCACATCGCCGGCGGCAACCGGAATCGCGATATCGCGGACCGGCTTTTCATCTCCGAAGAGACCGTAAAGGTTCACGTCAAACATATTATGGAAAAACTGGGCGCTAGCGACCGTACGCAGGCGGTTGCGATAGCGGTTCGCCGCGGCATTATCCAGCTCTAAACGATCTTTTAATCGGACTAACTCGATAGTGGTAGGCAAATATTCCGCGCTATTGGGATTCCTTTTCCGCATGCATCCTTTACTCTGTGTTCAGGTGCGTTTCGTGATGTGCCAAGAAAACGGAGGAAGGCCGCCTGCTACGTCTATTTTCCGCATTCCCAGGGGGATGGCCTGGGGTCGGCTTATTGTTGCTGCGAATTGCCATCGGCATCGTAGTTCTCCTCCAAGCCGGGTTCTATCTGGATAACGCCAGTTCTTCGTCGGCGATATGGCTCACCGGCCTGGTGGGGCTTGCGGCCGGCGCCGCCCTACTGATTGGCATTCTGACGCCGATCGCCGGTATCGTGGTGGGGCTGGGCGTCATAGGCATTGGGTTTTCCATTTTGGCAGCGCCCATGCCGAATCTTTTCGACGAGAAGCTATCGGCTGTATTGGCCGCAACTATCGCGGCGGCAATTGTATTCGTGGGTCCGGGCGAGTTCTCAGTGGACGCGCGTTTGTTTGGCCGCCGCGAAATTATCATTCCTCCCCGTTCCCGAGGCCTCTGACGGAGTATGATCCTAGCCATTTTGCGTGACCCACGGATACCACGATCGAGGTATTCGTTCCGCCCCAAGAGTGGTACTCGAAAAGCCTTCCATATCGTGATGATTCTCCGGCATCGTTGGCGCAAAGTAAATCATCGGATGCGATATACGGAAAGAATGCAAAAAGGAGAATGATCGAATCATGGCTACCGCGGCAACCACAATGTTTACTCCCCGGCGGGAGTTTCCACGACCCGAAAGTGAAATGATTGGCTCCAGCCCAGGAATGCGCCGGGCGTTGAGCGAAGTCCGCGTGGTAGCGCCTACGGACTCGGCCGTTTTGATCCAAGGCGAGACTGGGACGGGCAAGGAACTGATTGCAAGAGCTGTTCACGATCAAAGCTCGCGGAGGCGCGCGCCTTTTGTGACGCTCAACTGCGCGGCGATTCCGGCCGGGCTTTTGGAGAGCGAATTATTCGGGCATGAACGCGGCGCGTACACCGGTGCATTGAACTCGGCTATCGGACGCTTTCAGCTGGCTCATCAGGGAACGCTGTTTCTGGATGAAATCGGCGATATGCCCCTGGAATTGCAGCCCAAGCTCCTGCGGGTGCTGCAGGAACAGGAATTCGAGAGGCTGGGAAGCACGCACACGATTCGGGTGGATGTCCGGATTGTGGCGGCGACCAATAGGGATCTTTCAGCGCTGGTGCAGGAACGCCAGTTCCGCGCCGACCTGTATTACCGGCTGCACGTTTTCCCCATCGCCCTTCCGCCGCTGCGCGAGCGTGTGGACGACATCCCTCTTCTGGTAAGGCACTTTACTGAAAAGTTCGCCGAACGCATGAACAAAGCGGTCCACATCATACCGGACGAAGTAATGGCGATACTCAAGGGCTACGGTTGGCCAGGTAACATCCGGGAACTGCAGAACTTCATCGAACGCGCGGTAATCCTCTCGTCAGGGCCGGTGCTGAGCGCGCCCGTCAGTGATCTCAAGCCCGCTCTCAAGCAAATGGAAGAATCGCCCAAACCAGCCGCCGGCCGCACGCTAAAGGATGCCGAGCGCGCTCATATCCTGGAGGTGCTGCGGCAAGTGGATTGGGTAGTAGGCGGCAATCGCGGCGCTGCAGTTCGCCTGGGGCTGCCACGTACCACGCTGCTGCACCGTATGCAGAAACTGGGGATCGCTCCCGAAGAAATTCGACAGAGCTCATGTTGAGGACGAAAAACCAGACTCTTAATTCGATTCTGATCGCGCTGGTAATAGCATTGGTTACCACCGGTTGCTCTAAACCGACCAACGGAGCAACCGCCGCTGCACCAGCGGTCGTGGAGGTGATATCAGTTGAGCAACGTGATGTTCCCATTTATAGCGAATGGATCGGCACCTTGGATGGCTTTGTCAACGCGGACATCAAGGCTCAAGTGACCGGCTACCTCCTCGAACAGGCCTACCAGGAGGGTTCGTTTGTAAAGAAAGGCCAACTGCTTTTTCAAATCGACCCTCGCCCATTCCAAGCGGCTTTAGATCAGGCGCAAGGCCAGTTAGCGCAGTCGGAGGGACAACTCGCCCAGGCGCAAGCTGAGTTAGCGCAGGCCGAGGCCCAGGTTGCTGTAGCGGAAGCGAATCAGCGCCGCACTCAATTGGATGTCGATCGCTATATTCCTTTGGCACAGCAGCAAGCGATCACGCAACAGGACCTCGACAACGCGACTCAGAATAATCTCGCGGCCAAGGCGCAGGTGCAGTCCGCTCAGGCGCAAGTGGCCACGGCGCGCGCCATGATCGTCGCCGCCAACGCCGCCGTTCAGTCCGCGAAAGCCACCGCTGAAACGGCCCAGATCAACCTGGGATTTACACGGCTCACATCGCCCATCGACGGCATCCCTGGAATTGCCCAGCAGCAAGTGGGTTCCCTAGTCAGTCCAGCCAGCCCGACCATCACTACCGTGTCAACGGTCGATCCAATCAGAGTCTATTTCACAGTCGCCGAGCAAGAATATCTCGACTTTCATAGGCGTTACGCGACACCGGCTACGGTGGACGCTGAGAGAAAGGGGTTGAAGCTGGAGCTCATTTTGGCGGATGGTACTGTCTATCCGCAAAACGGGACTTTCTACTTCGCCGATCGCCAGGTCGATGTGAGGACCGGCGCCATCCGCGTGGCGGGACTATTCGCGAATCCGGGAAACACCTTGCGGCCAGGCCAGTACGGTAAGATTCGCACGGCACTGAGAATTCAGCCAGGCGCTCTTCTGGTTCCTCAACGCGCCGTGAACGAGCTTCAGGGAAGCTATCAAATTGCGGTCGTAGATGCCGGCAACAAAGTGGACATTCGATTCGTTAAGGTGGGCGATCGTATCGGAACGCAATGGGTCATCAACGACGGCCTGAAGCCGGGAGAGCGCGTCGTGGCCGAAGGCATACAAAAAGTTCGCCAGGGAATGCTAGTGAATCCCAAGCCGTACGAGGCTCCTAGCCAACAAGCCGCGAAATAACTCCGATGTCTAAATTCTTCATCAACCGGCCGATCGTCGCGATTGTAATTGCCATTCTGACTGTTATTGTTGGCGCGATCGTAATCCTCACCTTGCCTGTTGCGCAATTTCCCGCCATCGCACCGCCCGAGATTCAGGTTTCGGCCATCTACGTCGGCGCGGACGCGCAGACCATCGAGCAATCTGTGGCGACGCCGATCGAAGAGCAGATGAGCGGCGTCGACAACATGAACTACATGTATTCGCTCAATGCCACCGCCAACGGCCAGATGAGAATGATTGTCGATTTTGATGTGAATACGGACCCGAACACGGATTTGATCCTCGCGCAGAGCCGTGAAACGCAGGCCGCGCCGCAGCTGCCGGTAGACGTGACGAACTACGGTGTTACCGTACAAAAGTCCACGCTCGCGCCGTTGATGCTGGTGGCCCTATATTCGCCCAAGGGCACCTACGACGCGCGCTTCCTGGCCAACTACGCTTACATCAATTTGAACGACCCGCTGACTCGCGTGAAAGGCGTTGGCACGGTTCAAATATTTGGAGCGGGTCAATATGCGATGCGCCTTTGGGTAAAGCCCGACCAGTTGGCTAAGTTGCAGATTACAGTCCCAGAGATTATCTCAGCCCTTCAAACGCAAAACACGGTAAACCCGGCCGGACAGGTGGGCAGCGAACCCGCTCCGAAGGGGCAGGAATTCACTTATTCGGTGCGCGCCCAAGGCCGGCTGACCTCGCCGGAGGAGTTCGAGAATATCGTCGTTCGTGAGACCCCTGATACGGGTATCGTCCGAGTGCGCGACGTTGCGCGAGTGGAGTTGGGCGCCCAGGATTACAGCGTGGAAGGGCACCTGAATGGCAAGCCAAGCGCGGTGATCGCGGTCTACCAGTTGCCGGGGTCGAACGCCGTCGAGACTGCGGCAGCGGTAAGAAAGATGATGACGGAATCGAAAAAGCGGTTTCCGGATGACATGGACTATGTGGTCCCCGTCGACACCACGCTGGCGGTGAGCGCGGGCATGAAGGAAATCGTCCAGACGCTGGTGATCGCCCTGATATTGGTGATCGCGGTTGTTTACCTGTTTCTGCAGGGCTGGCGAGCGACGCTGATTCCGCTGCTCGCGGTCCCGGTGTCGCTAGTGGGCACGTTCCTGGTTTTCCCGTTGTTCGGCTTCAGCATCAATACACTGTCCCTCTTCGGTTTAGTTTTGGCAATTGGTCTCGTAGTGGACGCCGCGATCGTTGTCGTCGAATCGGTGGAGCGTCACATCGAGGATGGTATGGCGCCGAAGGAAGCCGCCTTGAAGGCGATGGAGGAGATTTCAGGCCCCGTCATCGGTATCGCGCTCGTTCTGTCCGCTGTGTTTGTACCCACGGCTTTCATCCCCGGGATCACCGGGAAACTATATCAACAGTTCGCAGTCACCATCGCCATCTCCGTTATTTTGTCCGCGTTTAACGCCCTGTCGTTGAGCCCCGCGCTGGCAGCGCTGATATTAAAACCCAAGGTGGAGAGCAAGGGTCTGCTGGCCAAATTTTTCGCCTGGTTCAACCGGATGTTCGGACACGCCACGGAGGGCTACGTCCGGCTGTCGGCCGTGCTGATCCGAAAAAGCGTGCTAGCGTTGATCCTCCTGGTAGGCTGCGTTGTGGCAAGCTATTTCGTCAGCGAGAAACTGCCCACCAGCTTCGTTCCAGACGAGGACCAGGGTTATTTTTACCTGAACATCCAGCTTCCCAACGCCGCTTCGCTGCAACGAACCGAACAGGTTACGGCGAAGGTCGAGGATATTCTCGCCAGGACTCCCGGCGTTCAGTACACCACCGGTATTCTGGGCTTCAGTCTCCTTAGCCTGGTGCGAACCAGTTATAACGCATTCATCTTTGTGACCATGAAGGACTGGGATGATCGCAAGACACGAGCCGAACAGTTCCAGGCCATTAAGGCTCGCCTGAACCGGGAGCTTAGCGGGATTCCGGAAGCGGTAGCGTTCAGCTTTTCGCCGCCTGCGATTCCCGGAGTCGGCACCTCGGGCGGCTTCACGTTCGTACTGGAAGACCGTGCTGGGAAGGATGTTCAGTTTTTGTCCGACAACCTGAACAAGTTTATGCTCGCGGCGCGGAAACGCCCGGAGATCGGAACCCTCACCACCACTTTCTTGCCAAGCGTGCCGCAGCAATTCGTCGAAGTAGACCGCGACAAAGTGATCAAGCAGGGAGTGCAAATCAACGACGTTTACCGGACCATCCAGACTTTTATGGGCGGGCTATTCGTCAACTACTTTAATCGGTTCGGCCGGCAGTGGCAGGTATACGTCGAAGCTGAAAACGAGTATCGGACGAGATCCGAGAATGTCGGCCAATTCTATGTGCGCAATGCGGCCGGCGAAATGGTGCCGCTTTCCGCGCTGACCAGATTCTCGTCTGGGAGCGGCCCTGAATTCACGATGCGCTTCAACGAATATCGATCCGCGCAATTGAATGGAGCAGCCGCGCCCGGTTACAGCACCAACCAAGGGATGAAGGCGCTGGAGGAGGTTTTCGCCCAAACCATGCCGCCCGAGATGGGCTTCGACTATTCCGGCATGTCCTTCCAGGAAAAAAAGGCGCAGGAAGGCGTGTCTTCGTCGGTAATCTTCGGGTTCTCGCTCTTGTTTGTCTTCCTGATTCTCGCCGCGTTGTATGAAAGCTGGAGTCTGCCATTCAGCGTCTTACTCAGCACGCCAGTCGCGGTGTTCGGAGCCTTAGGAGTGCTGTGGCTGCGCCGCACGATACTAGGCCACATTCTTCCGTCCTACATGGTGCAGATCGAAAGCGATGTGTACTCGCAAATCGGTTTGGTGATGCTGATCGGCCTGGCGGCCAAAAACGCGATTCTGATCGTGGAGTTCGCCAAGGACGAACTGGAGAAGGGGAAACCCTTGATGGATGCGGCGCTGGAAGGTGCGCGTCTTCGCCTACGCCCCATTCTTATGACGTCGTTTGCCTTCATCCTGGGCTGCGTCCCACTGTGGATTGCAACGGGCGCGGGGGCGGTATCGCGCCAGATCATGGGAACCACCGTCATCGGCGGGATGCTGGCCGCGAGCTTCATCGGCATCTTCATCATTCCCTCCGCGTTTTACTTAGTCGAGAAATTGTCTGGAACGGCGGCGCCACAGAATCTTGCGCTCGCTCCGCCACCCACACCGGCGCAGGGGGATTGACTCGATGTCTCCGAAAACCGCAATTTGCGCGCTTTCACTCTTCCTTCTCGGAGGGTGTACGGTTGGTCCCAATTATCAACGTCCCAAGCTTGCGACGCCGGCGCAGTTTCGGGCGCCTGAGCCACTCCCCGCGCCGGACGCATTTTCGATCGCCGATTTGAAGTGGTTCGAGCTCTTTCGCGACGAGCAATTGCAAGCGTTGATCCGTAGGGCGTTAGTGCAGAACTACGACCTTCGCGATGCGGTGACGCGCGTGGAAGCGGCTCGCGCAAATTTCGGGTTCACCCGGTCGAATCAGTTTCCACAATTCGGCGCGAGCGGGGGTGTGGAGACCAACCGTTTCTCGCGCGATGGGGCGACACCGTTGCCAGCGAGCTTCCTGCCCTCGCAGAATCGAACTTTTGGAGAGGCGTCGCTCGGGCTGCTCTCCTTCGAAATCGACCTGTGGGGAAAGCTGAGGCGCGCCACGGAAGCCGCGCGGGCCAATCTTCTGAGCGCGGAGGAAAATCGCGAAGCCGTGATCACAACCTTGGTCAGCGATGTCGCCACGTCGTATCTGACACTTCGAGAACTCGATTACGAACTTGAAATCTCCAACCGCACTCTCGAAACGCGCCAGGAGTCGCTCGACCTGACCAAGTCGCGCCAGAAGGGTGGCGTGGGTACTCTGCTCGATCTGCGCCAGGCCGAACAACTGGTGGACACGGCGGCCGAAACCATTCCAGTGATCGAGCAGGAGATCGAACAGACTGAAAATCAAATTCATCTGTTGCTGGGCGAGCCTCCCGGTTCCGTCCCGCGTGGACCAAGCCTTACGGCGCAGGAACTCCCGCCCGAGGTTCCAGCGGGTCTAACATCGGCGCTGCTGGAACGCCGCCCGGATATTCGCGCGGCGGAGCAAGACTTGATCGCTGCCAATGCCGAGATCGGCGTCGCGCGCGCGCAGTATTTCCCGCAACTTACACTAAGTGGGTTCCTGGGCGGACAAAGCACGCAGCTTGCAAATCTGATCAGCGGCCCCACTAGCGTCTGGAATCTGGCGCCGCAACTGGCGCAACCCATCTTCACGGCCGGACGTTTGAAATCGGGCGTCAGGCTGGCTGAGGCTGAACGCGAGCACACTCTGGTCCAATACGAAAAGACGATTCAAACCGCTTTCACCGAAGTGTCGAATGGGCTGATCGCGCATCAAAGAGTACGCGAGAGCCGCGTGCGGCAGGAGGAGCTGGTTTACGCGCTGGAAGACCGGCTTCGGCTCGCCTATTTGCGCTACCGGGGCGGCGTAGATACGCAGCTCGACGCTTTGGACGCCGATCGCGATTTGTTCTCCGCCCAGCTGTCCTTGTCGCAGATCCGCCTCAATGAAGTGCTGACCGTCGTGCAACTCTATAAAGCGCTGGGCGGAGGTTGGCAGTGACGTCGCAACGTTAGCCGCGAGTCGCCTCGAACAAAAACCAGGCTCGCCGCTGAGATTGATCGATCCAGTTTTCAAGTAGGCTCGCGGTGGCGACATCACCGGCATCGTCACAGAGCGTATGAACGGCGCGCATGCTCAAGGTCAGGGCTTTTTCGTTCTCGTGGAGCTCGCTCAGCATGTCGGCGGGAGTGACATATTCGGCGTCATTGTCGGGGATGCGCTGTAGACGAGCGATGTGCCCGATGGAGCGAACTGTGGTGCCGCCGATTTTACGAACGCGTTCAGCGATGTCGTCGGTCATGGCGAAAATCTGATCGCCGTGATCGTCGAGCAGGAGGTGGTAGTCGCGGAAATGAGGGCCGCTCATGTGCCAATGGAAGTTCTTGGTCTTGAGGTAAAGGCTGAAGACGTCCGCAAGCAGGGCATTCAGTCCCCCAGTGATTTCTTTTACTGCCTGGGGATCGATATCAGATTTGTTTGCCAGCGGGGCTTTCTGGCGGTCCATGAGTTGTGTGGTGGTCGACATAGTTTTCCTTTCGGGCTTTGCTGAATCGTCAGCGTTACTAAGATCTTAAGGTTAAGACGCGGATGACGGAATCCCTGTTTCGAGGGGACGATTTATAACTCGAAAGAGGAAGGCGCCTGCGCTTGATTGCCGGCTGCTGGCGCGAAAGTGGTAGCAGAAAGTCATCCCATTTCAGGATGCGTTCGCGGCGCGTGTAGTTCACACTTCGTGGTGACAGGTAAGCAATCAGATCACACAGGAGAACCCGACATGAGCACGATGACAGTTGAAGCAGCACAACATTCGATGACTACCGTCACGGTTAAGGACGGAGCCTCGATTTATTTCAAGGACTGGGGAGCCGGTCAGCCTATCGTTTTTTGCCACGGCTGGCCGCTGAATGCCGACGCGTGGGACGCGCAAATGCTTTTCTTCGGAGACCACGGATACCGCGTTATCGCTCACGACCGCCGAAGCCACGGCCGTTCCAGCCAAACCTGGAGCGGTAATGAGATGAACACTTACGCGGACGATTTGGCGGAGTTGTTCGAGAAGCTGGACTTGAAAGACACCGTACTCATCGGCCACTCGACCGGAGGCGGTGAGGTAGCGCGCTTTCTTGGCCGCCATGGCACCCAGCGGATTTCAAAGGCCGTATTGATTGGCGCGGTGCCTCCACTGATGTTAAAGACGGAAGCAAATCCGGGTGGGCTTCCGCGGTCCGCTTTTGATGCCCTGCGTGAAGCCACGGTGAACGACCGATCGCAGTTCTTCAGGGATCTAAGCCTGCCGTTCTATGGTTACAACCGCCCTGGCGCGAAGATATCGGAAGGGGTTCGGGAGAACTTTTGGTATCAGGGCATGCAAGGCGGGATCAAGGGTGAATACGATTGCATCCAGGCGTTTTCTGAGACCGATTTTACCCAGGATTTGAAGAAGATCGACGTTCCCACGCTGGTTCTGCACGGCGATGACGATCAGATCGTTCCGATCGGCGCATCGGGTCTTATGACGGCAAAGCTTGTCAAGAATGCCACGCTGAAGGTATATCCGGGGTTTCCACACGGTATGTGCACCACGCATGCCGATCAGATCAACAACGACCTGCTCGCGTTTCTGAAAACCTAGCCAGTTCCCAATCATCAATGAGACTCCGGGGACAGTGGAGACGGCCGCTTCCCTGCGAGACGTGATGAAACCGAGCGATGCGTCTATGCCGCTCCGTCGACGACACAAGGCGTTACATCAAGATCAACTCGACGTAAGATCCGTCCTCAAAAGTTGGGTGCGCGCCGGAAGCGGAAGTGTACCTGGGCCGCCGGTCTACTGCTTGAAACGGTTGGACAAGTAATTCAGGATCGCGTCACGATCTTGCGGTTTCACCGGTGCGCCCCAACCAGTCATCTTGTTGATCTCACGATCCCACTGCGCCCCGGTGAGGCGTTGTTGCCGCATCATGTGCTCATCGTGGCAACTGAAGCAAGCGGCCTGATATCCATCCGGGTAAGGCGCTTCTGGCGAGTCCGCTTGGGGCGGAGCAGGAGCTTGAGCAGAGATTGTTATCGCGACGGGCTGCGCCACATTCCACAGATAGCCATTCGGATTCCATTCCTCAGTGAGCGGCTGCATCTGCCCAGCTACATTGGTGGCGCACGAAATAAGCGTGTATTGGCCTTCGGCGGGTTTCCAATCGTATTGCCAGAGGCGCCAACCGTACTTGGTTCGCTGGCCGCCAAGTTTGGCAGGTTTCCAAGTCTGGCCGCCGTCGGTGGAAATATCGACCTTCGCGACAGGCGAAGCGTTGGACCATGCCGTGCCTTGGATGCGCACCGCTCCCGGCTTGGCCCAACCAGCGGGAACTGCGATCACAGACTTGACGTTCAGATCGGTTACCGGCACCATCTCCGCCGGATCCACTGCAGTGCCCGGCGAAACCGGGTGGGCGGGATGCCGGTAAGCCGACTTCATCCAGAAACCCTCGAATTCGTGATCGAGGACTTCGATATGCTGCAGCCATTTCACCCATGAGTCACCCGCCCATCCGGGCGCAATTACGCGCAACGGAAATCCATGCTCTACCGTTAAAGCCTGGCCGTTCATTTCGTAAGCCAGCAGGGTATCGGGATGGAGCGCCTTGGCGGTAGTGAGAGTGCGCTGAAAATCTGGCATCTTCCCGAGCGGGACGTCTGCGCCGTCCAGCAGAATTTCCTTGGCGGACGTCTTGAGACCGGCTTTCTGTAAAACGTCGCGAAGGCGCACGCCCGTCCAACGCGCGTTTCCCACCGAACCGAAATCCCACTGCGCACCTGGAACGCGCGGCCGGTAGAAGCTGCGTCCATTGCCGGCACATTCCAATACGCCCACCAGTTCCGTGCGTGGGAACTTCTTCAAGTCGTCCATAGCGAGGGTCATCGGCTGTTCCACTACACCGTCGATCTTCAGACTCCACTCGCTGAGGTTCACTTTGGGCGTGTAGGTGTGACAACGGACAAAGAATCGATCGATCGGTGTAAGCCAATCGGTGAAGCCGTCCAGCGGCATTTCGAGATCTTCGGGCCGGGGCGACCGCACGATCATCCTCGATTGGTCGGCTTGATCGGCTGCGCGCAAAACGCGCGGGAGTACGCCCGCTGCTGCGCTCATTAACATCCTGCGTCTCGTAATCGTCATTGGCTGGATTCCTCCCAGGGCGTTGGTAGCTTGTCAGCCACAAACAAGTATCGGTTCAGACTAAAGAAGAAGAGGCCTTGGTCGCTCAGGGTTGAAAACTCCGCCAACCAGGCGTCCGCCTCGCTTTGAGAGATGCCTTTACGTCCAACAGCGAACGAAGCCATCATCGCCAGCATGCCTTTTGCGTAGGTATTGTCCGCGAATTCCGGATTGAACATGGAGAACGCCGCGCGTTCCCGCACCGAGAAGCCCGCATCCCGCAACTGACGGGAGAGTGTGCGCGGCAGATGGGGATGCACGAAGTGATGATCCCATTCCGACAGAACTCGCGCCATGCGCTGCGTGTCTTCGGTATGAATCACCAACGATCCATAGTCGGTGTCTAAGATAAGCGCCCGTCCGCCTGGCCGCAGCACGCGATACAGCTCGGTAAGCGCGGCGGGAATATCGGAGACATATTCGTAGACCTGAGTGGAGACGGCGGCGTCAAAGGTGCCGTCCGCATACGGTAGTTCCGTGGCGTCCCCGGTCTGAAATTCAACCCAGGGCTGGTCGGCACAACGTTTGGCCGACATCGAGATCATTGAGGCGCTGAGATCGATGCCACAAACGCGGCCGTGTGGCCCCACCGCCAGGCCCATGTCGTAAGCTAACAGTCCGGGCCCTGAACCGATGTCCAGCACATGTTCGCCGCGAGTCAGGTTCAAGCTTTGCATTACCTGCCGACGCTGCGCTAGCACGTCCGGCGTGGTGTAGATCCGTTCCACTTTGCGGCTTAGTTCCTCATCGAAGCGAATCTGGCTCATCATGTTCATCATGAACTACGCCGCGCCTCGGCGTGCGAACGGCAAGCTTAACGCGAAGAATCCAACGCCCAACAGCACAATGGAGGGTCCGGGCAGGAAGCGGAAGCTTTCTGCCAGCCAGACTCCGGCTACCGAGATGACTCCACCGAAGATGGCCGATAGAATTACGTAGCGACGCATGCTTTGGGCGAGATTCTTCGCGATGGACGCGGGGATGATAGTGAGCGCGCCCATCAAGAGCGTTCCAACCAGTTTGATGCCGAGCGCAACGATCATCGCGAAGATCAGCAGCAAAGCCAGGTCGTAACCTCGGCCCAAACCATGCACGCGCGCAAGGTCGGGCGAAACAATCAGGAACAGAAACCGTTTGGCCAGCACGAAGCACAGCGCCGACAAGACCAGGGCGGTAAGCAGGATTGCGAACAACAACGGCCCAGACAGCGCCGGAAACGCGCCGAACAGCGACTCGATGACGTCGGCATTTGGAAGCATTAGAATTCCGATCGCCAGGCTGGCGGTAAACAAAAGGCCGACAATGGCATCGGGCGGGATTCGGCTTCGGCCTTCCAGCCAGAAAACCAGAAATGCGGCGGCGATCAAAAAGGCGATCACCCCGTAAAAAGGATCGAAGTGATAGATCAGCGCCAGCGCGATTCCGGGAAGTGCAACATGAGAAAGCGCGTCGCCTACCAGCGCCATGCGGCGAAGGAGGATGAATGGACCCACGCTGCCTGAGGCGATGCCCACCAGCAAGGCGATCCAAAATGAGGCGTGCGGCGGAGGAGGCATTAATGGGCCGGGCCGTGTTCATGGTGATAAAAACTGGCCTCGCCGTAGAGCGTGGCGAGCGCTTGCGGATTCAAGGCGTCTACCGGAGCGCCCTGGCACACTACGCTTTTGTTCAGACACAAAACGCGCTGCGCGTAGCGATACACCACGCTGAGATCGTGCGAAATCAGCAGAAGAGCCGTTCCACGTTCCATCTGAACGCGGTGCAGAAGCGCGTAGACCGTGTCTTCAAAGCCGGCGTCTACCGCCGCGGTCGGTTCATCGAGCAAGAGCACGCTGGGTTTTTGCAACAACGCCGACGCGATGAGCACACGCTGCGTTTCGCCGCCGGACAATTCGCCCAGCCCCTTCCGCAGAACGTTCTGGGTAAGGCCCATTAACTTCAGCTCTTCATTCAACTGGCCGTTGAAGGCTCGGGCCGGACGCCAGAAGTTGGGGGACTGAAGCAGAAAAAATTCCATCGTTGAGATCGGGGCCGAGCGATCGATGGAAAACCTTTGTGGAACATATCCGATCTTGACGCCCGGACGCCATCGCACCAGTCCGTTGTGGGGAAGCAAACCCAGCAGGGCGCGAAACAAAACTGTTTTGCCGGCGCCGTTGGGTCCAATTACAGCGAAGGCTTCGCCCGGCCGCAGGGTGAAAGAGACATTATTGAGCACGGCGTCGCCATCCAAGGTAACGGAGAGATCTTCAACGGCGAGGACGGCGTCGTCATTCATGTGGCCTTGGAATAAACGTATCATGAGGGCATCGGGCCATGGAGAAGTTACATCGCGACAATGCCTTGCTTTACCTGGTTGGTGCGGCGGCGGTCACGACGCTGGTCTCCATCCGGGCGTTTGAGATCCTGATGGCCGTGGCGCTGGTGGCGTTTATCGTTACCAGGAAGCGATGGCGTTTGCCGCCGGTGTGGTTGCCGCTGTTGTTGTTCGGGCTGGGAACATTAGTGTCACTTTTTGTCTCGGGCCACATCCAGGAAGGCCTGCCTCAAGTCAGAAAATTCTACGTCTACTTAATGCTGTTTCTGGTGACCAGCGCCATCCAAACGGTAAGGGAGATTCGTGCGATCGCGATGGGATGGGCGGCGGCAGCAACCCTTTCGTCAGCCTGGGCTTTCCACCAGTTCTTTGAAAAGTACCGCGCTGCGGCACGTGCCCATCAAAACTTCTATACGTCCTACGTGGATGCCCGCATCACCGGATTCATGGGGCATTGGATGACGTTGAGCGGAGAGCTGATGATGGCGCTGCTAGTGATGGGCGCCCTGGTTTTCTTCGCGCGAGATCGGTCTGGCGTCGGCTGGCTAATTGCAGCGGCCGTGCCGGTAAGCATTGCTCTTGGGCTTACATGGACACGCAGCATGTGGCTAGGGGCGCTGTGCGGCGCAGTGTATTTGATCTGGTTTTGGAAAAAATGGGCGCTGGCGGCCGTGCCGGTATTGATCGCGGGGCTTTTGATTGCCAACCCTTTGGATATTCGCGAGCGCGCGGTCTCGGCCCTGGCGCCTCATGAAGGCCAGACCGATTCCAACGCTCATCGCGCGGAACTGCGGCGCATCGGTTGGGAGATGATCAAGGCGCATCCGTGGCTAGGAGTGGGTCCGGAACAAGTGTGGCGTCAGTATCAGAACTACATCCGGCCCGACATGCCGCGGCCGCAGGCGTCCCAATACTACGGCCATTTAGAAAACGACTATGTGCAATACGCCGCCGAGCGCGGAATTCCAACCATGCTGGCGCTGCTGTGGATGATCGGATGGGCGCTCTTCGATTTCGCACGCACATTGCGTCGTTTGCCCGTGGAGGCAGACGAGCGTTGGGTGCTGCATGCCGCTGTGGCCGCCATCGTGAGCGTGCTGGTGAGCGGTTTCTACTCGTGGAATTTGAACAACAGCGAAGTGCTGGCGATGTTTCTGGTTGCGATGGGCTGCGGTTACGTTGCGATGTGGCAGGCCGAGGCGAAGCGGGAAAGCAGCGTTATTCCTGTTGCAGCTTCCGCACCGCTTCATTGAAATGTTCGACGCTCTCCAAACCCATCCATGTTCCTGTGATCGGATAAGCGTGGATGCGCTTACCGGCCGCGAGCAGCGCGGTCATCAATTCAGGCATGGTGAAGAACGTGTCTGAGGGAATGAGAGCGAGCGCAGCGTTATTCAGGCAATAGATGCCCGCGCTAATGGCGTAGTCGGTTTCCGGTTTCTCTGTTACCCCCTGAACGGATCCCTCCGAGATGGACAAGACTCCGTACGGCGACCGGTAAGTGTATTTTGCGTAGGCCACCGTTAAATCGCAACCACTGGCGCGGCTGGATTCCATGAACTCGCCGAAGTTGAGATCGGTAATCAGGTCGCCGTTCATCAGTAGCAGGAGTTCGCCGGGCGCAAGCACGCCGCGTAATGCTCCGGCCGGACCGGCGGTACCGAGCGGCTGATGTTCGTGAACGTACGCGACGCGGACGCCGAATTTCAATCCATCGCCGCAAAACGCGCGGACCAACTCCGCCTGATAGCCGGTGGCCAGAACAAGATCGGTGATGCCGGCGTCGCGCAACTGCTCGATGATCCGCTGCAGGATCGGTTTTTCTCCGACGGGCAGCAGTGGTTTCGGAATGGAAAACGTCAGCGGCCGTAGCCTGGTGCCCATGCCGCCGGCCAGGATCATGGCTTTCATTTAGATTCGATACGAACTGGGATCGTACATTTCCAGCCGCTCCTCCACCCATTTCGCTGTCAATCGTATTCCTTCATCCAGTGTCACGCGCGGCGTCCACCCAGCCAGTTCACGAGCTTTCGAATTATCGGACAGCAGCCGATTCACTTCGCTGGTTTGCGGACGCACGCGTTCTTCTTTTTTCCGAATGGGAAGATCGCGGCCGATAATGGCGTTGATGCGCTGCACCAGATCGCCGATCGAAACCTCGCTGCCGGTTCCCAGATTCACTTCCTGGCCGACGGCGGCGTCACATCCAGCGAGCTGCAGAAAACCGTCCACCGTGTCGCTGACGTAAGTGAAGTCCCGCGTAGGAGTGGTATTGCCGACGGTGATTTCGGGCTGCGTCAAAGCCTGGCTGATGATGGTGGGGATAATCGCACGATCGCTCTGGCGCGGACCGTAAGTGTTGAAAGGCCGCACCACGGTAACGGGCAGTTGAAACGCAGCGTGAAAGCCGAGGGCCATGGCATCAGCGGCAATCTTGCTCGCCGAATAGGGCGACTGCGGCTGCTTGGGATGCTTCTCATCGATGGGCACATAGAGCGCGCCCCCGTAAACTTCGCTGGTCGATGCGATCACCACGCGGCGCAGCTGGGCGTCGCGAGCGGCGACCAAAACGTTCAGCGTGCCCTGGGCGTTCACCTGGAAGACTTCGATGGGATGCACATAGGAATAGGGGATGCCGATCAGCGCCGCCAGATGAAATACGGTGTCGGCTCCTTCCAGCGTGGTACGGACGGCTTCGGGATCGCGAATATCGCCCGGAACAATTCGTATGTTCTTTGTATGGGGCGCCAGCAGATGCAGGAAGCCTGGATCGTTGCGCGAGTTATAGCGAACGAACGCGGTAACGTTTGCGCCGAGCGCGAGCAGGCGTTCCACCAGGTGGCTGCCGATAAAGCCGCCGCCGCCGGTGACCACAACATTTTTGGCGGTCCATGTCATGAGACTGGTTCAGACGATTTCTTTATTGTCGCATCGGCCAGCAGGCGCAGGTAGAACCGCTCGGTTTTTTCGACCGTGCGCGCGATGGAAAACTGCGCGGCTCGCTCGCGCGCATTGCGGCCGACTTCACAGAGGCGCGCCGGATCCGATGCAGCCTCTACGATGGCGTCGGCGAGAGCTTCGGGGGACTCGGGCGGCACCAGCCAGCCGCTTTTTGCGTGTTCGATCGCCTCCGGAAGGCCACCGACATTGCTCGCGATGACGGGCAGTCCGTATGCCATGGCCCGTAACGCGGTTAATCCCCAAGCTTCCGAACGCGAGGGCATGATGAAGAGGTCGAGCGCGGCGTAAAACTCGTCCAAATTCTCGACGTAGCCCGGAAGCTGCGCGATGCCGGACGCTGCGCGTGCCAACTCGTCGATTCGGGAATCTGTCCGCAACGGTCCATCGCCGACCAGGAGCATGCGCGCACGAGGGAGCCTGGATGCCAGCAGCAACGCGGCTTCCAGGGCAACGTCCTGTCCTTTTTCGTGAGTGAATGCCGCGGCGTGTCCGATGACAAATTCATCGCGAGAGTAGCCCCAGCGGGCTCGCGCCTGAGTGCGCGCTTCGAAGTCCGGAAGTTCGCGGGGCATTTCGATCCCTGGCACGATAACTTCTATGTGCGAATCGGGAACGCCGGCGGCTAGCAGCACCTGACGCACCGATTGCGACAGCGCAATCACGCCGTGGCAGGTCCGGCTGTATTTCCAGCGATGAATCCACGGATGGCGTGGAGTAAAAGCCACCAACCGGCTGGCGACGCGGCGAACTGGAAGACCAAGCGAAGCAAGGAAAGAGATGTTTTGCGCGTGACCGTCGTGCGCGTGCA
>Ga0182024_10008710_pt1 | contig 21258 bp, 25 predicted proteins | sample P32metaG_FD_120480 | JGI IMG/M metagenome (GOLD analysis project Ga0182024, IMG submission 120480) | Permafrost microbial communities from Stordalen Mire, Sweden - P3-2 metaG (Illumina Assembly) | ecosystem: Environmental > Terrestrial > Soil > Wetlands > Permafrost | place: Sweden: Stordalen...
CGAGACCTTCAAGTTCGAGCCGGACGACCTGGTCGTGCAGAAGGCGTTGCTCATGCTGGTGCTCGACCCGGCCACGCAGGCGGTGGACATCTCCGCCCTGCTTGCTTCCGAGCCCGATCCCGCCGCCCAGCGGAAAGAAAATGACGACCTGCAATCGCGGCAACGCCGCATCATCGGCACGCTCGAAGGCCTGCTGGCCATGCTGGCCCGCTCCAATGAGCCGACGACTCGGCCGGCCGATCGCCGTAGCGGCGATCTGCTGAGCAAGGCCGAGGAGATGAAGAAGCTGGACGAGGCCCTCAAGGAGTTCATGAAGGAGGAGCACCGCATCCTCGACCAGACGGCGGGACTGGGCAAGAAGCCGGTGGACAACTTCGACGATGCTGACAAGAAGAAGCTCGACGACCTGGCCATGGCCCAGGAAAAGCTCGACGCGTTCATGCAGGAGAAGGTGCACGATTTTTCCAAGCTGGCCGAGCAGGACATGAGCAATTCATCGATGCTGAAGGACCTGTTCGAGATCTACAGCGAAGTGACGATGGCCAAGGATGCCCTCAAGGCCAAGGCGACCGAGGCGGCCGTGGCCGCCGAGGACATGGGGCTGGAGCTGGCCAAGGAGCAGAGCAGCAACATCGAGAAGTGGCTTTCCAACACGCCGGACCGCACGAGCTGGACCCAGGAAGACCCGGTGGACAAGAAGGACATCCCGATGCCCGAACTGCCCAAGGAGCTGGAGGACATGGTCGGCAAGCTGCTGGAGCAGGAAGAAGACCTGTTCCAGGAGATGGAGGACCAGAACGCCAACTGGACCGACTCGGCGGACAAGGGGATCGGCTGGGACGCCGCGGACGGGCCCATCGCCGATATGAGCGCCAAGGGCGTGACCGGGAACCAGCTCCCCAACAACAACGAGATGGGCGGCCGCAGCGGCGAAGGCCGTAGCGGCAAGAGCCAGGGGGAGATGGTTGATGACACCGCCAAGGGTAAGGGTGGCCGCAACACGCCGACGCGCCTGGACCCCACGCCGTTCCAGAAGGGGCGGGTCAAGGACGAGAGTAAAGACCCGACCGGCGGCGCGAGCGGCGGCGGAAAACTCAGCGGCGAAGGCGGCCAGGGCCTCGAAGGCCCCGTCGGCCCCAAGCTCAAGCAGGAGATGCAGCGCCTGGCCCAGAAGCAGGCGCAGCTCCGCAACGCCGCCGAGCACCTCAATTTGCAATACCAACTTGGCCGCTACGACAACTTCAAGCTGACCGAAGCCACCGCCGTTATGCGGCGGGTCGAATCCGACCTGGACGCCAACCGCTACCAGAACGCCATGCACCGCAAGGACCTGCTGGTCGATTCCCTGGACACCAGCCGGCTGCTGCTGGGTAGCGAGGTCCACGTCAAGCAGGACACCACGCCGACCGCCAGCACCAAGGCCCGGCACGACGTGACCGACGTCAAGCCGGGGGATTACCCGCCGGCGTGGTCGGATGCGCTGAAGAAGTATTATGAGAAGTTGTCGGAGGAGTGAGAGCGGCGGATGAATGTAGGGCGTGCTTTAGCACGCGGTTTTAATGTCGCTAGCCGAAGACATGTGCTACAATAGGATTGGGTTCAAGACACGCGACACAACAACGAAGAGGCAGGCGCAAATGACGTCGTATCAGGTCTCACTTCCCGAAAACATGCGGGCGATCATCGACGGGCGGATGAAGGCGGGAGGCTTCACAGATGCGGCTGATTACCTGTGTCACCTGGTGTGCGAGGACGAGGTCGGGGCGTCGGTTCAGACGTTCGAGGATGAGCTTCTCGAGCGGCTTATGGCTGAATCGAAATCACCCGCCGGCATTGACATCGAGCGCATCAAAGGTGACATCGAGCAGCGCAGGCTTCAAGAGCTGCGGAACGAGGTGATCAAGGGCGTCGAAGAAGCGGACCGCGGTGAACTGGAGCCATTGGACATGGAAGCGATCATAAGGGAGGGGCGCAAGCGCATGGCGGCCGCCCAGATCACTCACAGGGCGGTCGGATGAAGCAAGTGTCTCGAACACCTTCAGCGGCTGAGGATTTACTTGAGATTTGGACATTCATTGCCAGGGATTCGCCAAAACATGCGACCCGCCTCCTGGATCGCATTGAGCGGGCGTGCTTGCTTCGAGCCGATTTCCCGTCGGCTGGTCAGAAGCGAGACGAGATTAAGCCAGGGATCCGGAGCTTCCCCGTGGGGAAGTACATTGTCTTTTATCGAGCCGTTAGTGATGGCATCGAGGTACTGCGTGTGCTCCATGGGGCAAGGAGCATCTCGCGCACCGATTTTAAGGGCGAAGGATCGTAGACGGCTGATACTGGGTCGGCTTATTTTGCGATAAACCGCGCGCGGAGTTCCTCCCTGACTTCCGGCCACGGTCGTCCTTCACCTCGCTCCGCCTGAGCCAAACCTTCCTCAATCGCCGCTTGGGTCTCGGGATCGAGATCCTCGATAAACTCGCCCTCTTTTTCATCCAATCTTTCGAGCGCGGTCCGCACGGCGTCATCGGGCGAAGCGTACCCGTATTTTCGCATTTGCACCTCGAGGAGCTTTTGCGTCTGTGGACTTAAAGTGATGTTCACAGCGATTAAGCCTCCTGTCGCGGGTAACGGTGCCGTGCATCGTCTGAAACCTGCTGGCGGAGAGCGCTTACGACGTGGGTTCGGCTCACGGCTGGACCAAAAGGCCGTTCACGTCGTGCCCTCTGGCGCGGAGGATCGCGGCTGCCTGGGCACGAACGAGCAGTGCCCGCTCATATTGCTGGGTGAGGCCGTCCATTGCCTCCCGTTCCGCAACTGACAGGCCCTCTCGTTGCTGCTTGAAATGAAGTGATTCGAGTTCCGCCGCAACGGCGGCAGCAACGTGACTTCTCGCCGCCCGCCAGAGCCCTTCGTCATCAAGGAAGGGCAACTCCTTCACGACGTCAACGAGCTCCTTAGGCAACGACTCCGGCACGGCGCTGGCCAGCAATTCGAGCGTCTCGTCCTCGACTGAGCGATGCCCGCGCTCGGCTCTTTCCCTGATTTGCTCAAAGAGTTCGCTCGGGATGCTAAGGGTCACGTTCTGGACGGCCATCGGATCACCTCTGAAAGATCTCAGGTTCATTTTAGTCGTCGGACAGTTCTCATCAAGAGCCAGGACCAGGTCGGCGCGGAAGCCATTCTTGGTGACGAGCTGCTCAAGGGGCTCAACGACACATGGAAGAGCATACCCAGCCGTTGATTTTCTCCGCGAAGCAGTTTCTCGGGTCCTGCGTAGACGCCGGCGAGCGGGCCGGCATCAATTACTGGGACATGTCGCAAGTCCAACTCAAACGTGAACGCGAGACGAAAACCCGGACGGCGGCCGACAGCGGTCTGGCGCGAACGCAAGAATAGAAACGCGGCTGGTGCGACGACCGGCACCACGAAGGGGCTCCGGCGTCAACCGGGTCGCATCTTCAACAGGGCTTCCAGTTCGGGAAGCGCCAGGAGGTCCTTGCTTCGCCCCGCTGCCCGCTTGGCCCTGATCAACGCATCCAGCTTAAGGACCCGGCATCGCACTGACTGAAAATCGATCCAATCCGATTCCCGGTGGCAGGCTGAGAAATCTCCGACGCCGGACACGTCGCCCAAAACGTCGAGCACGATGGCGTCGGTGCGCAGGTACAGATTTTTCAACCCCCGGAGGTTTGGGTTGTCCACCGTGACAACCGGAAGGTCCGGCCGCGAGCGAAACCTGGGGTGCAGATCACTCACCGCGCTGACGATCCTGACGCAGGTAGCGTGATCCAACGGAGCGCAAACATCCAGGTCGAATGTGGCCCGCGCCGATCCATGCACGTTGGCAGCAACGCCGCCGACCACAACGAAATCAATCCCCTGATCGGTCAGACGGCGGAGCAGATTGAGGGTCGAGTTCGTCGTATCCGGTGATCCCATAGTGCCTTCTACCCGCGCGGCGCATTTCCAACAGCGATCGGCGCAGGGCGTCGTGGTATTCAAGCCGCTGCGCCGGCGTCATGGAAAGCATGTGCCACAAGAGGGTAACATCCACGTCGCCGGCATGCGGGTCAACGTCGCCAGGCTCGCGCTGCCCGGTCAACGGCTTGGAGAGGAGCTTGTCAGTTACCTGGCCCATTCTCCAATAGTATACCCGAGACGCCGGCAAAGCGTTCAATCGATGCACTTTCCATCTACCGGTCCCACTTTGCCCGCCCGAACGCGCACCCGATCGCCGGTTCCAACAACGTCGCTGAAGCGGCGTCGCCGGCTTGCCTTCCACCGGGCAAGTCGATGCAACATATTCGATGCGGTATCGCCGGCAACGCCGCTTCAGCGACGTTGGTTGACCGCTGATTGGGGCGCAAAACGTAGTCGTCATGCGAACGCCACGGATAACTCGCCTGGTTTTCGCCGCGGATCCGACTCGTCCTTCCCGCGGTTAGCCCTCAGGCCGCGAAAGGCGTCCATTCGAGCTCTTTGTTTGCGGATTCGCGGCGGTGCCGAACGATGGCGGGTCGGAGTCGCACCGCCGGCCGCGCCGGCGGCGCGGGCATTGGAAACGCACGCACATGCACCCGGCCTGAGTCTGCGCAAACGACTGTTCGTCAAGCCGGTCCTGGGAACCGGCACCTGCTTCGTGAAGGCGAGGGCACTTCGCAGACGACCTACCGGATGCCGGGTCGGACCCGGGGGCCGAACGATTAGGACGCGGCAAACCGGCACGCGGCCCTCGCATGCGTCGCTGTCCGAAAGCGCACCCGTCCCGCTATGCCTGGCCCCGCTATGCCTGGCGAATCACGTCGATCGGTCACCGCCCGCTGGCAGAAAGCGCGCCCGTCACCCGTCCCGTCTTGCGTTCCTGCGATGAACGATTCGCTTTTGTCGAACCAGGGCCGGGTTGCGGTTGGCAAATCCCCGGCCAGCGGCTAACTTGTCCCCAACCAATGGCTTCCAAGAAGTATGACGACCTGTCCAAAGAGGAGCTGATCCGACTGCTGGAATCGAGGGATCGGCGGGACGCCACGCGCTTTGGGCTGGTGTGGGAGGCCAACGAGATCGAACGCGACAAGGCCCTGAACCAGGACTTCGCATATAGCTTGGGCACATACGCCATCACAACGCCCAGTGGTCGAACGATTCCCGGCCCGCCGCCCGGAAACTACTGGCGATATTCTGAAGCGAGATTAAAGGAACTTGACCGAGACAAACGGATTTGGTGGGGTAAACACGGGAACAATGTTCCTGCGATTAAAAGGTTCCTATCAGAGGTGCAGACCGGAATGGTCCCCCAGACCCTCTGGACCTATTCGGAGGTCGGCCACACACAGGACGCCAAGAAGGAGATTCATGACATTCTGGAGTTCCCAGACTCTGCGAGCGTCTTCTCCACTCCAAAGCCCTTGAATCTGATCGATCGAATACTACGACTGAGCACCGGCCCTCATGACCTCGTCCTCGACTTTTTCGCCGGAAGCGGTGGGCGGCTTTTTTCGGCGTGAGCAGCGAAAAGACAGGATTTCAAGCAGGAACTCTGATTCGACGGCCCCCGGGACGGTCGGCTGCAAAGAATTCCGACAGGGTTTTGCTTGACCATCTTGATAGACGGCCCGATCAACGGTGATTCGTTTGCCGCCTGGGTCGACTAAGAAATCAACCCCCTTGCCGTTGTCAAACGTTCAAGCTCACCCTCGATTCCAGTCGTCATCTTAGCCGCGACGCAGCGTCCGAGGCGTGAGCGGCCACCGCCGGCCGTCGGGCAACGCCCGATACCGGAATGCGCAATTCTTGCGAGGTGAATTCACTTGCGGCTTTACGGCCGAACTGATACCTTCATCAAGCAATATCTCTCTTTCTCCTTGTCACTGAATTTGGATTCGTCGGTCGTCGCCGACTCAACCGCGGAGGGATCGTGACCGTTCGTCGCGTTATCATGGTCGGCGCAGTCTTGGCGCTCCTGGCATTCGTGTCGGCCGCCCGGGCCAGTCTCATTGCGTCCGATTCGTTCGGCTACCCCGCTGCCGCGGGCGGCCTGGCCGGACAGAACGGCGGACCGGGCTGGACGTCCGATTGGGGTACCGGCACCAACAACGTCGTTTCCCCGGGCCTCACCTACTCCAAAAATGGCGTGTCACTCGTGACCTCCGGCAACTCCTCGGAAACCGTCGGCGGGAACATAGGTAACTTCCGCAGCCTGCCTTCCACCTTTTCCAGCGGCACCGTTTACGTGAGCTTCCTTGGCAAGCTGGATAACGCCAACGGGACGATCGGCTCCTCATACGCCGGCGTCTCGTTGTTTAACGCCGGCAGCGAGAACCTGTTCATCGGCCAGGCGACGGGCCTTGCCGATTGGGGCGTGGACCAGGCAACCGGTGCCAAGCAGAGTTCCACGCCCGTCGACGGCACCACCCACCTGTTCGTTATCCAGATTGATTACGGCGCCGCCACGGACAATAGCGGTGAGGACCGGGTCCGGATGTACGTGGACCCGACGCCGGGCGAAACCGCCCCGGACGTATCGGCTTCCATCGACGCCAACACCACCCGCTCCGCTTCGTTCGACCAGGTCCGGATCCAGAGCGGCGGCCCGCAGATCGCGTTCGACGAACTGCGCATCAGCACGGACTACGCCAGCGCGGTTCCGGTCCCCGAGCCCGCGCAGGCGGCATTTTTGGGCCTTGCCGGCCTGGGATTGTTCAGCCGCCGGCGCCGCCGGACTTGATTGCTCCTCCCGCTTGAAAACAGCAAAGAAAGCGGGCACAAAAAACGTGCAAAGCACTCCGTCCGCAACTCCGAAAGAAAACCGCGACGCCGAGACAGGATCGGGGCGAATCTCAACCCCACCCTGGGAATTGCCAAACCGGCCGGCTCGCTAATAATCCGGCCTCTTGCGCTTGCCTGCCCCGGCCGAAAACGGCCGAAGACTCTTTCCGGATTTCTGCTTGACTAAGTTCTAACATCTCACTAACATCGTGGTTGGATGATTTCAGTGGCCATGACCAGTGGAAAAAATCGGATTGCACTGGAAAACGTAGCGACGACGATGACCGGCGATGATAACAACGAAAACGCGACCAAAGATCCAAAGTTCCGTTTTTGGCCAAATAATCGCGGTGTCAATCTGTCCAAACAGGTCAAAAACCGCACTGGCGGGGTCGAAAAGGGAACTATGGAACTTTGCCCGCGCCGGCGAGGGAAGTTCCAAAGTTCCCGGAAAATTCAGGGCTCACCGTAGAGACGCAGAGCACGCGGAGACAGAAAGAAATCAGAAAGACTGTGGGCTGCGCAACGTGCGCGTATCAGAACGGAAGTCATCCGCACGTAAGTCGTTTGGTATTCAATCTTCTCTGCGATCTCTGCGCCTCTGCGGTGAATAATCCGGTTGGTGAATGAATTGAGGTAAGTTGTTCCTGGCGGAGCGATGAGGGTTATAATGGCTCCCTCAGGGCGGCCTCCGCGGCCGCCTCCCATCTCGTTCACTCAATGAAAGGAGCCCTCCAATGGCTACCGCCACCGCCTCTCAGAGTGCTGCACCTACCGCATCCTCCGTGAAAGTCCGCCAGACCAAGATGCTCATCGACGGCAAATGGGTCGATTCCGTCAGCGGCAAGACGTTTGAAACCATCAATCCCGCCACCGGCAAGGTGATCGCCAACGTCGCCGAGGGGGACAAGGCCGACGTGGACAAGGCCGTCAAGGCGGCCCGGCGTGCCTTCGAGGGGCCGTGGCGGAAGATGAATGCCCGCGAACGCGGGCGGCTGATGACCCGGCTGTCGGAACTCGTGGAAGAGAACAAGGAAGAACTGGCGCAACTGGAGACCCTGGACAACGGTAAGCCGATCAACGACAGCCGGGCGGCGGACCTGCCGCTGGTGATCGACTGCTACCGCTATTACGCGGGGTGGGCCGACAAGGTCGAAGGCAAAACGATCCCGATCAACGGCCCCTATTTCTGCTACACCCGGCACGAGCCGGTCGGCGTGGTTGGGCAGATCATCCCGTGGAACTTCCCGCTGCTGATGCAGGCGTGGAAGCTGGGCCCGGCGCTGGCCATGGGATGCACGGTGCTGCTCAAGCCGGCCGAGCAGACCCCGCTGAGCGCGCTGCGCGTCGGCGAGTTGATCCAGCAATCCGGCTTCCCCGACGGCGTGGTCAACATCGTCCCCGGCTTCGGCGAGACCGCCGGGGCGGCGGTCGCCGAGCACATGGACGTGGACAAGGTGGCGTTCACCGGGTCCACCGAGGTCGGCAAGTTGATCATGCAGGCCGCGGCCCGGACGAACCTCAAGCGGGTGACGCTGGAGCTGGGCGGCAAGAGCCCCAACATCGTCTTTGCTGATTCCGACCTCGACGCGGCCGCAAAGGGAGCTCATTTCGCCCTGTTCTTCAACCAGGGCCAGTGCTGCTGTGCCGGCTCCCGGCTCTTCGTGGAGAGCCACATCCACGACGAATTCGTCGACCGCATCCTGCGCGAGGTGAAGAAGACCCGCGTGGGCGATCCGTTCGACACCAACACCACGCAGGGACCGCAGGTCAGCCAGGAACAATTCGATCGCGTCATGAGCTACATCGAGCAGGGCAAACAGGGCGGCGCCAAGCTGGCCACCGGCGGCAACCGGGTTGGCAAGGAAGGTTACTTCATCGAGCCGACCGTCTTCACCGGCGTGCAGGACGAGCAGAAGATCGCCTGCGAGGAGATCTTCGGCCCGGTGATGTCGATCATCCCCTTCAAGAACATCGACGAGGTGATCCAGCGCGGCAACCGCAGCATGTACGGCCTGGCCGCCGCCGTCTGGACCCGCGACATCGGAAAGGCGCACCGCCTGGCCGCCGAGCTGAAGGCGGGGACGGTGTGGGTGAACTGCTACGACGTCTTCGACGCCGCCGCGCCCTTCGGCGGGTTCAAGATGAGCGGGATCGGGAGGGAGCTGGGTGAGTATGCGCTGCGGAATTACACCGAGGTGAAGACGGTGACGGTCGCGATGGGGTGAGCGTGTTGTAGTATCGATGTGATTGAATCGTTCAGTGAGAGCGCCGAAAGTGTGGCGCTCTCACTGACCAGGCAGGTATCCCTGCTTCCACAAAGGGCAAGCCCATGGCTGGACCGTATCAACGCGGCAAATCCAATCGCAGTCGGGTCATCCTCGCAGCGCATCTCGTGTGGCACGGGTACGGTCATTGGTTGCCCAATGCTCATGCCGTGGTGCGGACGCACCGGGACCGCTCGGAGGTGATCTGGGATGCGCTGGCGCATGCAACACGGGAAGCGGCGCGGTCTATCGGGGGAATTGCACCCGCGCATCCTGTATGGTCGCATCGGCCTTACAAGGTGTACTTGTACACGCCGGAGCAGGTGGTCGACCGGATCGACTATGTGCTGAAGAACCCGGAGAAGGAGGGACTTGCGAGACAGTCGTGGTGGTTTGTGAAACCGTATCAGGGGAAGTGAGGATTCCAGGGGATTAGTACATGCGGTAATTCCGCGCTTGGAGTCGGGTTGACGTGATCACTCCGCGCGCCGAATTACCGCATCAATCCAAGCACGAACCACCGCCCATCATTCGCTCCCCGACCCGTTTGCGACCGCCCCACCGACTCCCAGCGTCACCAACTCCTGCTTCCTCTTCAACTGCCCGCACGCCGCGTCGATATCTCTTCCTCGCGACTTCCTCACGTGGGCGTTCACCCCGTTGTTCCTGAGGATGTTCTGGAAGTTGACCACGTCTTCGCTCGTCGGCCGCTGGTAGGGGAGGCCGGCCACCTCGTTGTAGCGGATCAGGTTCACGTTGGCGCGGAGCGTCTTGCACACGCGGGCGAGCTGGCGGGCGTGCTCCGGGCGGTCGTTCACTCCGGCAAGCAGGATGTATTCCAGCGTGATCTCCCGGCCGGTGCGGTCGAAGTAGTAGCGGCCGGCGTCGAGGATGTCGTCCAGGGCGAAATGCTCGGCCCAGGGGATGAGTTGCTTGCGCAGCGGCTCGGTCGGGGCGTGCAGGCTGATGGCGAGGTTGATCGGGAGGTCTTCGTTGGCCAGGTCGCGCATCTTGGGGGGCACGCCGACGGTGCTGATGGTGATCCGGCGGGCGCCGATGTTGAAGCACTGCGGGTCGTGCAGGATGCGCACCGCCTGCATCACGTTGGCGTAGTTGGCCAGCGGCTCGCCCATTCCCATGAAGACGATGTTGGTGATGCGTTCGCCGGTGGGCTTGAGCAGAAGGTTGAGCTGGAGGACCTGCTCGACAATCTGGTCGGCGGAGAGGTTGCCCTTGACGCCGCCCATGCCGCTGGCGCAGAAGCGGCAGCCGACGGGGCAGCCGACCTGCGAGCTGACGCATGCGGTGCGGCGGTCGCCGTCGGGGATCATCACGGTCTCGGCGGCGGGCGGCGCCTTGGTCGCGCCCGCGCCCGGAGGCGCCTCGTTGTCGTTGTGCCAGGTGAGTAGGAGTTTTTCGGTGCCGTCAGCGCTGCTCTGGCGGGTCGTGGTCTGGGCGGTGGCGAAGTCGACGCGTTCGGCCAGCAACTGCTGGTCGCGCTTGGAAAGGTTTGTCATGCCTGGCGGGTCTATAACGAGCTTGGAATAGACCCACTCGCGTATCTGCTTGCCGCGGAATCGGGGCCAGCCCCAGGAGGCGAGGTCCGCGTCCAGGTCGTCCGGCAGGCGGCCGAAAAACTTGAGTTTGGAGGAAAGTGGACTTTCGGACGGCATATTATTTGTTACTTTAGATGTTAGATGAATGACTCGAAGGCTTCGTGCCGGCCTGACACGGACCGGGACCGGGAAATTTGGCCGCATAATCATATGCGGTCGGTGGCATCGGGTCGTGGGTCGGGCCTTCTTTTGCAAGCAAACGCCCTGTCGTTCGGTCGTGGTTGATTTTACCATTGACGCGGGCGGGACGCGGTGGTTTGCTCTGACAGGGATTGTTGGATAGAGGTGCGAGTGAACGCTTTGCCCTACAATTCGCACGGTGGTAACGGGAGGCCCGGCAAGGACTCGGGTCCCGGGCGTCCGCACGACAACGGGCGCGGCGACGGCCGCGAAGCGATTGTCGGCAATCAGATGGAAAGGCGCGCGATGGTCATGCCCGCCGATGGTCACAAAGGCCCCGAGGCGCCGTCAGCGCCGCACCCTGGCTCGGCTGCTGCCGGTGATCGCACCGACGAGCAACTCCTGGGCGACTATCGCCATGGCGACAAGGGGAGTTTCGGTCAGCTCGTCGGCCGCTACCAGCGCGAGCTCTATCACTTCCTGGTGCGGTTCCTGGGCAACCGGGCCTCTGCCGAGGACGTGTTCCAGGAGACCTTCCTCCAGGTCCATCAGTCGGCGGAGCAATTCGACCCGCAACGGCGCTTCAGGCCGTGGCTGTTCACCATCGCCGCCAACAAGGCGCGGGACTTGATCCGCTCGCAGGCGCGCCGGCCCGCCAACCCGCTCCAGGCATCGATCAGCCCCGGGGACGACGAGAGCGGCGAATTCATTGACCTGATGCAGTCGGCTTCGGACCTGCCCAGTGAGCCGATGGAAAAGCAGGAACTCCAGGCCCAGGTGCAGGAGACGGTGAGCGGCATGCCGGAGCACCTGCGGGAGATTCTGCTGTTGTCGTACTTCCACCAGTTCCCGTACAAGCAGATCAGCGAGATCCTCGACATCCCGCTGGGGACTGTGAAGTCGAGGCTCCACGCCGCGGTGGCGCATTTTGCAGATCGCTGGCGAGCGACGAACCAACGGCGATCGTCAGCGTAGGCAATCAGAGAGAGTGTAGAGAGAGACGGCTGGGCGTTCCGGGTCGCAATGGGCGGCCCGCCCGGCGGTCGCACGTGAGCCGATCGGAGGGTGGCTCGGGTGTTTCGGGGGCATTGTCGCTCGGTGTGGACCGCTCTAGTACGGGCGCAGCCGGCGAAGCGGACATCTGGTTCTTGGGCCGCGTTTTGGTGTTTTCACGTCACGTTCTGGCGCGGCCCGCCCACGTTCGCTGGCTGAAAATCGTTTGCGATTCACTTTGTGGATTCGTTGACGAAGCACGTCGTTCGTCCTTAATTGGTCCGCCGACTTTTCCTGTTCGGGGAATCGTATGAATGCCATGCTCAATCAGCAAGATGCGGCAGCACTGGATCTGATCCTGGACCACAGCCCGACGGCTTCAGGCCATGCCGCACCGGTGTTTGCCCCCTCCGACGGCGCAGGACGCGAACGGGTCCAGTATGCCCAGAAGGTGTTGAGCCTTCTGCATTTGTTGCCTGCCGCCGACCCGCCTCGGGACCTTTTGTCCCGGACGCTGCGCCATGTTGGCGAGTCGCTTGACGCCAATGCTCATGTCGGCGCCGCGGCGACCTTAACCCATTCGGCCCCATCTCATGCGTGATTAGGCTCTGTCTGAAAACGCATCGGCATCCATTCTCGTTTCGCCGCGCCGCGTAGCGGAGCGCTTTGTTCCCGCGATGGAAACGCGCTCCGCTGCGCGACGCGGCGAAACGAGTTCGGATCCCGGTGAGTTTTCAGAAAGGGCCTCGTGCAAGGCGTTGAGGCGGCTGAAGCCGCCCCTACGCGGGAGCCGCTACGCAGGATACGACCGACCGCACGAGTTGCCGCAGTTCTTCGTCCGTGTGCTCACAACTCAGGGTAATTCGGAGCCGGCTTGAACCCCGCGGGACTGTGGGCGGACGGATTGGCACGGCGAGCAATCCGCCATCCGCCATACGCTGTGCGGCCTGAAGGGCTGCTTGCTCCGAAAAGAGAAAAATCGGCAGGATTGGTGAATCGCCGTCCGGCAAGCTTAAGCCGGCCTCCGCTAACTCCTTCCGAACATGCAGTGCGGTGCTTCGCAGCCGTTGCCGCCGCGCGGGTTCATCGTAGAGGACCCCGATGGCGGCTTGAGCGGCGGCGGCAACGGTTGAGGGCGGTGCGGTGGAATAAATGAACGGCCGCGCCGAGTTCACCAGCAATTCGCAGAATGCTTCGCTGGCACACACCGCCCCCCCGATACAGCCCAGCGCCTTGGAAAAAGTGACGACGACAACGTCCGGCAAGGCGCTCAACCCTCGTTCGGCGGCCAGGCCGCTCCCGTTCGCCCCGTACACTCCGCTGCCGTGCGCTTCATCGAGCAGGAGCAGGAACGGGTGCTCTCGCTTCAATTCGGCCAGCCCCGCCAGGTCGGCGGCATCGCCGTCCATGCTGAAGATCGATTCGGTCACCACCACCTGGGTTTGGCCCGGGTCGGCTTCACGCAGAAGCCGGCGGAGCTTGCTCAGGTCGTTGTGGGGGAAAATGCGAAACGCATTGCTATGCCCGCCCCGCCCGGCGGCGCCTCGAATCGCATCCACCAATGACGCGTGGGACAGTTTGTCCAGCAGGAACCGTGCCCCTCCGCCTCCGAGTTCCCCAATCGCCGACAGCGTTTGTACTGCGGCAAGATTCGCCTGATAGCCGCTGGGCAGGATTACCGACGCCTCGGTCTGCTTCCATGTTGCGATCCTTCGTTCTGCCGAGGCATGAGCGGGCGAATAGCCGGTGATGAGCGGCGCCGCCCCGCTGCCGGCTCCGTCGCGCTCGACAGCCTCACGGACTGCGGCGACCACTTTCGGATGGTGGGTCAAACCCAGGTAATTGTTGGAGGCGAAGTTAACCAGACGGCGACCGTCGATTTCGACGTGGGTCGCATCGATTGGGCGGACAATGCGGGAGCGGCGGTAGAGGTGAGCATCGCGCAGGCGGGTCAACTCGCCGCGGACGATGCTTTCCCAGTCGGGCAGGTCCATGAAGGTTGCCGGAACGGGTGTCCCGCCTCTGTTTCAGAACAGCACACCACGGGCGGGACACCTGTTCCACCGGCGCTTAGGCCTTGCCTGAAAACGCACCGGGCCGCGGCGGGCCGGAAACGCCCCGCCTGCTTCGTTGTCGCTCCTCAACGACTCTTCCCGTTGAGTCGCTTCGTCGCGACGCCTCGCATTCGGGGCATTTCCGGCCCGCCGCAATCCCGGTGCGTTTTCAGGCAAGGCCTACGACGAAGTCGCGCCACCCTCGACCCCGGCATTGGCGCCGCTGGTGTGGCCAGCATCGCCTGGCTGGTGGTCGTCCTCGCCCCCGTCATCGTCGGCGGCGGCCGAGTCGTTCATCTCATCGATATCGCCGGCTTCGTCATCGATGGCGGCTCCGGTCAGGTCGCCCAGTTTCTGCTTCATGAGCCGGCCGACCTTGAACTTAACCGTCCGCTTCTCGGGCACGGCGACCGGCTCCAGGGTCTTGGGGTTCTGCGCCTTGCGGGCCTTGCGCAGCTTCGTCTCAAACACCCCGAAATCGCGGAACTCCAGGCGGTTGCCTTTGCCGAGTTCGTTGACGATCTCGTCCAGGAATTTCTGGACCACCTTCTTGACTTGCACGCGCCGGTGCCCCTCGCTCTCGGCGATGCGGTCGATAAGCTCTTTTTTAGTGATCGTGGCCATAGGGTTTCTCGTCGCAACAGGCGGACGCCTCTAAGACGCGATGGGAAACAGACTTAATTATCATGACCGCCGGGGCCAGCAATTTCAACTGTTAAATTCCTTGGCGACAGGAAGGCCACACCACGATACGCGATCGCGCCGAGGAGTTCGAGATGAATTGTCTAAGGAAAACCCGCCCCCGGATGACGGAATCGAGCTTTTTGAAGGTCTATCGATACCGCACGCTGGTGCGCTCGATGAGGTCCTGTCTCTGATAGCTGTCTCCGTACCCGCAGTTGCCGACGCATTGGGTGTTGTTGATCAGGACGGTGTGGTACTCGGCACTGGGACCTTCGAAACCGACAAACGCCGCGGGTTCACGCGACTGCCGGTCCAGGTTCAGCGGGGGAAGGTCACGGGCGACGGGCAGGTCAAAAACCAGAGCGGAGGCGGGCGCAGAGAATTGAGCCGCGGCGATGACGGCCTCACTTGGCGGATCATCGACCGGCTGCGCCGGCTGGCGCTCGCGGGCCAGCAATTGAGGCTGCTGCGCCGCGTTGGGCCGGGCTGCACAGCCGGCCACGAGTAAAAAAAGCAGGAGCGAGGCGAAAGTAAAGCGGTTCATTGCCGGAACGTATTGACAAAACCAGTGCCAGTTTCGCCCTGGCGGTCGGGCCATTTCTCCCTGCCCTCGATTTCCGGGGGTTTCCAGCATCGTGCCGCGGCAACGATGTGAGCGCGCGCGTTCCCGCGGATGCCGGCGACATGGGATGTTTACCGAACGCCACAGCCGATGATGCCGGGATGCATCAGATCTGGAAGTCGAGCAGGAACTCCCCTTTACTTGCAGTCGAGGGGTCCCGGCGTTGCCGGTACATGAGCTTGGGCGGTTCGGCGGTCACTCGATTAAATGGGGGCACGCTGGAAGTGATGAACACGTTGCCGCCAATCACCGACCCGCGTCCGATGACCGTATTGCCGCCGAGAATCGTTGCTCCGGCATAGATGGTGACGTCGTCTTCGATTGTGGGGTGCCGCTTTTCTCCGCGCAGAGCCTGTCCGAACTGGGGCGCGACTGCGCCCAGGGTCACTCCCTGGTAAACCTTGACGTTGTTGCCGATTACCGTGGTTTCGCCGATGACCACGCCGGTGCCGTGATCGATGAAAAAGCTCCCACCGAGGCGCGCCCCCGGGTGGATGTCGATACCGGTGAGGCTGTGGGCATGCTCGGTCATGATCCGTGGCAGCAGCGGCACCTGCCGGGTGTAGAACTCGTGGGCCATCCGCTGCACGAAGATGGCGAACAGCCCGGGGTAGCAGAAGACCGTTTCATCGGGGCTCTGGGCGGCCGGGTCGCCGTCAAAGGCGGCCTGCACGTCGGCGGCGAGCATTTGCCGGACGGCGGGGATCCGGTCCAGGAACTCGGCGACGATGCGCGCCGCCTCGCCGTCGCATTCCTCGCATACGTCCCCGGACTCCTGCGAGCCAGGGATCTGCTGCCGGTAGCGTAGGCAGCAGCGCACTTGCTTGTACAACAGTTCAGACAATTCAATCACCAGCTCGCCAATCCGAAACGGCACGTTCTGCGTTGTGAGCCCCTGTTTGCCGAAATAGCCGGGGAAGGTGATCTGTTGCAGGAGCGTGATGCCATCGATGATGGCATCGCGGCTGGGCAGCATCACCCGGTTCAGGTGCTTCATGCCCGGCTCTTCGGTGACGCTGCGAACCAGCGCCTCCACTACTGCGGGGAGTCGAGCATTCAGTTCGTTTGGGTCCATAAGAGTCCATTCAAGGTGCCGGCGCCGACGCCCGGGGGCGCGTTCCACGCGACGGCGTCAATCCGGAGTCTGGCGACCGTCGGACATAATCTGACGGGTCACTCGGAGCCGGGGCGTATCGCCCCGGGGCGAGCCGAAGGCTCGTGTCAGGCGAGCCAAACCAGCGATAATAGTGTAGGCTGAGCGAGATCGGGCGTAAGGCGGCCTTTAGTGCTCGCGCACCATTACCTGTCGCGCCCTGCATAACCTACACGGAGTAGCGAATGGAAGCACTCATGATCGGCGTTTCCGGCCTGCGTGGCACGGTGGGCGGGACGTTGACGCCTCCCGTGGTGAGCCGGATGGCGGGGGCGTTCGCCGCCTGGCTTGCTGAAAATGAGAAACCGGCCAACGGCAAGTATTTTCGCGTCGCCTTTGGCCGCGACTCCCGCCCCAGCGGGCCGTGGGTCCGGGATGCCGCCGCTTCCATCCTGTCGGCCGTCGGCGTTGACGTGATCGACCTGGGAGTGGTCAGTACGCCGGGCGTGGCCATGATGGTCAAGCACCTGGGCGCCGATGCCGGCATCGTCGCCACCGCAAGCCATAACCCGATCCAGTGGAACGGGTTGAAGTTCCTGAGCCGGGAGTCGATGGCGCTGCCGCCGGAGCAGGCGAATCGGCTCAAACAGCTTTTCGAAACCGCCGAGCCGCGGTTCGTGCGGGTGGAATCGGTCATTCCGCCGCAGCCGTGCAGCGAAACGCATGCGCTGCACGTGAAGCGCGTCCTGGACCGCGTTGACGTGCTGGGTATCTCCACCAGGCGCTACAAGGTCGTGCTGGACAGCGTGAACGGCGCTGGATGCGTCTCCGCCGCCATGATGCTGGGCAAACTCGGCTGCCAACTAATCCACATCAACGCGACACCTGACGGCCGGTTCCCGCACGAACCGGAGCCGACGGCGCAAAACCTGACCGGGCTGTCGGACGAGGTCCGCCGGCAGAGAGCCGCCATCGGCTTCGCCCAGGACCCCGATGCCGACCGCCTGGCGATCGTCGATGAGACCGGCACATACATCGGCGAGGAATACTCCCTTGCCCTGGCCGCCCGCTTCATGCTCGCCAAGCACCCGGGGACGACGGTGACCAACCTCTCCAGCAGCAGGATGCTCGATGACATCGCCGCCCGGTATGGCAGCCGGGTGGTTCGCACCGCGGTCGGCGAGACCAACGTGGTCCAGGCCATGCTCCGCGAAGGCTCGACCATCGGCGGCGAAGGCAACGGCGGCGTGATCGACCCCCGCATCGTCCCCGGCCGCGACAGCTTGGTCGGCATCGCCTATGTCCTGCAGTTGATGGCCGAAACCGGCAAGACGATCAGCCAGTTAGTGGCCGAGATCCCGCGATACGAGATCGTGAAGAGCAAGTTCGAGTGCCGCCGGGAGGACGCCGACCGGGCCGTCGCCGCGTTAAAGCGCGAGTTCGCGTCAGAAAAAATCGACACGCAGGACGGCATCCGCATCGACTGGGACAAGGCCTGGGTGCATGCCCGCCCGAGCAACACTGAGCCGATTATGCGGATCATCGCCGAAGCGCCGGACCGGGCGACTGCGGAAAACAAGATCGCCAGGGTGCGGGCTGTGGTGGATGCGACGATTTCCGGTTGAAGGGGCCGGAACTGGTCGGGCCGCACGCCAGTTCCCGTTGGAAGAACTGCAAGCTGCCTGATTACCTTGGATTCGCAAGTTGCGGTACGTGAAACCTAAACCATCGAAACCTGCTGTATCAGCATCACCGTGTCAGGCTGCGCCGCGACCTGTTCCGGAAGCGGTGGCGCGCCTGTCGCCCACCATCCGGCAGGCCCAATCATCGTGGGGCGACGCGCGGATGACCCGGAACTCCTCCGGTTCATCACCGGCGACCTGCGCCGGAAGGTGCCGGACTCGATGACGGCTTCCGGATCAAAATATGTCGTAAACAAGCGACGCGGCGTGGAGTTCGTCTTCACGCACCAAATCTGCCATGAGAAGTGCCCGCCTGTCCGCATTTCCAAGACGAGATTCGTTCCATATCTGGGTACGGTCTGGCTGAATGAGAACCTGAAGGAAGAATTTCCGCTGGGGCTACGAATTGGAATGACAACAAGTGAGATCCGAGGCCTCCTGGGCCCGCCCGACCGGGAGGAAACCGCCAATTTGCAGGCGACGTGGCGGCGGGTGCTCGACCCTGAACGTGATGTGATCTTGATCATCGACGAGGGCCCGTACAGTATAACTATTGATGAAGCTCTCGATGTGACGCCTTTTGGCGATGCGAAATGCTGGATGAGCGGTGCCATGCTCGCCTGGGCGGCGCTGCGGGGCCTGTTGAATGAATCAAAGTTTGTTGATCATGGCGAACTGCTGGCTGAGGTTCGCCGGCGCGAGAGACCGGGCAGCGAACTGGTGCGTGCCGCGCTGCCGGGCGGGCTCTGGGACACTCACTTCAAGGATGAACCGGGGCTTCGGCGTTTTGTTCACGGATGGGCATGTACGCCAGCTTCCTGGGCCAGGAAGATTGGACTTCAGTCGACGATCCGTAACGATGTTGAAAAGGCCCTGGGCACGCAGGAGTTGGCCGGCGACGATTGGGTCACACTATCGAAGCTGATCCCGGTTTTTGACACGACATTCGCCAAGTGGGTCAGCAAGTGAGCGGTGGTGGTCGCCTTCGATCTGGCGGCAATACCGAGCCGATTATGCGGATCATCGCCGAGGCTCAGGACCGGGCGACGGCGGAGAACACGATCGCGATGGTGAGGGCGGCGGTGGATGCGACGCTGACCGGGTGAGCTCGCTGGGACCTCAACCGATTCGGACGACGGTCTTAGGGGACAGCGTCTTTAGTGTTTCCAGTAACTTCGGAACCAGGGGACTTAGATCATCGATGACGTTCGATGCCGCGCTCAGCACGACGATAGCCACGGGGAACGTCGACAGGTTCTGCTGATACCGTACGCCGCTGTCCATTGTCACCATGACGTCAAACCCAGCAGCGGAGGCTTGGGCCAGAAGGGCGCCGTTTTTCAGCCCGCACCAACCCGTGAATTGAACGGTGTAGACGTCATGCCCCACAACCTCATGGCGCAACTCGTGTGGAAGATTCTCGTCCAGGAGCTCCCTCATACCATCTGCGGCTCGCGTGCGGAGACCAGCTTTCCGGCCTGCTCCAACACTTCGATAGCCTGCTCTCGCTTCACGGAGGGAAATTGCTCGAGGAAATAATCGAGGGACCTGCCTCGGGTCAGATGGTCAAAAAGGGATTTCACGGGAACACGCGTGCCGGTAAAGCATGGTGTGCCGGCTAGAATGTCCGGGTCGATTTTGATCGCCTGCATCATGGACCAATAGTAGTACCGGCCACGGCGCGCAGCAAATGTTTTGAGCGCGGCGTCGCCTTAAAATACAGGAGCCACTAATTCTTCAGGCGGCCACAACCCTACCGTCCACCGACCCCCCCGTCAGCTTTTCCGATACCTCCCAAAGCCTGCTCGCCGCGGCGGTGTCCATCGCCTGCGGCGCGACCCAGGAGGGTGCCGGCGAGCCTTTTCTTTCACCCATTCCATTGGGCCCGTAATAAGCCCCGCCGCGGGCTTCGGGGGCGGTGGCGGCGTAGAGCGTGGGCAGTGCGCCGTCGGCGGCCGACTGGGCGAAGAGCTCGAACACGAATTTTTGCATGCGCCAGAGCACCCCGCCGGCAGCGCCGGGGCCGCTGGCGATGATGTCGGTGCGTGCCCAGCCCGGATGGGCGGCATTGCTGACCAAGCCCCAGTTGCCCTCTTCGCTGCGCTGCTGCAGCTCGAAGGCAAACATGAGCATGGTCAATTTTGACAGGCTGTATTGCTTCCAGGGACTGTATTTACGCTCGCCTTGGAGGTCGTCGAAGTCGATCTTGCCGCGACGGTGGGCGAGGCTGCTGAGGTTCACCACCCGGGGCTGTCGGCCGCGGCGCAGGACAGGGAGCAGTCTGAGGGTCAGCGCGAAGTGGCCCAGATAGTTGGTCCCGAACTGCATTTCGAACCCGTCGGCGGTCGTCTGCCGCGTGGGCAGGGCCATCACGGCGGCGTTGTTGATCAGCAGATCGATGCCAGCGCGCTGGGCCGCGATCCGTTCGGCAAAGGAACGGACTGATGACAGGCTGGCCAAGTCCAGCTTCTCGAAAACGACATTGGCCGTTGGGTCGGCAGAGCGGATTTTCGCCAGGGCGGCTTGCCCCTTTTCTTCATTGCGGGCTGCCAGGATCACCTCGGCGCCCGCCCGCGTCAGGGCCAATGCTGTTTCATAGCCCAGGCCGCCGGTCGCGCCGGTAACGATGGCCACCCGCCCGGCTTGCGAAGGGATGTCGGCGATGGTCCACAGACTCATACTGATGCTCCGGAAACTCAAGGTCCTGGGGCCAAGCCGATCATGTCCCGGCTTTCATCGCGATGCTCTAAACTAAGCGGTCGCCGTCCGCAGCAGCAGTGACGGTCCGGTGGCGCCCGCCTCCCGGCTGTTGAATGCAACTATGGCGCTTGTGTATATGACGCCTTTCAGTGCGATGCTCACAGTCGTCTTATTGGCCGCCTGCTGCTGCTGGAGATAGGCGGTCAAGTCCAAGGTGTAGGTCTTGGCCGTGGTGCCACTGACGGTGACCGTACCCAGGGGCGACGTTCCGGTAGCAGGCGCGTTAGCATCAGTGATTGTTGACTGGCCCCAACTGGAACTGGAGACCGAATAAGCTCCGATCGTGACGGAAGGCTCGGCTGACGCAGTCGTCTCGCTCCCATTGAGCTGAAGCACTGCTGACGTGATCGCACCCAGTCCCGACAGATTGAACTGAATGTATGCCGTACGGACGAACCCCCCACCCGCGATCGCGCCTTTGACCAGTAACTGCTTGGACGACCCGTAATTAGTATTCGAATAGGTTCCGTCCTGTACATAGGCGTCGGCCGTGTCCGTAAGCGTCACTGATTTGGTTGGCGTAGGTGTCGGCGTAGGAGTTGGAGTTGGCGTAGGTGTCGGCGTAGGAGTTGGAGTTGGTGTGGGCGTCGGCGTCGGTGTTGGTGTGGGCG